>Ga0213821_1000555_pt1 | contig 21890 bp, 18 predicted proteins | sample MC6MC0909MG_FD_179894 | JGI IMG/M metagenome (GOLD analysis project Ga0213821, IMG submission 179894) | Enriched soil aggregate microbial communities from Iowa State University, Ames, United States - MC6-MC0909-MG | ecosystem: Environmental > Terrestrial > Soil > Unclassified | place: USA: Iowa...
GTTGGTCACCTGGTTGATGAACGCCGCTTCCTTGATCCCGCGCAATACCAAAAAGTGCACCGCCCACAGCAGCAACGAGGCGCAAGCGATGGCGATCGGCGTATTGCCCTCGCCGAACACCGGAAAGTAAAAACCCAAGGTACTGAACAGCAGGACGAAGTAACCGACGTTGCCCAACCACGCGCTGATCCAGTAGCCCCACGCTGAGGAAAAGCCCATGTACTCGCCAAACCCCGCCTTGGCGTAGGCATACACCCCCGAATCCAGCTCCGGCTTGCGATTGGCCAGCGTCTGGAACACGAAGGCCAAGGCCAGCATGCCCACGGCGGTAATGCCCCAGCCGATCAGCACGGCGCCGACATCGGCGCGCGCTGCCATGTTCTGCGGCAACGAGAAAATTCCACCGCCGATCATCGAGCCGACCACCAAGGCGATCAACGCGCCGAGCCGCAGTTTTTGTCCCGGCTCGCTCATGGCGCCTCCCGATCAGTACCCAGAAAAAGGCTCGCCCAGCGGCCCCGGCGGCACAGTGTCATACCCATGTAACACCCCTTGCATTCATATATAGCGGCGGCGCTTTTATATTAGACCACGTGCTGAAATCTGCCGGGCTCATAACTAGCACGTCTATGCAGCAGGCAACTAACCCTGCGGGATATGTGGATATACCCATGCCGTTGAGGATACCACCGTCTTTTTCCTGAAAAATTTGCTTCTTACTCAAAAGCGGCTAGCTTCAAAGTTCGCAGGCGAAACAGAGCGTTTGCTCTAGATGTACATGGAGGTGCCAGCGCATAAGGCCTGCGGCAGAGCTGTCGGCACTCTCCAGGAGACGCGTGAAGGATTTTTCTCACTTTACGTCGTCATGAACTGATCTACATCAGCGAATGACCCCGGCGTCAGTTTTATTCTGTCGTCAACTTTCTCCTGGTACGGAGTTGTTAAATGTCTGATTCTCCCGGAAAACTAAAACTCGGTGCACTTGTTGCACTTGTCGTCGGCTCGATGATTGGCGGCGGGATCTTCTCCTTGCCGCAAAACATGGCTGCCAGTGCCGGTGTTGGTGCCGTGCTGATCGGCTGGGCCATCACCGCGGTGGGCATGCTCACCTTGGCCTTCGTGTTCCAGACGCTGGCCAACCGTAAACCGGACCTCGATGGCGGGGTGTACGCCTACGCCAAGGCCGGGTTTGGCGACTACATGGGCTTCTCTTCGGCATGGGGTTACTGGATCAGCGCCTGGTTGGGCAACGTCGGTTACTTCGTCTTGCTGTTCAGTACCCTGGGTTACTTCTTCCCGATCTTCGGTGAGGGCAATACCCCGGCGGCGGTGATCGGCGCGTCGATCCTGCTCTGGGCCGTGCACTTTCTGGTACTGCGCGGGATCAAGGAAGCGGCGTTCATCAACCTGGTCACCACCGTGGCCAAGGTCGTGCCGCTGGCGCTGTTCGCCCTGATCTGCCTGTTCGCCTTCAAGCTCGACGTGTTCACCGCCGACATCTGGGGCCTGGGCTCGCCAGATCTGGGCAGCGTGATGAACCAGGTGCGCAACATGATGCTGGTCACCGTCTGGGTGTTCATCGGCATCGAGGGTGCGAGCATCTTCTCCTCACGGGCAGAAAAACGCTCGGACGTGGGTAAGGCCACGGTCATCGGCTTCATCACCGTGCTGCTGTTCCTGGTGCTGGTCAACGTGCTGTCGATGGGCGTGATGACTCAACCTGAGCTGGCCAAGCTGCAGAACCCGTCGATGGCGGCCGTGCTTGAGCACGTGGTCGGCCACTGGGGTGCGGTGCTGATCAGCGTCGGCCTGATCATCTCGCTGCTGGGTGCCCTGCTGTCGTGGGTACTGCTGTGTGCGGAGATCATGTTCGCCGCCGCCAAGGACCACACCATGCCGGAGTTCCTGCGCCGCGAGAACGCCAACCATGTGCCGGCCAACGCCCTGTGGCTGACCAACGCCATGGTGCAGATCTTCCTGGTCATCACGCTGTTCTCGGCCAGTACCTATCTGTCGCTGATCTACCTCGCCACCTCGATGATCCTGGTGCCTTACCTGTGGTCGGCGGCCTATGGCTTCCTCATGGCCCTGCGCGGCGAGACCTATGAACAAGCCCCCGGCGAGCGCAACAAAGACCTGATCATCGGCGCCATCGCCCTGCTCTATGCGATCTGGCTGCTGTATGCCGGCGGGGTCAAGTACCTGCTGCTGTCGGCCCTGCTGTATGCCCCTGGCGCGATCTTGTTCGCCAAGGCCAAGCGCGAACTGGGCCAACCGATTTTTACCAACGTGGAGAAGCTGATCTTCGCCGCCGTAGTCGTGGGCGCGCTGGTTGCGGCCTATGGCCTGTACGACGGATTCCTGACTCTGTAATCACTGAATTTGCATGATGGAGGCAATGAACCATGTCCACCGATAAAGTTAAGTACGGCGTCCATTCCGAAGCCGGCAAACTGCGCAAAGTGATGGTTTGCTCCCCGGGCCTTGCCCACCAGCGCCTGACCCCGAGCAACTGCGACGACCTGTTGTTCGATGACGTCATCTGGGTCAACCAGGCCAAGCGCGACCACTTCGACTTCGTCACCAAAATGCGTGAGCGCGGTATCGAAGTGCTGGAAATGCACAACCTGCTGACCGAGACCATCCAGAATCCTGAAGCGCTGAAATGGATCCTCGATCGCAAGATCACCCCAGACACCGTTGGCGTGGGCCTGACCAACGAGGTGCGCAGCTGGCTCGAAGGGCTGGAGCCACGCAAGCTGGCCGAGTTCCTGATCGGCGGCGTGGCCGGTGAGGACCTGCCCGACAGCGAAGGCGCCAGCGTGATCAAGATGTACCGCGACTACCTGGGCCACTCCAGCTTCCTCCTCGACCCGCTGCCCAACACCCAGTTCACCCGTGACACCACCTGCTGGATCTACGGTGGCGTGACCCTGAACCCGATGTACTGGCCAGCGCGCCGTCAGGAAACCCTGCTGACCAGCGCGATCTACAAGTTCCACCCCGAGTTCACCGGCGCCGACTTCGAAGTCTGGTACGGCGACCCGGACAAAGACCACGGCAAGGCCACCCTGGAAGGCGGCGACGTCATGCCGATCGGCAATGGCGTGGTGTTGATCGGCATGGGCGAGCGCACCTCGCGCCAAGCCATCGGCCAACTGGCTCAATCGCTGTTCGCCAAAGGCGCGGTGGAAAAAGTGGTGGTCGCCGGCCTGCCGAAATCTCGTGCTGCGATGCACCTGGATACGGTGTTCAGCTTCTGCGACCGCGACCTGGTCACGGTCTTCCCGGAAGTGGTCAAAGAGATCGTGCCGTTCGTCATCCGCCCAGACAGCAGCAAGCCGTATGGCATGGATGTACGTCGCGAGAACAAATCGTTCATCGAGGTGGTGGCCGAGTCGCTCAACCTCAAGCAACTGCGCGTAGTCGAAACCGGCGGCAACAGCTTCGCCGCCGAACGCGAACAGTGGGATGACGGTAACAACGTAGTGGCCGTGGAGCCTGGCGTTGTCATCGGCTACGACCGCAACACCTACACCAACACCCTGCTGCGCAAGGCCGGAGTGGAAGTCATCACCATCAGCGCCGGTGAGCTGGGCCGCGGCCGTGGCGGTGGCCACTGCATGACCTGCCCAATCATTCGCGACCCAATCGACTACTAAACGACCATCAACCCGGCCGCGCTTACAAAGCGCCGGCCGGGCCGATTACCGAACTCAAGGAGAATCATCATGGCGTTCAACATTCATAACCGTAACTTGCTCAGCCTGGAACACCACACCACGCGCGAGTTGCGTTACCTGCTCGACCTGTCCCGCGATCTGAAACGCGCCAAGTACACCGGCACCGAGCAGCAACACTTGAAGGGCAACAACATCGCCCTGATCTTCGAAAAGACCTCGACCCGCACCCGCTGTGCATTCGAAGTCGCCGCTTATGACCAGGGCGCCAACGTTACCTACATCGACCCCAATTCCTCGCAGATTGGCCACAAAGAGAGCATGAAGGACACCGCCCGCGTACTCGGGCGCATGTACGACGCGATCGAGTACCGTGGCTTCAAGCAGGAAATCGTCGAGGAGCTGGCCAAGTTCGCTGGCGTACCGGTATTCAACGGCCTGACCGATGAATATCACCCGACCCAAATGATCGCCGACGTGCTGACCATGCGCGAACACAGTGACAAGCCGATCCACGACATCAGCTACGCCTACCTGGGCGACGCCCGTAACAACATGGGCAACTCGCTGCTGCTGATCGGCGCCAAGCTCGGCATGGACGTACGTATCGCCGCGCCCAAGGCACTGTGGCCGCATGATGACCTGGTCGAGCGCTGCAAGAAGTACGCAGAAGAAAGCGGTGCGCGCATCACCCTCACCGAAGACCCGAAAGCAGCGGTCAAAGGCGTGGACTTCGTGCATACCGACGTTTGGGTATCGATGGGTGAGCCGGTCGAAGCCTGGGGCGAACGTATCCAGCAACTGCTGCCCTACCAGGTCAACGCCGAGTTGATGAAAGCCACCGGCAACCCACGGGCCAAGTTCATGCACTGCCTGCCGGCGTTCCACAACTCCGACACCAAGGTCGGCAAACAGATCGCCGAGCAGTATCCGAACCTGAAGAACGGCATCGAAGTGACCGACGACGTGTTCGAGTCGCCAGCGTGCATCGCCTTCGAGCAGGCGGAGAACCGCATGCATACGATCAAGGCGATTCTGGTCTCGACCCTGGCTGACCTGTAACCCCCGAGCAGGGGGCTTTTCTGGGAGCGGGCTGGCCCCGCGATTGCGCCAGCCGCAACGACGCCATCGCGGGGCAAGCCCGCTCCCACGGGCCCGTCCCATATTCTCTCTGAAGGACACTTCATCATGCGTATCGTTGTTGCATTGGGCGGCAACGCCCTGCTACGCCGCGGCGAGCCGATGACCGCTGACAACCAGCGCGCCAATATCCGCACCGCCACCGAGCAAATCGCCAAGATCCACCCTGGTAACGAACTGGTCATCGCCCACGGCAACGGCCCGCAGGTCGGCCTGCTGTCGCTTCAGGCGCTGTCCTACAAACCCGACGAAGCCTACCCGCTGGATGTGCTCGGCGCTGAAACCGAAGGCATGATCGGCTACATGATCGAACAGGAGCTGGGCAACCTGCTGGACTTCGAAGTGCCGTTCGCCACCCTGCTGACCCAGGTCGAAGTCGACGCCAATGACCCGGCCTTCAAAGACCCGACCAAGTTCATTGGTCCGGTCTACTCCAAGGAAGACGCCGAGCGCCTGGCCAAGGAAAAAGGCTGGGTGGTCAAGGCCGACGGCGACAAGTACCGGCGAGTGGTTGCCAGCCCCAAGCCCAAGCGCATTTTCGAAATCCGCCCGATCAAGTGGCTGCTGGAAAAAAGCAGCATTGTCATCTGTGCCGGCGGCGGCGGCATTCCGACCATGTACGACGAAAATCGCAAGCTCAAGGGCATCGAAGCGGTGATCGACAAAGACCTGTGTTCGGCGCTGCTCGCCGAACAGCTGGAGGCCGACCTTTTGATCATCGCCACCGACGTGGATGCGGCCTATATTGACTGGGGCAAGCCGACGCAGAAAGCCATTGCCCAGGCGCACCCCGACGAACTCGAGCGCCTAGGCTTCGCCGCCGGTTCCATGGGGCCGAAGGTGCAGGCCGCCAGTGACTTTGCCCGTAACACTGGCAAGGTCGCGGTGATCAGCTCGCTGGAAAACATCGAGGACATCGTCAAAGGCACTGCCGGCACCCGTGTTTCCACGGCCCAGCCAGGTATCAGCTACCGTTGAATGCACTAGGCGGGTGCTCGGCACCCGCTGTTTCAACCTTCCGGAGGATTGCACTGTGGCTCAGTTCCAACCTGGTCATGTACACATCGAACGTACCGCGCTCAACACCAATGATCACAGCTACGATCTGAACATCAACTACGAGGTAGCCCAGGACCCCAGGGAAGGCCGCGGTATCCAGTTCCACATGCATGGCAGCATCGAGGGCAAGCCGGTGGACGAGAAGTTCTTTCTCGCCAAGGACCAGGTCTTGCCGAGTTTTCTCAGCCTGGCTACGCGCAAGGCCCAGAGCTACCTGCCAGCGCCGAAGAAATTCGAGTCGCTGGGATCGACGCACAAGATCTACGACCTGATGTTCGAAGACATCCGCGTCCAACTGGATGTGAAGTCTGGCGATCCGATCAAGCCTGAGCATCTGGAGTAACCCGCATCAGGGCTGCTGCGCAGCCCATCCAGGCTCTGCCACCTGGTACCCCTGCTCCTCCCGCAGGACCAAACACATCCCTTGAAGACACAAGCTGACGCAGCCTGCGATGGGCCGCGAAGCGGCCCCAGATAAGGCATACTTGCGCATCTGCTCGCCCAAAGCCCGAAACTCCCATGCGCATCCACGTCAGCTTCATCGACCGCGTCGGCATCACCCAGGAAGTCCTGGCCCTGCTCGGTGCCCGCAACCTCAACCTGGACGCCGTGGAGATGGTCCCGCCGAACGTCTACATCGACGCCCCGACCCTCAGCCCCGCAGTGCTCGAAGAGCTCCACGACGCCCTGTTCGAAGTGCACGGCGTGCAGTCGGTGGAAGTGGTCGACATCCTCCCCGGCCAGCGTCGCCATTTGCAGCTCGATGCCCTGCTCGCGGCCATGAGCGACCCAGTGCTGGCGGTGGACAGCGCCGGCAAGGTGCTGCTGGCCAACCCGGCCCTGATCGCCCTGTGCGGGCGGGAGTCGGCTGGGCGTTCGGTCGGTGAATTGTTCAAAGACCCCGACCTGCTCCAGGCGCTGCTGGACAACAACTTCCACCTGCCGATGCGCGAGATGCAGCTCGACGGCCAGAGCCTGCTGCTCGATGCTACGCCCATTACCAACGCCGGTGGCCTACTCACCTTGTATCCGCCCAACCGCATGGGCGAACGCTTGTCAGCGCTGCACCACGATCACGCCGAAGGCTTTGACGCACTGCTCGGCGACTCCCCGGCCATCCGCACCCTCAAGGCTCGCGCCCTGCGCGTAGCGGTGCTCGATGCGCCGTTGCTGGTGCACGGCGAAACCGGCACCGGCAAGGAGCTGGTAGCCCGCGCCAGCCATGCCCTGAGCAGCCGCCATGCCGCGCCCTTCCTGGCGCTGAACTGCGCGGCACTGCCCGAGAGCCTGGCCGAGAGCGAGCTATTTGGCTACGCCCCCGGCGCGTTTACCGGCGCCCAGCGTGGTGGCAAGCCAGGGCTGATGGAACTGGCCAACCAAGGCACGGTGTTTCTCGACGAGATTGGCGAGATGTCGCCCTATCTGCAGGCCAAGCTATTGCGCTTTCTCAGCGATGGCAGCTTCCGCCGGGTAGGTGGCGATCGCGAGGTCAAGGTCGACGTGCGCATCATCAGCGCCACCCATCGCGACCTGGAACGGATGGTCGCCGAGGGCAGCTTTCGCGAAGACCTGTTCTACCGCCTCAATGTACTCAACCTGCAAGTGCCGCCGCTGCGTGAACGCGGTCAGGATATCCTGCTGCTGGCGCACTACTTCATGCAGCAAGCCTGCACCCAGATCCAGCGCCCGCCTTGCAGGCTGACACCGGGCACCCATGCCGCCCTGCTGGCCAACCCTTGGCCGGGCAATGTGCGCCAGTTGCAGAACGTGATTTTCCGCGCGGCGGCGATTTGCGAAAGCGATCTGGTGGATATTGGCGATCTGGATATCGCCGGCACTTCAGTGGCGCGCGGGCAAGAGGCCGAGGTGGGCAGCCTGGAGCAGGCGGTGGGGGAATTTGAGCGCGAGCTGTTGCAGCGCCTGTATGCCAGCTACCCCTCGACCCGGCAACTGGCGGGGCGCTTGCAGACTTCGCATACCGCGATTGCCCAGCGGCTGCGCAAGTATGGGATTCCCGGCAAGGCCTGAGTCGATTGTACTGGGCTGCTTCGCAGCCCTTCGCGGGCAAGCCCGCTCCCACAGGGACGGCGCTGCTCTGAAGATAAGCGCTGTACCTGTGGGAGCGGGCTTGCCCGCGAAGGGCCGCAAAGCGGCCCCAATGCTTACCCATTCGTATCGATTTCGAAACATTGTATTGATTTCATTACAGGCACGCTGCATCCACCTCTACCAAGGGTTTGATCCTAAATATCATTTGCCCAAATAAAGCTTCGTAACGATTTCATTCCAAAAAGTGCCTACACCCCTTCTTTTTTATTTATAAACAATTGATTTTTAACAACTTTTATTAGATGGCCACAATATTGCTTAGGGAATTCCCACCCAAGAGCGCGGCCCACCGCGCCCACGCCCCAGCTTCCCTGAGGAATTCCCATGAGCGAGTTGCGTTTCACCGAAGATCACGAATGGCTGCGTACTGAAGCCGATGGCAGCGTCACCGTAGGCATCACCGCCTTCGCCCAGAACGCCCTGGGTGACGTGGTCTATGTGCAACTGCCGGAGCTGCAAAGCTACGAGCAAGGTGCAGAAGCCTCTACCGTCGAATCGGTCAAAGCCGCCAGCGGCGTGTACATGCCGCTGACCGGTGAAGTAGTCGCGGTCAACCAGCAGCTTGCCGATAATCCCGAACTGGTCAACGAAGATCCGCTGGGCGAAGGCTGGTTCTTCCGCTTCATCCCCGCCGATGCCAACGCCGTGGCTGCCCTGCTCGACCAGGACGCCTACGACCGCCTGATCAAAGCCAACGCCGACGCCTGAGGAACTGCCATGACCATCAACCTCGGCACCGCCAACGAATTCATCGCTCGCCATATCGGCCCACGCAGCGCTGACGAGCACGCCATGCTCGCCACCCTGGGCTTCGACTCGCTCGAGGCGATGAGCGCCGCCGTCATCCCCGACAGCATCAAGGGCACCAGCGTCCTGGGCAGCAGCGACGGCCAGAGCGAAGCTGATGCGCTCGCCGCGCTTAAAGCCATCGCCGGCAAGAACCAACTGTTCAAGAGCCTGATCGGCCAGGGTTACTACAACACCCACACCCCGGCACCGATCCTGCGCAACCTGCTGGAAAATCCGGCCTGGTACACCGCCTACACCCCGTACCAGCCAGAAATCTCTCAAGGCCGCCTGGAAGCGCTGCTCAACTTCCAGACCCTGATCAGCGACCTGACCGGCCTGCCGATCGCCAACGCCTCCCTGCTCGACGAAGCCACCGCAGCTGCCGAGGCCATGACCTTCTGCAAACGCCTGTCGAAGAACAAGGGCAGCCATGCCTTCTTCGCTTCGGCCCATTGCCACCCGCAAACCCTCGACGTACTGCGCACCCGCGCCGAACCGCTGGGCATCGACGTGGTGGTTGGCGATGAGCGTGAACTGACCGACGTCAGCGCCTTCTTCGGCGCGCTGCTGCAATACCCGGCGAGCAATGGCGACGTGTTCGATTACCGCGAACTGGTGCAGCGTTTCCATGCGGCCAACGCCCTGGTCGCAGTCGCTGCCGACCTGCTGGCCCTGACCCTGTTGACCCCACCGGGTGAGTTCGAGGCCGACGTGGCCATCGGCAGCGCCCAGCGTTTCGGCGTGCCGCTAGGCTTCGGTGGCCCGCACGCGGCCTACTTCGCCACCCGCGACGCGTTCAAGCGCGACATGCCGGGGCGTCTGGTCGGCGTGTCGATCGACCGCTTCGGCAAGACCGCCCTGCGCCTGGCCATGCAGACCCGCGAGCAACATATCCGCCGCGAGAAGGCTACCAGCAACATCTGCACCGCACAGGTCCTGCTGGCCAACATCGCCAGCATGTTCGCCGTGTACCACGGCCCGGCTGGCCTCAAGCGCATCGCCGAGCGCACCCATGCACTGACCGCGATCCTGGCCGCAGGCCTTGAGCAACTGGGCGCCAAGGTCGTCACCCAAGCCTATTTCGATACCCTGACCCTGGCCACCGGCCAAGCGACCGCCGCCCTGCACGACAGGGCGCGCGCCCAGCGCATCAACCTGCGCCAGATCGACGCCGAGCATCTGGGCCTTTCGCTCGACGAAACCAGCACCCAGGCCGATGTCGAAACCCTCTGGCAGCTGTTCGCAGGCAACCAGCCTGTGCCTGAGTTCGCCGCCGTTGCCGCGGCCAGCGCCTCGCGCCTGCCAGCCGCGCTGCTGCGCCAATCGGCAATTCTCGAACACCCGGTATTCAACCGCTATCACAGCGAAACCGAGCTGATGCGCTACCTGCGCCGCCTGGCCGACAAGGACCTGGCGCTGGACCGCAGCATGATCCCGCTGGGCTCGTGCACCATGAAGCTCAACGCCGCCAGCGAAATGATCCCTGTGACCTGGGCCGAGTTCGGCAATCTGCACCCGTTCGCGCCTGCCGAACAGAGCCAGGGCTACCTGCAGATGACCACTGAGCTGGAAGCCATGCTCTGCGCCGCCACCGGCTACGACGCCGTGTCGCTGCAACCCAACGCCGGCTCCCAGGGCGAATACGCAGGCCTGTTGGCGATCCGTGCCTACCACCGCAGCCGCGGCGAGGCGCATCGCAATATCTGCCTGATTCCATCCTCGGCCCACGGCACCAACCCCGCTACCGCGCACATGGCCGGTATGCGCGTGGTGGTCACCGCGTGTGACGCGCGTGGCAACGTCGACATCGACGATCTGCGCGCCAAGGCCCTCGAGCACCGCGAGCAGCTCGCGGCGATCATGATCACCTACCCATCGACCCATGGCGTGTTCGAGGAAGCAATCGGCGAGATCTGCGCGATCATCCACGACAACGGCGGCCAGGTGTACATCGATGGCGCCAACATGAACGCCATGGTCGGCCTGTGTGCCCCCGGCAAGTTCGGTGGCGACGTGTCGCACCTGAACCTGCACAAAACCTTCTGCATCCCCCACGGGGGTGGTGGCCCGGGCGTCGGCCCGATCGGCGTCAAGTCGCACCTGGCGCCGTTCCTGCCAGGCCACGCCGCGCTGGAAAACACTAGCGGCGCCGTTTGCGCGGCACCGTTCGGCAGCGCCAGCATTCTGCCGATCACCTGGATGTACATTCGAATGATGGGTGGTGCGGGTCTTACCCGGGCTTCGCAGATGGCCATCCTCAACGCCAACTACATCGCCCGTCGCCTGGAAGAGCACTATCCTGTGTTGTACACCGGCGGCAATGGCCTGGTAGCGCACGAATGCATCCTCGACCTGCGCCCGCTCAAGGACACCAGCGGCATCAGCGTCGATGACGTGGCCAAGCGCCTGATCGACTTCGGCTTCCACGCCCCGACCATGTCCTTCCCGGTCGCCGGCACACTGATGATCGAACCGACCGAAAGTGAGTCCAAGGAAGAACTGGACCGTTTCTGCGAGGCGATGATCAAGATTCGTGAAGAGATTCGCGCAGTCGAGACCGGCAGCCTGGACAAGGACGACAACCCGCTGAAGAACGCGCCGCACACCGCCGCTGAGCTGGTCGGCGAGTGGAACCATGGCTATAGCCGTGAGCAGGCGGTGTACCCGCTGGCGAGCCTGATCGAAGCCAAGTACTGGCCACCGGTGGGCCGCGTCGACAACGTGTTTGGTGATCGCAACCTGGTGTGCGCTTGCCCGTCGATCGAGAGCTATCAGGACGTCTGAGCCCAGGCACATGCGGGGGCTGCGCTGCAGCCCATCGCAGGCTCCGCCAGCTTGTATGGTAGGACTCGAAGGGGTGGGTGGGACCTAAAGCCGGCTTCTGACTGTTCACAGCAGTACAGACCGTGGGAGAAATCGTCCTCACCCCTTCCACCAAAGCGCCGATAAAGAATGCTTCGTTCTCTTCAACGACGATAGAAACAAGCCTGCGCCTCTTGGTGAAACCCTTCGAGTCGAAAAACCATACAGCGGGAGTGCAAACCATGGCAATGGAAACGAGCGATTTCATCATCGGTATTGATGTTGCCAAAGCCGAGCTGGTCGTTCATTTTCAAAGCCACGGCACGCAGATGTCGCTGAGCAATACCAAGCCTGAAATCAAGAGATGGCTGATGCAACAACCTGCCAACACTGCTCTGTGCGTCGAAGCAACGAACGTCTACCACCTGGACGTTGTGGAGATGGCACATGAAAAGGGCTTCAAGGTCTATGTTGTTGACGGATTTCAACTTAGTAACTACCGAAAAGGCATTGGCGGCCGATCCAAAACCGATGCCAGTGATGCCGCTTTGCTTGGCCGTTATCTGGAACGGGAAAGCCGGGAACTGCGCCCTTGGGCGCCGCCGCCAGCCGTTTATGGCAAGCTTCAGAGCCTTCTACGCCGCAGGGCTGCTCTGGTCACAATGCGCACCGCCCTGAGCCAGAGTTGGGGTAATGAGCAGCTGCTCAAAGCGGCGTTCAAGAGCTTTACCCAGCAAATGGACAAGTTGGATCTGCTGGTCCAAAAGAAGCTCAAGGAGTTACTTAAGGAGGCTGGTTTACTGGAGCAAGTTGCTCGTTGTCAGGCCATCGAGGGCATCGGTTTTCTGACAGCTACTGCATTGGTTATGGCGTTTATCCGCGGCGAGTTCAAAAACAGCGATGCCTTCATTGCCTTCCTTGGCATGGACTTGAGAGTCTCCGATTCCGGGCAGAAGACGGGACTACGTCGTTTAACGAAGCGAGGTTGCCCGGAAATTCGCCGATTGCTGCATAACGCCTCAATGTCAGCCAGCCGCTCGGCGGCCTGGAAAGAGACGTACGAACACTATCGAAACAATGGCAAGGCCACGACTGAAGCGCTGGTGATCTTGTCGCGCAAGCTCGCCCGGGTTGCATTTGCCCTGATGAAGAAGAAGGAGGAATACGTAAGCAGAACGGCCTAAAGACCGTTGTTTACAACCATAGAATCTCCCACACCAGCAACACTCATAGCCCTGTAGGAGCGGACGTTGCCTGCGAGTGGCCGCCAAGCGGTCCTGCTGCTGCGCCAAGCCCACCGAACCGAGGAGCAAGCTAATGTCACTGAGCGTCTTTGACCTGTTCAAGATCGGCATCGGCCCCTCCAGTTCTCACACCGTTGGCCCGATGCGCGCCGCTGCGCGCTTCGCCGAAGGGCTGCGGCGCGATCACCTGTTGAGCCAAACCGTCAGTGTCAAAGCCGAGCTGTACGGCTCGCTGGGCGCCACCGGCAAAGGCCACGGCAGTGACAAGGCGGTGTTGCTCGGCCTGGAAGGCGAGCAGCCCGACACGGTCGACACCGAATCCATCCCCGCCCGCCTGCAGACAATCCGCGAAAGCGGCCAGTTGCGCCTGCTCGGCGAACAGCCGATTGGCTTCGTCGAAAAGCAGCACCTGGCGATGATCCGCAAACCGCTGGATTACCACCCCAACGGCATGATCTTCCGCGCTTTCGACGCAGCCGGATTACAAATCCGCAGCCGCGAGTACTACTCGGTCGGTGGCGGTTTCGTGGTCGACGAAGAGGCGGCTGGGCACGATCGCATCGTCGAGGACCGCACGCCACTGACCTACCCCTTCACCACCGGCAAGGAACTGCTCGCCCATTGCAGCGCCCAGCAACTGTCGTTCAGCCAGGTGATGCTGGCCAACGAAGCCGCCTGGCGCCCGGAAAGCGAGACCCGTGCTGGCCTGCTGCGAATCTGGCAAGTGATGCAGGACTGTGTCGCGGCCGGCTGTCGCCATGAGGGCATCTTGCCGGGCGGGCTGAAGGTCAAGCGCCGGGCGCCGGCGTTGTACCGGCAACTCAGCCAGCACCCGGAGGCGAGCCTGCGCGACGCCTTGTCGGTGCTCGACTGGGTCAACCTCTATGCCCTGGCGGTCAACGAAGAAAATGCCAACGGCGGGCGCGTAGTCACCGCACCGACCAATGGCGCGGCCGGGATCATCCCGGCGGTTCTGCACTACTACATGCGCTTCGTGCCCGGTGCCAGCGACGATGGCGTAGTGCGTTTTCTGCTGACCGCCGCGGCTATCGGCATCCTGTACAAAGAAAACGCCTCGATCTCCGGCGCCGAAGTGGGCTGCCAGGGCGAGGTCGGCGTGGCGTGCTCAATGGCCGCTGGGGCGCTGTGCGAAGTGATGGGCGGCACCCCGCAGCAAGTCGAGAACGCTGCCGAAATCGGCATGGAACACAACCTGGGCCTGACCTGCGATCCCATCGGCGGCTTGGTTCAGGTGCCCTGCATCGAGCGCAACGCCATGGGCTCGGTGAAGGCGATCAACGCCGTGCGCATGGCCTTGCGCGGTGACGGCCAGCACTTCGTCTCGCTCGACAAGGTGATCCGCACCATGCGCCAGACCGGCGCCGACATGAAAAGCAAATACAAGGAGACCGCCCGCGGCGGTCTTGCCGTCAACATCATCGAATGTTGAGCCAACAACAAATCAAGGAGTAGCTGATGTCCGAAACACTGCACAAGACCCCACTGCACGCCCTGCACGTGGAACTGGGCGCACGCATGGTGCCGTTCGCCGGCTTTGACATGCCCGTGCAGTATCCGCTCGGGGTGATGAAGGAACACCTGCACACCCGCGAACAGGCCGGCCTGTTCGATGTTTCGCACATGGGTCAGATCCGCCTGCTCGGCGCCGACGCCGCCCGTGCCCTGGAAACCCTGGTGCCGGTGGATATCGTCGACCTGCCGGTGGGTATGCAGCGCTATGCCATGTTCACCAATGCAAGCGGCGGCATCCTCGATGACCTGATGGTCGCCAACCTGGGTAACGATGAGCTGTTTCTGGTGGTCAACGCCGCCTGCAAAGAGCAGGACCTGGCCCACCTGCAACAGCACATCGGCAACCGCTGCGACGTCCAGCCGCTGTTCGAAGAGCGCGCCCTGCTCGCCCTGCAAGGCCCTGCGGCGGTCACGGTGCTGGAGCGCCTGGCACCCGAAGTGGCTGGGATGACCTTCATGCAGTTGCGTCCCATCACATTGCTCGGCCAGGACTGCTACATCAGCCGCTCGGGCTACACCGGCGAAGACGGCTACGAGATTTCCGTGCCTGCGGCCGGTGCCGAGGCCCTGGCCCGTCGCCTGCTGGCTGAACCTGAAGTCCAGGCCATCGGCCTGGGCGCGCGCGACTCGCTGCGCCTGGAGGCCGGGCTGTGCTTGTATGGCCACGATATGAACAGCGCCACCACACCGATCGAGGCCAGCTTGTTCTGGGCCATTTCCAAAGTGCGTCGGGCCGATGGTGCGCGCGCAGGTGGCTTCCCCGGCGCCGCTGCGATCTTCGCCCAGCAGCAGCAAGGCGTGACACGCAAGCGTGTCGGCCTGTTGCCGCAAGAACGCACTCCGGTGCGTGAGGGCGCCGAGATTGTCGACGAGGCCGGCAACATTGTTGGCGCAGTGTGCAGCGGCGGCTTTGGCCCGACACTCGGTGCACCGCTGGCAATGGGTTATGTCGATAGCGAACATGCCGCACTCGATACCTCGCTGTATGCCCTGGTCAGGGGCAAACGAGTTGCCTTGAAAGTCAGCAAAATGCCTTTTGTCGCGCAACGTTACTATCGCGGTTGAAAGCCGTTTCGAGCAGGCGGGCAATATTCGTTTTCGAACCTGCTCCATAACTTTTGAACATGGCGCCAGCCCAGGCGCCATGCCGCCTGCAGACAAACGGGGCGGTTATCGGAAAAAGGCCGAAATCGGCGAATCGGCAGGGCTTGTTTTTGTCTTGGGAGTTGGCGTACATTCAGCTCACTGTGTTTGCATGGGTCGCAACAGTTCGTGACCTGGGCCAGTAGCTGCAATCTGCTACAACCCGTTCGACGTCTCTTACTTTCCTGCAACCCAGCCCAGTACGCTTTCGTCTATTCGATACGAAAGAAACTGTTATTACTCTCTAAAGATTCATAGGAAATAAGACAATGGCTGAGCGTCAGAACGGTACCGTCAAGTGGTTCAATGACGAAAAAGGTTACGGTTTCATCACCCCAGAGAGCGGTGCTGACCTGTTCGTTCACTTCCGTGCCATTCAAGGCAACGGTTTCAAGAGCCTGAAAGAAGGCCAGAAGGTGACTTTCGTTGCCGTCCAGGGCCAGAAAGGCATGCAGGCTGACGAAGTTCAAGCCGAAGGCTGATCTGCGTTAAAAAAGCCCCTGCATTGATCCGCAGGGGCTTTTTTATGCCTGCAATTCCATAGAATGGGCCTTTGCCATCTGGAGTTGCCCTGCATGCCCAAGCATTCCCTTTCTCCCCAGGGTGATTTCCCGCCTGTTGGCCTGGGCCGTCGCCTGGCGGCGATGTTCTATGACTTCCTGCTGTGCACCGCCCTGCTGATCGTCACTGCCGGGGTGTACAAGATGATCCAGATGGCGATCATCGGCGAGGCGCGCATGCGCGAGCTGACCGATGCCGGCGCGTTGGATGGTGATCCGCTGCTATCGACGATCCTGGTGTTTGCGTTGTTTGGTTTTTTTGCCAAGTTCTGGACCCATGGCGGCCAGACCCTGGGCATGCAGGTGTGGGGCGTACGCGTGCAGAACGCCGATGGCAGCGCGATCAGCCTGTGGCAGGCGCTGCTGCGTTTTGTCGTGTCGATCGCTTCGTGGCTGTGCTTGGGGATGGGGTTTGTCTGGTCGTTGATCGACAAGCGCAAGCGCAGCTGGCATGACATCTACTCCGAGACCCAACTGGTGCGGGTTCCGAAACAGAAGAAATAACCTGCCCAGTGGATCAGCCCCTGTAGGAGCTGGCTTGCCTGCGATGGGCTGCGAAGCAGCCCCAATAAATCTGGATAAGACACCAAGTCTGCGCGAGGCCTGTAATTTTTGGGGCTGCCTTGCAGCCCATCGCAGGCAAGCCAGCTCCTACAGAAAATTGGCCATGAAAAAGCCGACCCTAAGGTCGGCTTTTTTACATCGCCCAGGCCATCAGCCCGCTCGACGCAGCAACCACACCCCAGCCAGCGCACAAACGCCTGCCGGTATCACCACCGCCAACAGCGGCGGGAAGCCAAACACCTGGCTGGATGGGCCAAGCAGGTCTTGGGCAATCCGGAACACAAAGCCCACCAATACACCGGTGAACACACGTTGCCCCAGGGTCACCGAACGCAGGGGGCCAAAGATGAACGAAATCGCCATCAGCACCAGCGCCGCGGTCACCGCCGGCTGCAGCACCTTGGTCCAGAACGCCAGCCAGTAGCGGGCATTGTTCAGGCCTTGGTCTGACAGGTAATGGATGTAGTCCCACAGCCCGGTAATCGACAGCGACTCAGGCGCCAGCACTACGGTATTGAGCAACTGCGGGGTTACCGATACATCCCAGCGCTCTTCCGGGGCCTTGACCACTTCGGTGTGGTCGCCACGGAAGTGGGTGGTGGTGACATCGTTGAGCACCCAGTGGTCTTCGTTGTACTTGGCCCGGCGGGCAAAGCTGGAGGTGACGATCTTGCGCTCATCGTCGAAGCGATAGCGGGTCACCCCCAACAGCAGGCCGTTAGGCTGCACCGAGTTGATGTGCACGAACTCTTCGCCCTGGCGGTGCCACATGCCGCGCTTGGAGCTCTGCGCCTCGCCACCGCCCTGTGCCAGCGAGCGCTCGGCCTGACCCTTGTTTTCGGTAACCGGGGCGACGTACTCGCCGATCAGCAGACCGACCAGCATCAGCACCAGCATCGGTTTCATGACCGCCCAGACGATCCGCCCGATCGACACGCCGGCAGCCCGCATGATGGTCAGTTCGCTGCTGCTGGCCAGGCTACCCAGGCCGATCAGGCAGCCGATCAAGGCCGCCATCGGCAGCATCTCGTAGAGCCGGCGAGGCGCGGTCATCAAGACGAAGTAACCGGCGTCGAGCACGGTGTAGGTATCGCTCAGGTCGCCCATCTCATCGATGAAGGCGAATAGCGAGGCCAGGCCAAGAATGATGCCGAGCACAGCCAGGATGGCCAGCAGCACGCTCATGCCGATATAGCGATCCAGCTTAACCATGAGCCACCCCCGCACGCCGCGCAGCACGTTTGAGGCGCATTGGCTCCCAGTACATCAGGCCCAGGCCGATCAGCAGGAACAGCCCGTGCACCCACCACATGCCCAGGGCGATCGGGAGCTTGCCCTTCTCCAGGGCGCCGCGTACGGAAATCAGCATTGTCAGGTAAGCCATGTAGAGGAGGATCGCCGGCAGCAGCTTGAGGAAGCGGCCCTGGCGAGGATTGACCCGTGACAGCGGGACTGCCAGCAAGGTCACGACAAACACCAGCAACGGCAGCGACAGCCGCCATTGCAGCTCGGCACGCTCACGCAGGCCTTTATGGCCGATTAGCTCGGACGTGGGGATCGCTTCACGCTCGGTGACTTCTTCACTGACTTCAGGCTTGGGCAGCAGCACGCCGTAGGTGTCGTACTTGATCGCCCGGTAGTCGGCCTGGCCAGGGTTGCCGTCGTAGCGGTAGCCGTTTTCCAGGATCAGGTAACGGTTGCCGTCGGCCTGCACTTCCTGGTGGCCTTTTTCGGCAACCAGTACCGAAGGCGCGCGGTCCTTGGTCTTGTCGGCGTTAAAGCGCTTCTCGGAAATGAACACGCCAGCCAGATTGACCCGGTCATCAGACAGCTGCTCGGTGTAGGTCACCCGTGAGCCATCGCGCAGGGTCTGGAAACGCCCAGGCACCAGGGTGTCGAACTCGGTCAGGGCATCTTGCTGATTGATGATCTGCTGTACCTGCGACACACCTTGTGGCGCCAGGCTCAAGCTCAGCCAAGCGACCAGCAGGGCGACCAGGGCCGCTGGGGCCATGGTCATCGCCAGCAGGCGTTGCTGGCTCATGCCGGTGGCCGAGAGCACGGTCATCTCGCTCTCCAGGTACAACCGGCCATAAGCCAGCAGAATGCCCAGGAACAAGCCCAACGGCAGGATCAACTGCAAGAAACCCGGCAGCCGGAAGCCCATGATCAGGAACAGCACGCTCGGGTCGAGCACCCCCTGGGCTGCCTGTGCCAGGTATTTGATGAAACGCCCGCTCATGATGATCACCAGCAGCACAGCGCTGACGGCGCTCAAGGTCAGCAGGACCTCGCGGGACAGATAACGAAAGACGATCAAACCAGACACTCCTGGGTTGTCAGGGGCGAACAGCCAATTAATGGCTTCGGACAGCCAAGACCTATGCCGGTTCGCCAACGGCGAACCTCCATGTAAAGTGCGCGCATTATCCTGTGATTGACCTCGCCTGTCACTTGGCCGCGCATGACAGTACATATCGGGGTTGTCAGCGGCCTTGCCCCAGGCTCAAACTGGCAGCTTTTCCGCTGGCACGCGACCACGCGGCCAAGCCCGCTTCGAGCGCGCACCCATTGCGCCAACTCACAGATCTACGGGGTCCTGACATGGAACTGGTTGTAAAAAGCGTAGCTGCTGCATCGTTGAAAACCGCCACGCTGGTAGTGGCCGTCGGCGAGGGGCGCAAGCTCGGCAACATCGCCAAGGCCGTCGATGAAGCATCCAATGGCGCCATCTCCGCCGTGCTCAAGCGTGGCGACCTGGCTGGCAAGCCTGGCCAGACCCTGCTGCTGCACAGCCTGCCGGGCCTGAAGGCCGAGCGCGTGCTGCTGGTTGGCAGCGGCAAGGACGCCCTGGGCGATCGCAGCTGGCGCAAACTGGCCGTGAGCGTGGCCGGCGTGCTGAAGAGCCTGGGTGGCAGCGACGCGGTACTGGCCCTGGACGATATCGCCGTCACTGGCCGCGACGCGCATTACGGCAAATACCGCCTGCTGGCCGAAACCCTGCTTGACGGTGACTACCTGTTCGACCGCTTCAAGAGCCAGAAGGCCGAGCCGCGCGTGCTCAAGAAAATCACCCTGCTGGCCGACAAGGCCGGCCTGGCCGAGGTCGAGCGTGCCGTCAAGCACGCCAGCGCGATCGCCAGCGGCATGTCCTTGACCCGCGACCTGGGCAACCTGCCGCCGAACATCTGCCACCCAAGCTACCTGGCCGAACAAGCCAAGGAACTGGGCAAGGCCAACAAAGGCCTGAAGGTCGAAGTGTTCGACGAGAAGAAGATCAAAGACCTGGGCATGGGCGCGTTCTACGCCGTTGGCCAAGGCAGCGAACAGCCACCACGCTTGATCGTCATGCAATACCAGGGCGGCAAGAAGAGCGAAAAACCGTTCGTACTGGTGGGTAAAGGCATCACCTTCGACACCGGCGGCATCAGCCTCAAGCCAGGCGCCGGCATGGATGAAATGAAGTACGACATGTGCGGCGCGGCCAGCGTGTTCGGCACCCTGCGTGCGGTGCTCGAGCTCAAGCTGCCGATCAACCTGGTGTGCATCCTGGCCTGCGCCGAGAACATGCCAAGTGGCAACGCCACCCGTCCTGGCGACATCGTCACTACCATGAGCGGGCAAACCGTGGAAATCCTCAACACTGACGCCGAAGGCCGTCTGGTGCTGTGCGATGCCCTGACCTACGCCGAACGCTTCAAGCCGCAGGCGGTGATCGACATCGCCACCCTGACCGGCGCCTGCATCGTCGCCCTGGGCAGCCACACCACCGGCCTGCTGGGCAACAACGACGATCTGCTCGAGCAACTGCTCAGCGCTGGCAAGCGGGCCGACGACCGCGCCTGGCAGCTGCCGCTGTTCGACGAGTACCAGGAGCAGCTGGACAGCCCGTTCGCCGACATCGCCAACATCGGCGGGCCGAAGGCCGGCACCATCACCGCGGCATGCTTCCTGTCGCGCTTTGCCAAGGCCTACAACTGGGCGCACCTGGACATCGCCGGCACCGCCTGGATCAGCGGCGGCAAGGACAAAGGCGCCACTGGCCGCCCCGTGCCCCTGCTGACCCAATACCTGCTCGACCGCGCCAACGCCTGACCCCGCACGGCGGGTGCGCCGCTCGCGGCCACCCGCCAACGGACTGAACCATGAGCCAAGTAGATTTCTATATCCTGCCCACCGACTCGCTGTCGGCGCGGCTGGATTTCGCCTGCAAGCTGTGTGAGAAAGCCTGGCGCCTCGGCCACCGGGTCTACCTGCATTGCCAGGACGGCGAACAGCGCGAACAACTCAACCAGCGTCTGTGGCACTTCAAGGGCGAGGCCTTCATACCCCACGACCTGGCCGAGGCCCACGCCGACGCTGCAGTGGTCCTGGGTTTGGGGAGTGACGCCGGTGACCATCGCGACTTGCTGATCAACCTGGGCGGCGACGTTCCGGGGTTTGTCGAGCAGTTCGCCCGGGTGGCCGAGATCGTCGTCGAGGAGCCCAGCATTCGCCTTGCCGCACGAGAGCGGTTCCGTTTCTACCGTGAACGGGGCTATGCTCTGCAAGATCACCGCCTACAGCGACTTTAACGACGATGGACAAGCACTCTCCCCTGCCCGATTCTGCCCATCTGCTCGACGACCTGGAGTCGATCCGCGAGCTGTTGGGTGATGCCGACCTGCAACCACCACTGCTGACCGATACGGTCGAACAGATTCCCCTGCTGCTGGACGAACCCGCCGGCAATGCACCGGCTGTAGCGCAGCCGGTAGCCCCTCCCACTGCCGAAGAAGAAGACCCGCAGACTCGCCGCCAGGACACCCTGCTGCGCCTGGACGCCGAACTGCGTGCCGCTGCCCAGTTGATCATGCAAGACGTGATCAACGACTTCACCCCGCATATCGAAACCGAGATCAAGCGCCGCCTCGATGCGCGTATGGAGCGCCTGCTCAAGCGCCCCGAGTAAGCCTCGAACCTGAATGTGTCCGTTGTGACCCTGTCGCGGGGCAAGCCCGCTCCCACGCCTTGTCAAAGCCAAGCCTGCGTGGGAGGAGCATCTGCTCACGCGCCTTGTCAAAGCCAAGCCTGCGTGGGAGGAGCACCTGCTCACGCGCCTTGTCAAAGCCAAGCCTGCGTGGGAGGAGCACCTCACGCGCCTTGTCAATGGGCAAGCCTGCGTGGGAGCGGGCTTGCCCCGCGATAGGGCCAGACCTGCATAACAACACCCCAGCAGCTTGTCGCTTGAAACCTACGGCTCCGTTATACTTCTCGGCTTTCCCGAA
>Ga0213821_1000556_pt1 | contig 21884 bp, 22 predicted proteins | sample MC6MC0909MG_FD_179894 | JGI IMG/M metagenome (GOLD analysis project Ga0213821, IMG submission 179894) | Enriched soil aggregate microbial communities from Iowa State University, Ames, United States - MC6-MC0909-MG | ecosystem: Environmental > Terrestrial > Soil > Unclassified | place: USA: Iowa...
TTCCTGATTGATTACTTCTAGATTATGCTTTAATTGTCGCCCCATTTGATTAAAGGCAACAGCAAGCTGACCAATTTCATCATTTTGTGTTGTTGGCATTTTTGCTTCAAAATTCCCCTTTGAAATTTCAAACGCCAATTCACGCATTTTACGCAATGGCGAGGTAATACGTGAGGATAGGAAAAAGGCAAAGAATGTCGTCAGCACAAAGGCTATAAAGGCAGATAAAAAGACAATTTTAGTCGTTTCTTTCGATGTTTTATGAAGTGCATCTGGACTTTGGTAAATAAAGACAGCACCATGCAGGGCATTCTCTACATTTAATGGGAAGCCGAGCACAACATACGATTCTATTTTTTCTTTATCCGTAGATGATGGCATCATCATTTCTTTCGTAATTGGTTCATCTGATTGAAAAATTTTATGGAAAGATTTATTGGCTAATATAGTATCCTGTATTTCTTTTTTATTAACACCCTCCTGCATAGCAAATGATACTTCGTTATCACCTGTAGCAATAAGTGCATTCGTGCTTTCGGGTAAAATATCTTTTAATAATTCCGACGTTGACTCTGCTGTTTCATTATCATCTACTATACTTGCCACCGTTGCAGCTGTTTGGCGCAACGATATCTCCGCCTGCTGCATATGGTAATTTTGTAGAAACTCGAGCATCAAAACCGTGAAAACAAATAATACAAATGAAACGAGAAGCAATATGGTTACCCATAGCTTCCCGACAACACTATTCCATATTCTATTCATTGACAACCTCAAATTTGTAGCCAACGCCCCAAACAGTGACAATCATCTTTGCAGCGTTTTCAGATACTCGATTAAGCTTTTCACGTAAGCGCTTAACATGCGTATCCACAGTACGTAAATCTCCAAAGAAATCATAATGCCACACTTCTTTAAGTAATTGTTCACGGTCAAATACTTTATCTGGTGATTTCGCTAGGAAATAAAGCAATTCATATTCTTTCGGTGTTAAATTTACCTCAATTCCCTCTGCTGTTACGCGATGGGCATCATGATCAATCATTAAATGCTGGAATACAACCAAATCTTTAGAGGAGGATGCATTTGTCGAAGGTGAGAATGCTTGTGAACGGCGTAAAATAGCCTTCACACGTAATACTACCTCACGTGGACTAAATGGTTTTACAATATAATCATCTGCCCCAAGCTCAAAGCCCTGTACACGGTTTGCTTCTTCGCCCTTAGCAGTTAATAAGATAATTGGTGTTGCTGCACGTTCACGGATTTCTGCACATACTTCAAGTCCGTCTTTTTCAGGCATCATGATATCTAGTAAAATACAGTGATACTCTTTTTCTAAAGATTTTTCGATCGCTTGTTCACCATTTTCTGCTTCGTCTACAAGGTACCCTTCACGCTCCAAATACATTTTTAATAAGCGTCGAATACGATCCTCGTCATCTACTACTAACACTGAAATATTTTCTGACACTTTCACGATCCCTCTCTTCCAATCTTTCTCTACATTCTATTGTACATGGTTCGACACATATTGAAAAGAAAAGAAAGCCCTCTTGCCACAAGCAAGAAGGCTTATCTTTCTAATACTAGCGACGTTGAAAATCTCATATGTGCTTCCATACTAGTTCATCCTGCAAACTCTTAATGTAGACAGGACGTTATTACACAAGCGTTTTCATAGTAGATATAGGTATAAGCTTAAACTCCTCTACCCTAAGTACTGGTTTCGCTTTAGTTTGACGCATATGAGTGTAAGCCTGCAAGAATTAAATTAACAGCAATTAGGTTAAATAAGATAATACCGAAGCCGATTAATGCCAACCAAGCAGACTTTTTACCTTCCCATCCTTTTGAAAGGCGTAAATGTAAGAATGCTGCATAAAATAGCCATGTGATAAGCGCCCATACCTCTTTAGGATCCCATCCCCAGAAACGACTCCAGGCAATTTGTGCCCAAATCATTGCAAAGATTAAAGCTCCTAATGTAAATACTGGGAAACCAATTAATACGGAACGGTAACCGATTTCATCTACTAATTGTAAATTGACACGTTTAACAAATGGTTGGAATATTGCACTAATACGTCGTCGTGCAATTAAACGAATTAATAAGTATAAAATGGATCCTACTAATAAAGACCAAACAACTGTTGTTAATTTCTTCGCATTAATAAGTGAAGGCATTTCTACAATTGGCGACATACCCTGTTCTTCAATTGCTTTAAATTCATTCATCCCAAAAATCGGTGGCATATTATAAGTAATTTGACGCTCCGTACCTTCTTTATCCACATAAGAATACTTAGATTCATAATCCATTGCATTAAATGTAGACGTAGCAATGACAAAACCAACTACTACTACTAAGCAAAACATCACTGTTTCTAACCAAAAACGTTCTTTAGTAGGCTTCGTAACATCTACTACTTTTAATAAATAAATCAGTCCAGCTACTGCACTTATTGCCAAAATTGATTGCCCCAAAGCCGCAGTAATAACATGAATTGTTAGCCAATGACTTTGCAAAGATGGTACTAATGGACTTACTTCGTTCGGGAACATCGCTGCATAGGCAATAATTAAAAGTGCCACAGGTAATGCCACTAATCCTAATACTGTCATGCGATAAATAAAGTAAATCAAAATAAATGCAGCAACAATGAACATACCAAAGGCTGTTGTAAATTCAAACATGTTACTAACAGGTGCATGCCCTGTATGAATCCAACGAGTAATAAAATACCCGAGCTGTGAAAGGAAACCAATGATAGTTATAGCAATAGCCAGCTTGCCCCATTTATCTGTATTTTTGCCTGTAGCATTTGATTGCTTAATCGAGCCACCAAAGAATAATGTTGCTACAAGATAAGCTATAAATGCTACAAACAATAGATTTCCGCTTATATCAATCAAACTCATAAGGTGTTGTCACCTTCCTTTTTAGTAATGGCTGGTTTTGTCGACTTCTCGACATCTTCTGATTTTTCAAGCTGATCTATATACGGCGGTAAATCAGCGAAGGATGAAACAGCATCTAAATCTTTCTTCATACTGAACATATTTTTATTGACATGAGCTGCCATTATCAATTTTCCATCTGGGTCTACCTGTAACCATAAACGTCTGTGATTCCAATACGAACCAATTGCTACACCAATCATGAAAATAATACCCCCTACAAATAGAATAGGTATTGTACTATCTTTACGTATGGTAAAGTTTGCTGTATTTCGTGTGTCAGCACTAGCAAATTTCATTCGATATTTATTTTCTCCAAGCGGTTCAAGGGGCGGCTTCATAATTTCAACAAAACTTACCTCTCCCTCTGGTGTTTCAGGTGTTTTCATTTTAAATAAAAATGCTGGATTATTAGGGATAGAAGTTTTCGTTTGTGGTTCTCCATTCTCAAAACCAGAAAAATCTGGTGTATAAACGAGAATCTGTACGGAAGAACCCTTTCCTAAGTCATATTCCTTTTTAGGATTTGTTAGATCAATTTCAGCCTTACCAAGTGATTCACCAGTTTCTTTATTCACCAAATCAAAATTCATCTGCTTCAATTCATTCAGTCGGTAATTCATTTGATATAAGGCAAAACCCTCTTCTTTTAAAGGATGATTCACGCGAATTGAGTAATCTCTCACCTTTTCAAGATTATCTAAGTCACCAGGAAGGGAGCCTTCAGGTTGTTTGTACAATGTGACATCAGTTTGGAAGTTTTTCGCTACTACATTGACACCTTGTGCCTCTTGCTCACCCTGTGGCTTGTTGTTATGAGTTTCTAAAATAAATTTATTATTTTTAATAAAATAGCCTTCCATCCCTGGTATAGCTCTTGTCTCACCTTCACGAATCCAAATCGACTCATCTACGTAAAAGCCAGGTACTAAACGTATCATGACCCCTGTTAAAAAAATAATAAGGCCGACATGGTTTATGTATGGGCCATATCGAGAAAAACGGCCTCGTTCTGCTAAAAGTGCGCTTCCATCACGTCGAACATTATATTTTAAGTCAGTCATTTTTTGCTGAACTTTTTCGAGTGTTTCCTCAGGATTTGAAACTTGTCCTTCCGCTATAATGCGTTGACGTTTCAAGAAACTTTCATGCCGTTTAACACGTTGATTTTTCAAAGACTTATGCAATGGTATCCCACGGTCTAAGCTTGCGACAATGATCGATATAGCTAGCATCCCAACCAAGATTTGGAACCACCAAGTGCTATACAAATCAGATAATCCTAAATAATTATAAAGTTTTCCAAACCAGCCGTAGACCTTCTCATAATACTCGGCCTTTCCTGCATCCGGAGCATTTACATATATCTCTTGCGGTAGAATAGTTCCGATGGATGCAGCGACCAAAGTGATAATAATAAGGGCGATTCCTACTTTTACGCTCGAGAAAAAATTCCAAATTTTATCGATAAATGTTTTGTTGTACGTTTTGGATCGAATTGCTGATCCATCATAGCGCATATCAACAACTTTTGTTTGCTTACCTTCCTCAGTTAAAGGGCGACCACATTTTTCACAGAGCTTCGTGCCATATGGGTTACTATGACCACAAGCACAAATGATATTTTCCATAGTCATTTACTCCTTATTCGGCTTCACTAATTCCATGTACGAAGCGATATTTGCCTCCGTCATTTCACCCGTAATAATTTTTGCTACCTTACCATCTGGATCAATAAGAACAGTTGCTGGTAATTGTCCAACATTGTAGGCAGTCATAACACTTTTCGTTTTGTCAATAACTACTGGAAATGTTAAGTCGTATCTATCGACAAAATTTTGTACTTCAAAATCTGTTTGTGCAATATTGACAGCCAGTGTTTGTACACCTTGGTTTTTAAACGATTTATACTGACGGTCCATTGCAGGCATTTCCTTTTCACATGGCTTACACCAAGTTCCCCAGAAGTTCAAAAATACCCCCTGCCCTTTATAATCAGACAGTTTATGTTTCTCACCGTTTAAATCTACTAACGTGAAGTCCGGTGCTTTAGAGCCTATTGCTACTAACTCTACCTTCTCCTTTGTCGCTGTTCCATATACAGTGTACCCAATTGCAAAGACCAAAATTGCTAAAATTATGGTACGAATGACGAGACGTTTTTTCTTTTTCTCCAAGTTAATAAACCCCCTATACGGCTTAGAGTAACATTTTTTGACGCTAAGCTTTTATAAATATGTATAGATTCCTTATTAAAAGCTTTTATGTTTGTCGGATTCTATACAATGCAATTGCTTCTACGCCTAAGCTATTAGTCAGAAGTGAATACTTCTAAACTTAATGTAGGTGTACTGTTCTCACCTATTATAGCAAAATGATTCAAAAACGCTTAGCTAATAATTATGAATGATTTATGAACGATTACACCACTAAGAAAGTGAAAACATTACCATACGGATAGTGGTATGCTCACTTTCTACTGGTTTATGTTCAATTAACCGATTTTCCCTGTCTCTGCTAACACTCTTAATTGCTTTACTTCATGCTTTGTCAATTCACGATACTCTCCAGGTGCCAGGCCATATAAATCTAAAAAGGCAAAGCGCTCACGTTTTAATTTGACAACAGGTGTACCAATTGCCTCAAACATGCGACGCACTTGACGGTTTCTCCCTTCGTGAATGGTAATTTCACAAATTGCCTTACCTGCTTTCTCGTCAAAGGAGGTCATACTTACTATCGCTGGTGCCGTTTTACCATCCTCTAGCTTAATTCCTCGTTGCAGCTTTTTTAAACCTTCAATCGTCGGAACACCTTTAACACGCGCAATATAAGTTTTGTCGATTTTAAATTTCGGGTGTGTCAACATATAGGAAAATTCCCCATCATTTGTTAGCAACAATAGGCCAGATGTATCATAATCAAGACGCCCGACTGGGAAAATGCGTTGCGGAATATGCTTAAATAAATCTGTGACAGTTTTGCGTCCTTTATCATCAGTTACAGCTGAGATGGTTCCACGAGGTTTATATAATAGGTAATAAACCTTATCCTCTTTTTCAAGTTTTACGCCCTCAACTTCAATCGTATCTGAGTTGGACACCTTTGTACCTAGCTCACGCACTACAACGCCATTTACCTTTACTTTACCTTCTAAAATCAATTGCTCGGCCTTCCGCCTTGATGCAACACCTGCATACGCAATGACCTTTTGTAATCTCTCCATACTTTCACCTCTAGTTTTCATTCACACTGACATTCATGCCAATTTATAAACCTTATAGAATCAGGTTATTTTTCCCGCTAATCTGTGAAAATTATGTCATACTTTTGTGTATTATTAAAGAAAAACTAATTATCAATGAGTAATTAGAGTATTTGAAATAATTTTTTATTAGCTAGTTTCTATAATTTTTAACACCTAACATTTACTTTAGATCCTTTTTATCCAGGTTTAGTATGCTCGTTTCTTTAAATGACAAATCGACTGTGTTTCTAAAAAATTATTTTCTAAGGGAATATTCGAATGTCAAAAAAATCAGCGTCTCGCTTTTAACGATCCGCTGATTCAACAGTTACTGGCTTTGCATATATTCGTTCCTCACCGATAAAAATCGATAGAACAGCCTCCTGGCGTTTCCTTGAAACATGTAACACTTGCCTTACGTTATCTTTTTCCTCTTTCGTTAACTGTAAACGAATTGGTTGCTCTAAACGAATGGCTACCTTCTTGTTCACATTATATTTCCCTTTTTTCACCACTGTCTCAAGGTGGTACTCTTCCCAGACTTTATTGGCTAACCCACGATGTACATTCCAATCATCGGACTCATTCAGCGTGACAACGATACAGGTTTGCCCATCCTTTTGAAAGGCGGTAGCAAGTGTGCGACCAGCGATCTTTGTAAAACCTGTTTTTCCAGCAAAGGCTGAACCCATTGCAGTTTTTAAGGAACTCACTTGCAATTTGCTGTTGCTATCTAAGTCAGCGGCAGTCCCTGCTCCCTCTCTCAATAAACGATGCTTATTTTCCCAAAGCATGCCATTCTCTGTATTAGCTCGATATAAAACAGTTGAGGCGATTTTCTTGAATGTTTTATTTTGAAGGGCAATTCTCAGCATTTCTGCAGTATCCCTCGCTGATGATAGATGCTCATCATGATGTAAGCCAGAAGGGTTCATAAAAACGGTATTTGTCAGACCGGATATAACAGCTCGCTCATTCATTAATTTGACAAATCCCTCTACTGACCCTCCAGCGTGCTCTGCTAAAGCCGTGGCTGCATCATTTCCTGAGCGTAGCATTAAACCATATAATAACGTTTCAACTGTCACCTTTTCACCTGCTTGCAAGTAAATTGATGAGCCTTCTGCCATTGCAGCCCTTGGTGAAATAACCACTTCATCCTGTAGATTGCTATTTTCAATAGCAACAAGCGCTGTCCAAATTTTTGTTAGACTTGCAATGGGTAGCCGTGCATCACTATTTGATTCTAATAAAACACGGCCCGTATCCCCATCTAGGACAGCATATCCGCTCCCTCCTCTTGCTAGGCTGGTTTGCGGAAGCATAAGTATTAACCCGACTAACATGAACAATAGTACACGTACTAACCGAAGCAACGAGCCACTCCTTATTAAAAGTAATAGGAAAATATAAATAATATGAAATCCGATCTAATGGTAGGTTTTTTCCAACCATTTGATAGCTCAACTAATGAAACCTCTAAAAAAACGATCTTAGCTTCCATTTAAAAGTTACTAGATGTTTTGTTAGATACATATTTATGTTGAAAGTAATGTTTGATATGCCTTAAATATTACTTTACCCCACTAAAAGTTTCTTGAAATTTCGTCATAAATAAGTCTGTTTCCTGCTCTGTTTCCACGTTATCCTCTTCAGGTAGAGGTGGCATTTCTTCAATACTATTTAAACCAAAGTAGTTTAAAAATTCTTTTGTGGTACCATAAAGAATTGCACGACCTGTCCCTTCTGAACGGCCAACCTCTTTAATTAATCCTCTAGAAACAAGCGTTTGTATAGGTCTTTCACACTTCACACCGCGTAAATCTTCTATGGCTACACGTGTAATCGGCTGCTTATAGGCCACAATCGCAAGTACCTCAAGTGACGCTTGAGATAATGATTGAACAGTAGGGTTTTCTACTAATCTTTGAATAGACTCTGCTAGTTCGGATTTTGTTATTAGCTGATAAACGCCTGCCATCTCTTTGACAGTTATGCCCCTCGCTAAATCCTCTTCATAGTTTGCACGTAATGCCTGCATAGCCTGTACAACCAGTTCTTCGACCTCGCCTAGTAGCTGTGATAATTGTTTGATGGTTAAGCCATCATCTCCGACAACAAATAATAAAGCTTCAATTCTACTCTGTAGCATCATTGTTTTCGTCATCATCCCAATCCTCCTTCTGTAAGGTAACCGTTAATTCTTCAAAGTTACCGTCTTGCTCTACGATGACGACCTGACGTTTCATCAGCTCAAGTAGTGATAAAAACGTCAGAATAAGCGTTGGCTTATCTTCATAGGGAAAAAGCTCGAAAAATGATGCACGTCCACCTGTGGAACGTAATGAATCAACAACTGAGCGCATTTGGTCACTCACTGAACGCTCTTGTCTCGCAACAGTTGTCTTTAATGGTTTTTTTAATTTCTTCCGACGCATCAGCTTTTGAAAGGCACCAAGCATATCATAGATGTTGATATTCATATCAAATAACGCCATTTGTTCATCTGAGGCCAGCCCTGATAAATCTGCTGGTGGTCGTGTAAATACCTGTGCTCGGTCTGTTTCAAGCTCTTGCAGATTACTAGCTGCTTCCTTATATTTCTTGTACTCAATTAAACGTTGTACAAGTTCCTCACGTGGGTCTGGTCCATCCACTTCCAATTCTGCATCCTCCAGCTCACCTTCATGAATCGGTAAAAGCATACGGCTTTTAATAGCCAGTAATGTTGCAGCCATCACTAAATATTCACTAGCCTCATTTAACTCCAGTACTTGCATAGCATGTATATGGTCAATATATTGTTGAGTAATTTCAGCCATTGGGATATCATAGATATCAATTTCCAGTCTGTGAATTAAATGCAATAATAAATCAAGAGGCCCTGAAAAGGCATCTAATTTTACTTCATAAGACATTGTTTTACCACCCTGTGTTTCTATGTTCTTTTAGTATAGTGGAAAGGAGTCCAAAATGCATCCACAGCATCATACTTTATTTATCGACTACTGCGCATATTTCAATGGCAATCAAGATTTTTTTGAATGTCATGAAGTTCTTGAGGAATACTGGAAGGATATTGCTCCAGGTGATAAAAAACACCCGCTCGTAGGGTACGTACAGCTTGCAACAGGCCTCTATCATTGGCGACGTCACAATTATGCTGGTGCAGCACGTATCCTTGAGAAAGCATTCCATAATTTTCAATCTAATAGGAACAATATCTTTTTAACAGAAATTAACTACGATAAACTCATGTTACAACTTACCGAGGTACTTTCTGCTATTCACACGGGTAGACCCTTCCATGCCTTTCAGTTGCCCCTTTCTCCTGCATTGGAAGATTTAACAACCGCTCGCATACAACTTTTACCAACTAGTAACGCTAACTATCTTCTTCATAAACATATGCTTCGAGATCGCTCACATATTCTTGCAGAGAGACAAGAAAGCAAACATAGAAAAAGCAGACGTTAATTTTCGTCTGCTTCTTCATCCATACAATTTATACATCTTCGAACAAATTTACGTGTTTCATCCGTTGCGCGCACACTTTCGAACTGACCAAGTTCAGCCACTTCCTGTAGCATTTCCTTCGCAACGCCCTCTCCTCTGTAAGAAGGGACTACGGATACATGTTGAATCGTAGCAATATTATTATCGTCTGTTACAAGTCCGACAATGCCAACATACTCATCGTTCTTTTTCCATAAATATAATACCCAGTTATCATTATTTTCATAGGAGTGGATTGTCTCTGTGAGCTTTTTTATGTCTTTTTCGTTAGGCATAAACGAGAGTAGCCCCATTGCTATTTTCTCGAAAGCTTTTTTATATCGAATTAACATATTTGTCTATTCCCTCTTTTTCTAGCTGTACATAATCTTTGACTATCCTACACGATTTGTACTTTTACCGCAAGCCAATTTCTGTCTTACGAACCAGGTCCAAGTATTCCTTTAGACGCCAACACCCAATAAAGCACGCCCCACAATAAGATAAAAATTGAAATGGACGCTAGTAAAACCCATTTATTTTTCCTCAAATTTACTCACCCTTTTTTAACGTAAGCGGGAGATCGTTTTGTACAATATCTTCATAACTTTCACGTCGAATTGCTAATTGATGTTTACCATCTTCTACGAACACTACAGCTGGACGTGGAACACGATTGTAGTTACTTGCCATAGAATATCCATACGCGCCAGTACAGAAGATTGCTAATACATCTTCAGAAGCTGCCTCCTGAAGTTTTGCATCGATAATTAATTTATCACCGGATTCGCAAAGCTTCCCAGCCACTGTATAAGTCTCACTTTTTGGTTCACTTGCTTTACTTGCAATAACAGCCTCATATTTCGCTTCATATAGTGCTGGACGGATATTATCACTCATACCTCCATCTACAGCAATATATTGACGAACATCTGGCACTGTTTTTTGTGAACCAATTGTATAAAGAGATGTACCTGCATCACCTACAAGTGAGCGACCTGGTTCAATCCAAATTTCTGGCATTTTAAGTCCAAGTACAGTCGCTTTATTTTTGACGACTGTAATCATATCTTCAACATATACTTGTGGCTCAAGAGGTGCATCTTCTTCTGTATAACGAATTCCGAAGCCTCCTCCTAAGTTTAACACAGTACATGTAAAATCGTGAACCTTGTGCCAATCCGAAATTTTATCGATTAATTTTTCCCCCGCTAGGCCAAAGCCTGCTGTGTCAAAAATTTGTGAGCCAATATGGCAGTGTAAACCTAGAAGTTCTAAATATTGATGGTTAAAAGTTTGTTGGAAAGCTTCATCCGCTTGACCATTATTTAAATCGAAGCCAAATTTAGAATCCGCTTGACCAGTCGTAATAAAATCATGCGTATGTGCCTCGACACCCGGAGTGACACGCAGTAAAATACGCATTTTTTGTTGGCGGCGCTCTGAAATTTCTTTTAATAACTGAATTTCATAGAAATTATCGACGACAATACAACCAATTTTGGCATCAAAAGCTAGCTCTAACTCAGCCATGCTTTTATTATTACCATGGAAATGAATACGCTCAACAGGGAATCCAGCTTTTAACGCAGTAAATAATTCCCCTCCTGAAACTACATCTAACGATAAATTTTCCTCAGCCGCTAATTGGTAGACAGCTACACATGCAAAGGCCTTTGAAGCATAAGCTACTTCTGCTTTAACGCCCAGTTTTTTAAATGTATCAATAAAGCCGCGTGCACGCTTACGAATAAGCGCAGTATCGTACACAAATAAAGGTGTGCCATATTCTTTTGCAAGCTCTAGTGTATCTACCTGTCCTATTGTTAAATGACCTTTTTCAGAAATTGCTTGTGTCCCATATAAATGCATGTGCATCTCTCCCTTTTCACATCGTTCCATCCTGTGATACATCACATGAACATTTTAAAATTATACTTGAGTATAATTTTATTTCGTTTGTTTGAATGCTTCAATACTTTTAAAGCTTTCAAACAATCCTTCATGTTTATCTCCGTTCACAAATTTGTATTGAATAAATCAATTTCGCCTTGGCGTAATTGCGTCTGGATTTTGAATTGTACCTGTACAATTCATTCCTTTGAAAATCCGTAACATCCGCCGGAGGCTTTATCTTCATTCAGTGGTGTTTGGACATCCACTGAAAAGGAACCAAAATTGCATCATCTCTCTACTGTAGAGGTGGGAGTCTTCTATATCTGCCGCTACGCTTATGCGCATAAAACCTTTGCCGCTTTACTTTCGATACAAAAAACATTTACTGAATGAAGATAAACCATTTGTTGTATGAAGATAATTTTTGCAAAAATCACAAAATACTATATGTGAACTTTATCACATGAAAAAAACGAGTGCAACGGCTCCTATGATCTTTTTCGCTGCTTGGAATCGACTACATAAGGTCTTAAGGCATCTTCTGTCATTGGGAAACGGACAAGTACGCGAAGCATGGCCTTTGGAAAGAACGGAATAAGCGGCCATAAATAGGGCGCTTGCATCGGACGTAATGAACATAAATACGTAAATAATAGAAAAATACCTATGAATAACCCATTCACACCCCAGATTCCAGTCATTATTAACAACACTAGTCTAAAGAGTTTAATGGAGATACCTAGCTCATAAGATGGAATAATAAAGGTTAGAATAGCTGAAACAGCTGTATATAACACTACCTCTGACGAGAATAGCCCAACATCAATCGCAATCTGACCAATAATTACACCCGCCACTAACCCCATCGCAGTGGATAATGGTGATGGAGTATGAATGGCGGCCATCCTTAAAAACTCTATCCCAACATCTCCAATAAGTACTTGCAGTAAAAGTGGGATATGCGATTTTTCCTTTGCACCTAAAAAGGATAATGCATCGGGTAATAAAGATGGATTTGTTGCAAATACATACCATAAAGGTAATAAAAGTAAACCCATTATCGCCCCAAAATATCGCATAAAACGGACAAAGGTTCCAATTGATGGAGCCTGTCTATACTCTTCTGCATGCTGTAGTAAATGAAAAACTGTTGCAGGTACAATAATGACAGAAGGAGACGTATCGACAATAATGGCGATATGGCCCTCAAGTAAATGCGCTGCAGTAATATCTGGTCGTTCCGTATAACGGACAAAAGGAACTGGATGAAACTTTTGTTTAAACAACCATTCTTCTAGGGATTTATCAGTCATCGTCAAGCCATCATGATGAATTTGTCCTATGCGCTGTCGCAATTTATCGAGCGTTTCATCATTCGCAATACCCTTTATAAACGCTAGTGCGACATCGGTTTGACCGATTTCGGATATTTTATGTAGCTCGAAGCGTAAATTGCTATTGCGAATTCGCCGACGAATCAAAGCAGCATTTTGTGAAATACCTTCAATAAAACCATCCCTAGATCCCCGAATCACTTTTTCATTGTCAGGCTCCTCAGGTGTACGTCCTGGATAGCTTCGAATCTCTGCAACATAGCCATAACCACTTTTAGTTATAAAGACTACTTGTCCACTTAATATGGCTAATAAAATAGCTTCACGTTTTGTTTCCTCTGAACGGCCTTGGTAATTGAAATAGGCTTCAAAATATTCCTTTTCATCCTCAATGTCAACATCCTCTTCAGGCAACATATTTGAAAGTAATTGTGTTAACACTATTCCATCAACAAGTCCACTTATATATGCACAAAGAACCGGCAAATCTTTGACAAATACATGCTTGAGTGAAACGTCAAATGATTCGCCGTCACCAAATTGCTCATTAAGAAAATTTACGGCTTCTTCTAAGCTGTTAAAAAGTTTATCTTTATCTGTCATGCTGTCACCATTTTCTTAGTTGTCTTTTTATAGTTCTTCCTCTTCTATAGTGGCACTTGTGGCCATCCAGGTTTTTAATTGGGCAAGAATCTTTTTCTCTAAACGTGATACCTGCACTTGAGATATACCCAACCGATTGGCAATCTCTGTTTGGGTACAATCCGAGAAATAGCGCAAATAGATGATCGATTGCTCTCGTGGATCAAGTCTCGTTAATACCTCTTTAAGCGGAATATAATCAAAAGGCTGTTCAGATTTTTCATCCTTCATTTGATCCATTAATGTAATGGAATCTCCTTCACTTTCATACAATTGTTCATGTAAGGAAGCAGGATCTCTCAGAGCATCTGAAGCTGTAATAATCTCCTCAGCCGTGACACCAAGTACCTGAGCTAATTCATGAATGGTAGGTGGGTGCTCATTGTTTTTAATGAACTCATCTGTTGCGTGACGAATTTTAAAATTTAATTCCCGAATTGAGCGACTCACCTTCACCATCCCATCATCCCTTAGAAAGCGCTGGATTTCTCCGATAATCATCGGTACTGCATAAGTCGAAAATTTCACATCATACGTTAAATCGAATTTATCCACGGATTTCATAAGACCTATACAGCCAATTTGAAATAAATCCTCAAGCTCCACGCCTCTAGTCGTAAAGCGTTGTACGATGGACCACACAAGTCTCGTATTTCCTTCTATCATACGTTTACGAGCCTCATGATCGCCCTGCTGCGCACGCGCAATTAAATCACGCATTTCTTCCTGTGACAATAGCTTATCGGACGACTGTTCTAACGGCTTCACAACCCCTACCTCACATTACCGGTGTGCGAACCGAGTAAAATTTCTTGGTAAATGTAACCGTTGTGCCCTCTTGCCATTTAGACATTACTGTTAATTGATCAGAAAAACTATCCATGATAGTGAAGCCCATACCTGAACGCTCTAATGCGCTTTTCGTGGTAAATAACGGCTCCATTGCACGGCTCACATCTTCTATACCAGTACCTTTATCCATAACAGACACAGTAACAATATCATCCTCACGCTTTGCATGAACTGTAACAACGCCTTTGCCATCCTCTTCATAGCCATGAATAATCGCATTGGAAACAGCCTCTGAAACAACTGTTTTAAATTCAGATAGCTCATCAATTGTTGGATCTAATTGTGCGATAAAGCCCGTTACAGCTACACGTGCTAAAGCTTCATTTTCACTAATTGCTAAAAAAGTTAATGTCATTTCATTATCCATTTACAATCCCCCTAACTCGTTCAATCGCTTCTTCTTCTGTTGCATCCATCATCCATGGTCCTAGACCTGAAAATTGAAATACTTTTCGCATTGTCGGCGATGGATTTAATAAAATTGTTCGACCAGCCACTGCTTCTAACTCCCGCATCCGACCAAGTACTAAACCTACACCTGAGCTATCCATAAAGGAAAGTCCCTCTAGGTTCCAAATAATTGTCGATACAGCTCCTTGAAAAATGGCTGTAGAAATTTTTGCTCGAATTTGCTCTACCGCATGATGATCGAGCTCCCCAAATAACCGTATTACCACAGTCTCTTTTGTTACCATTTCTAATTGAAAATGCATGAACATCGCCTCCTCCTCGTGCAATTCCACATTTGACGTGGTGATTCCTTGCGGCTGACAGAACTAGTGCAAAGTCTTCCGAAATAGTGTCAAATCGACATACTGATAGCTTTTTAGGTTAAGTGCAGTATGGGATAAATCAACAATTTTTAAACGCAATCGACGTTTAATTCTTGAGTAAGTGAATCTATCCGTCATTTTGGCTCTTTTATCCATCTGTTTATTTAATCTATCCATTGATTCATTGAATCTATCCGCCACTTTAGCCCTTCTATCATAATAAAAAGCGAGAACCCCCCTTCCCTAATGAGAGTTCTCGCTTCAAATTATTTATGCAATTGTAAAAGCTTTCTGTACTTTATCCATTGCTTCCACATCAATTTCGCGATTTGAATATAAATAAGCAATCGCCTCGCCCTTACTTACATGATCACCTTTTTTGGCAAGCAATTGGATACCCGCATCGTAATCAAGCTCTGATTCCTTCGTTAATCGACCCGCACCAAGGGAAACACTAGCTTCACCGATTAACAGGGCATTAATTGTTGCTATAGTGCCTTCAGCAGGCGCTTTGACAGCTACTTTATTCATTGTATCTTTTTGCACAATATCGTCCAAATCGCCGCCCTGTGCCACAATAAATTCTTCAAATTTTGCCGCTGCTGAACCGTCCTCTAACACACGCTTCACGGCTGTAGTTGCCTCTGGTTCATTTACACCAGCTGCAACCTGATACATTAATGAGGAGATGATTGTACATTCCTCAAGTAGATCCTCATGTGTCTCATCCATATGACCTTTAAGTAACGCATAAGCCTCAACTACTTCTAGCTTATTTCCAATCATTTTACCTAACGGATTATCCATATCGCTTATATGAGCAACAACTTTTCGTCCCAGCTTTTCACCAATTGCAGTCATCGTGTCAGCTAAAACTTGAGCTTCCTGTTCCGTCTTCATAAATGCTCCTGAACCGCATTTAACATCTAATACAATGCCGTCCGCACCACTTGCAATTTTCTTACTCATAATTGATGCTGCAATTAGCGGAATGGAATCGACAGTACCTGTCACATCTCGCAACGCATATAGCTTTTTGTCAGCAGGGACAAGATTACCTGTCTGACCAGCCACCGCAATTTTATGTTTATTGACATTGTCGATAAATTCCTGTGAGGAAAGCTCCGTCTTAAGCCCGCATATAGATTCTAATTTATCGATCGTTCCCCCAGTGATCCCCAGACCCTTACCACTAAATTTTGCTACTGGAATACCTAATGCAGCAATTATTGGTGTGACAATAAGTGTAACTTTATCACCTACTCCACCAGTTGAGTGTTTGTCTATTTTAAAGCCTTCAATAGATGTTAAATCAATTACATCACCGGATTCTATCATTGCCTTTGTTAAATAAAATGTTTCATCATCTGTCATACCCAATAAACGAATTGCCATTAATAAAGAACTTGCTTGATAGTCAGGGATTGAACCAGTAGTATAGCCTTCAACGAAATACTGAATTTCAGCCTGTGATAGCTCCTTGCCTTGTTTTTTCTTTTCAAACAGCTGTGCCATATTCATACGAAAACCCCCTATTTCAGTTCATTTAAGAAACTTTTACCGAATGCTGGTGCTTCAACGTTGAAGTTTTCAGCAATTGTAGCTGCAATATCTGCAAACGTTTCGCGCAGAGCAAGCTCACGTCCACCATTAAAACGTGGTGAATAGATAATTAATGGTACAAATTCACGTGTATGATCTGTTCCATGGAATGTTGGATCATTTCCGTGGTCGGCTGTAATAATTAGCAAATCATCCTCTGTCATAGCCTCAGTAATTTCTGGTAATCGAGTATCGAATTCCTGTAATGCATTTCCATAGCCTAATGGATCACGGCGATGTCCGAAATTGGCATCAAAGTCTACTAAGTTTAAGAAGCTGATCCCGTGGAAGTTACGGCGCACAACCTCCGCAAATTTATCCATACCATCCATATTATTTTTCGTACGAACTGCATCTGTGACACCTTCACCGTTGAAAATATCAGAGATTTTGCCGATAGCGATTACATCAAAGCCTGCATCCTTTAATACGTTCATCGTTGTACGACCAAAAGGCTTTAACGCGTAGTCATGACGATTAGATGTACGTGTGAAGTTCCCAGGCGTACCGATAAATGGACGGGCTATAACACGACCAACTAAATATTCTGGTTGAAGCGTTAGCTCACGTGCAATTTCACAAATTTTATAGAGCTCCTCCACAGGAATAATTTCTTCATGTGCAGCAATTTGCAGAACTGGGTCTGCTGAGGTATAAACAATTATGGCACCTGTCTCCATATGCTCCTTACCAAAGTCCTCGATGACTTGTGTACCACTTGCAGGTTTGTTGCACAGTACTTTACGGCCTGTGCGTTTTTCGAGCTCTGCAATCAATTCTGCAGGGAACCCTTCCGGATACACTTTAAAGGGTTTATCAATATTTAGTCCCATGATTTCCCAATGACCTGTCATTGTATCTTTACCAACTGATGCTTCCTGCATTTTTCCATAGTATGCTTTTGGTTCTACTGCTGCCTGCATACCTTGTAGTGGTTCAATATTCGCTAAGCCCAAAGCCTCCATATGTGGCATTGTAAGCCCATTCATTTTTTCAGCGATATGACCAAGTGTATGTGCACCAACATCGCCAAAGTTTGCTGCGTCTGGAGCTTCACCTATTCCCACTGAGTCCAAAACTACTACATGAATTTTATTAAATGGTTTATTCATAATTGTTGCCTCCTAATCTCATGACTCTATTTTACCAAAAAAAAGAGAAAAATAAAGGTCAGACATCCGACTAACATACAATTTACATTCTTAAGCTCGTGGATGAAACTGCTTATAAACTTCTGATAGTCTTGTTTTACTAATATGTGTATAGATTTGTGTTGTGGAAATATCCGCATGACCAAGCATCTCCTGCACGGCTCGTAAATCCGCACCGTTTTCCACTAAATGCGTTGCAAATGAATGACGCAATGTGTGTGGCGTTAATTCATGTTGGATGCCTGCCTTTAAAGCATGCTCCTTCATTAATTTCCAACAACCCTGTCTTGTTAAACGTTTCCCTCGTTGATTGATAAAAAAAGCATCGGTTTTTGGGTATTTTCCTTGTAATTGACCACGAGCACTATTTAAATAGTGATTTAATGCAGAAAGGGCGCTTTTTCCAAGGGGGATAATACGCTCCTTTCCTCCCTTACCGAAAACACGGACAAAGCCCATTGTTAGATGAATATCTGATAAGTCCAATGCAATTAGCTCACTAATTCGCATCCCTGAGCCATATAACAATTCCAGCATAGCCACATCACGCACACCCTGGGGCTTGCTGCGATTAGGTGCCATTAATAATGCTTCAATTTCTTCAATAGAAAGGATATTTGGTAGCTTTTGCTCAATTGTTGGCATTTCTAAATGCACTGTTGGGTCTGTTTCAGCACGCTTTTCTCGCAGTAAAAATTGGTGGAAGCTACGGATAGAGGAGATATGGCGGGCAACGGTACGACTTGTCTTCCCCTGCATCCGTAATTGCTCCAAATGACGTAAAATGATTGTTCTCTCCACCTTGCGGAAATCTGACATTGCCTCTACTTCCTGCAAAAAGTTCACATACGTTTCTAAATCTCGGCGATAGGATGCTAAAGTATTGTCAGATAACTGCCGTTCAACTTGGATAAAATGGATGTAATCCTCTATTGCATATTGAAATTCATTCATCACAACGCCCCCTCTAACTGTCAATTATTCTCTATTTTAGCACGCATCCAAAAATTGTGCTTAAATGCCCACCTGAACCATTCATCCATCTCTCATGGAGTGGCTATGTAGGCAAAAAACAAAAAACTGCCCGATTCAATCTAGAACTTAAGATTAAAACAGACAGTTTCTCGTTATTTTTCTTCATTCGATTCGTCGTTTTTATCATGACAGCGCCAGCAAATGCCGTGGAAAGTTAGTCGGTGATCCTTAATGATAAAGTTCCAACGCTTTTCAACAACAGCTTCCACATCTTCAAGTAAATCTTCCTGAATTTCATCTACCGCACCACATTCGATACAAACCAGATGATGGTGGAAATGCGCAGCACCCTCTTGGCGTAAATCATAGCGTGATACGCCATCGCCAAAGTTGATTTTGTCGACAATTTTGAGCTCAGTTAGTAACTCTAACGTTCTATAGACAGTGGCTAGACCAATCTCAGGTGCCTTTTCTTTTACTAAAAGATACACATCTTCTGCACTTAAGTGGTCTTCTTCGTGCTCAAGCAGTACAGCAACTGTTGCTTCTCGCTGCGGCGTCAGCTTGTAACTTGCACTATGCAACTGTTTTTTTATTCGGTCAATTCGGCTCTCCATGTGACGCCCCCCTAAACTCTTTCCATTATACCAAAGGAGTAAATCCTATTACAAGATAGTGAATAGATTTCAAATATGCTTTTGCAAGTTTTTACATCATGCTAACTTTGTGAATGTGAACCTATTATTTTAATACATATGAAATAACAATAAACTCAGCCACTATTATGATGAAAAACGCAACAAAATTCAACAAAATTGTCCGACCAGGTACCATTTTCCCGATTTTTCGCTTTGACCAAGCAGGTACAAGTAAATTACATAGGATTAGCAACAATATACAATAGATGAGCTGAAATGGAAACCACCAAATCGTATAAACCCAAAAAGCTTCAAGTTTTTGTAATAAAAAAACAGAACTAAAGCCAAAAAAGGTTGCACGTATCGCCACTGTTACACGTACTAACACCTTTAAGATACTATGGGTAGCCAGCAATAATACAAGAGCTATTGAAACGGCAACTGGTAGTACTAATCGAAATATAGAATGCCTGTCCCCATCTGCTAAACGAGGTTCTATAAATAATATAAAAGGCTCCGCATTCGGTCCACCGATAATATGAAAGAAGATAACGCCACAAACAAAGCTCATAGCTATAATGGAAGAGTGATAAAATATAGACACCGTACGAGACATAAACATGCTCCTTTTCTATCAAGGTTTGTACAGCTTATGCTCGTCCGTCTCTATTATGCTAAAGATTATTTTCTTATTGTGTCGCAAGCCAAAGTACTGCAAACGCTGTTTTAGCATCATATATACGCTCATCTACAATCATCTGTTGGGCTTCTTCCAACGAAACTTCTAATAATTCGACAAACTCATCTTCATCTAAATCTGCTTTATTGTCAATTTTATATAAATCTTTTGCAATAAAAAGATGAATCACCTCATTTGCAAAGCCTGGAGAAGTTGCGAATGTTTGTAAAAAGGTAAAGCTTTGAGCACCGTAGCCCGTTTCCTCCTCTAACTCACGACGTGCTGTCACTATTGGCTCCTCACCAGGTTCAAGCTTCCCAGCTGGAATTTCAATAATGGACCGTTCAAGTGCTTTCCGATACTGCTCTACTAACACTAATTTACCCTCAGCAGTAACAGCAATCACCGCTACGGCTCCTGGATGCTTAATAATTTCACGTTTCGCCACCTGTCCATTTGGTAATGTGACATCATCAATTTGTAGCTTCACAATTTTTCCGTCATAAATAGCTGTAGTCTTTATTGTTTTTTCCTCAAACTTTTTCATTGACGATTACCTCGCTTGTTCTTCAGATATGTTCATTGTACCATTACAGATAGAGAAATCGAAGGAGGTCATTCACATGAAAAAAAGACAGCTTGGTTCTAGTGAATTATTTATTTCTGAAATCAGTTTAGGAGGTATGTCTCTTTCGACAGATAAGAAAAAGGCTACTAGTATTATCGATATGGCACTGGATGCCGGCATTAATTATGTTGATACAGCCGATTTATATGATTTTGGGGCAAATGAGGAAATGATTGGCACAATTTTAGGGAAACGTCGTCAGGATGTTATCGTAGCTACGAAGGTAGGTAATCGATGGACGGAAGGCGAAGAAGGATGGCATTGGGATGCATCACCTTCCTATATAAAGGAAGCTGTGCGCGCTAGCTTGAAACGACTTGGTACTGATTATATAGATGTTTATCAGCTACATGGTGGTACCTTTGAGGATGATTGGGATGGAATCATAGAGACTTTTGAAGATTTAAAAACGGATGGTCTAATCAGAGAATATGGTATTTCTTCTATTCGACCAAATGTACTGAAACGTTTTTTACCAGCAAGCTCAGCGAAAAGTGTGATGATGCAATATAGTGCCTTGGATCGTCGTCCAGAGGAATGGCTCGATTTTATCGCTAAAGAAGGTGCCTCTGTTGTAACTCGTGGCACTGTTGCAAAGGGTTTACTAACGAATAGCTGGCAAGAGCGTTTGCAGCACGGTAACGGATTTAACACATACACAACTGAGGAATTAACAACAGCACTAACAAACTTAGCCTCACATTATCATGATTTACATGCACTGGCCATTGCCTTTAATCTAAAGGAATCTGCTATTGCCTCAACTGTGATTGGTGCAAGCTCTCAGGAACAGCTAGCACAAACTCTAGCTGCCTATGAAAAAATAGATTCCATCACTGACTTTACAGTAGCCAACGAGCTAACAAAAGCGGAACTCTATTTAGAACACCGATGAAGAAATGGCTTGTCTTGGTAGTATTTTTGTTGGTGCTTATTATTTCATCTAGCATGACCTATGAGCAGCAAAGCATACTACCAGAATTAGAGGATATCTTAGTAAATAAACCCTTT
>Ga0213821_1000557_pt1 | contig 21820 bp, 32 predicted proteins | sample MC6MC0909MG_FD_179894 | JGI IMG/M metagenome (GOLD analysis project Ga0213821, IMG submission 179894) | Enriched soil aggregate microbial communities from Iowa State University, Ames, United States - MC6-MC0909-MG | ecosystem: Environmental > Terrestrial > Soil > Unclassified | place: USA: Iowa...
ATCCTTTATATTTTTTGCTAATTTGAAGTATTTACCACTTCCATATTTGGTTGTGTAGCATCTTATAACTTCACCAGCAGGGATGGTCTTTTTATTTTTAGATGTTTTACTTGCTGTAGTTCTTATTGATGTACTTGCTTTTGTTACATAGTTCTTTTCGGTTGATGATGATACTGATTCTACACATTTTTGTAAACTACTAGTCTTTATATAACCTTTTTTAAATTTATAATCAAATTTAAGCCAGCCGTTAGCTATCTCGTATGTTTTAATCTTATAACCTTTTTTAAGAGTACCCAAAGATTTGGCTTTGCTACTTGCGCTACTTCTTACAGTTACAGTACTTTTTTTCACTTTATAAAAATACTTTTTTGTAATTCCTGTTTCTGTATCGTTTTTATATGTAGTTTTAGTAGGGTCTCCATTTTTACCAGTACTGTTATGTCTAAAATATGCTGTAATTTCAAAATCAGTCAATCCTGTTGATAGATTCCTCTTAGCGCATACACCCTTCCATGTAGTAGTGCTTGTACCAAAATCACCACACATTATTCCATAGCCACCACTAGTTATAGAAAGTATTCCTCCTGTATTACCTCGTCCACTATCAATATTGGCTCCACTTACATTCCAACCTACGGTACTTTCACAATTATCATCTATTTCAATTTCTTTTTCTTTTATTACTTCATTACCTATAGTAGGATAATTGCCTATTAATATTTTTTCTCCAGTTGTTGTATTTTCAACTTGAACAAAATGAGCTTCATTACTCATATTTACTTTTACAATTGCTGGAGTATTAGTATTGCCTTGATTTTCAGCTACTAATTCTGTCGTTCCTTCTATATGAACTGCTTCTTCTTTATAGAAATACGGTTCATATGCTACTAGTTTTATGTTTACATAGCAACTAATATTATTTATCGGATCTGTATCTATTGCATCCTCTGTAATTGCATAACAAAACTTATCATCTATTGCAAATTCTTTTAATTCATCCACATCAAATAATTCGCTTATAGTTCTCAAAGCATTTTCAAATTCTTCTTCTGTATCTCTTTTTAGATATGCTTTTATCTCTATTTCTACACTCTCATACTTACCACCATTAAAAATATATCCTGCTCTGGTAAATATATTTATTTTATCTGTTGTTCTTTTAGGTAGTATGCTTCTTTTTACACTACGTATTTTGAACAGATCATTTAGCACTGTATCATCATATTTATAAATTTTAGACATCTACAACACCTGCCAATCTATTCATTTTTATTTTATCTTTATTCATTTCAGCTTGTACTGTCCTATAAGTTGTCTTCCCTACTGTTTTACCATCCATTAATATGGCCATGTTACCTACTGCCTTAACCATACATTTAGCCATTTTATCATAGTCTATTGTAAAATAACTTCCATTAACCTCATTTGTATTTCTGCTATTACTTTTGGCAACTACATTTCTAAACTCATCTGAGCTCATCGCAACCGATGTACTAGCTAAATCATCCAAAGAATTGTATACACTTTTTGCATTAGCTTTTATACCTACCGCAATACCTTCTGGTAAAAACTTGCCTATTTCATCCCTCATAAGCCTTGATGGAGACTGTATCTTAAATGCTTTTTTAAATCCGCCTACTACTCCATCAGCAAACCCACCTATTTGATCCTTTAGCCATGTTCCCCCGTTTTTTATACCTTTCCAAAGTCCTCCAACTATATCTTTACCTATACTAACAACCTTGCTAGGAATTGTTTTAATGCCGTCAATTAGATTAGAAGTAAATTGGCTTGCTGCACTTCTTGCTTTTGACCCCATTTGAGAAACAAAACTAGATACTTTAGAAATAGTATTACTCAAGAACGACCAAACTTTTCCCGGTAATTGACTTATCGTATTAGTTACATTATTAATAAATGCAGTTGCCGCTTCTTTCGCTTTTTGTTTCATATTGTTGGACCATGTTATAACTCTTGCAATCGTCATTAACAACCATCGATAAATTCTCTCTGGCAATGTTTGTATAAAATTGACCACATTACTAATAAATTGTTTACCTGTCTCAACTGCCTTAGAAAGCATTTGTGAACCCCAAGAAACAACCTTGTTATATGTATTAACTAGCCAACTCCATATCCTTCCCGGTAATTGAGAGAAAAAGTTCACTACTCCATTAATCCATAAAGGTACATTAGTTACTAGATAATTCCATGTATTAATCCCCCAGCTTACTATAGTACCTAGTGCAAATCCTAGTGCAAACCCTATCTTATAAGGCAATTGCGAAAACCATTCAGATATACTAGTTATGATATTTGTACACCAAGTTATAAATGTATTCCATGTTTCGCTACACCAAGTCGAAATATTTGTTAGAGTTGTTGTCAGCCATGTACTTATAAGTTGTGGCAATTGTGAAAACCATGTGGTAATAGCATTTAAAAAGTTAGTTCCAGCTTGTATCGCACTATTATATAAGTTTGTAGCCCATTGCACAGCACTATTAATCATATTAGAAAACCACTCAACTATGCTATTGGCAGCATTTGATACTGATTGAACTACAGCATTCCATATTTCACTTGCTTTTGCCTTTACAGTATCCCAGTTTTGCCATAATGCAACTCCTATAGCTACCAAAGCTACTATCGCTGTAGTAATAGCAAGAATAATTCCTGTGAGCGGAAGCATTCCTATATTTAACGCTATTGATACGGCGGCCAAAGCAGCAAACAATGTTAGTAATGTTCCACCCACTGTCCCAAGAACCCCAATTACTCCTATAACTAATAAAATACCTTGAGTAAGTTTTGGATGCTCATTAGCCCAATCAGCAACCTTTTGAGCTATCTCTGAAATTTTACTTATCATTGGTTCGAGTACCGGAAATAATTTTTCACCTATTGCTCCGGCAGTCTCCATCAATTTTTGCTTCAAATTTTGCATTTGCATTGTAAATCCGCCAGATTCTTGCTTTGCTAATCCAGATATAGATGCTCCTTGCTCAATCATTGAACTTAAAGTAGCTTGAGCCTTTTCTGCTTGTGTCATTTTAGTCCAGCTCTTACCTATTTCTTTAGCATATGATCCTTGTTCTATAGTGGCTACTGATAAAGAAATACCGTATTTATCGAGTGTTTCGAAATTTCCCATAAGTGCACTTCTAAAATCGCCCGCTGCATCATCCACTGGCACATCTGCAAAAGCTGCCATGTCTGCTGTTAATGTAGTTAATTTACCACTTTGGTCTGCTATTGCTTGAGAGCTCATTCCTGTTCTCGCTAAAAAGTCTGATGTAGCCGTTGTATTATTCATATATTGTTGTTTAGTCATACCTAAACTTTCAGCCATTGACCTATTATTATCAATTGCTTTCTGTATTGTTGGGTCTAAGTTATCATATACGAACTTTTGTTGTTGCACTTGTGCTGACCATTCAGAAGCTGTAGTTACTATACTTCCTATCGAACTTAAAATATCTTTACCGGTCTGTGACATTTGCTGCCCTATTTGATTAAGATTTTGAGATATAACCGCTCTAAATGTACCTATAGTTGCTTGAGCTTGTGACATCCCTTGTTCGAAGTTTGAAGTATCAGCTCTAAGTCGCACAAATAATTCTCCTATATTTGGCATTGCTTCCTCCTTTCTTTGCAAATAAAAAAGACTAGAAATTAATCTAGTCTTTAAAGATTTATAATATTTATTTTTAATCTTCTTTATTAAAAGTCAATATATGAATAATATACATTGGACTTCTTGTTATTTCTGTATCAGTTAATTCGTAACCCTCTTTGCTATACTTCTCTATAATAGGTTTTGATTTTTTAATACAACCATTCCCAGTAAAAGCTTTTACTATTTCTTGCTTAATCATAAATATTCCTCCTCAAAAATTTGTAACTAATTACATTATAGCTAATAATTACCATAAAATACTATTTATTTGATATTTTAAGTCCTTGAGAAGTGATCTTATATTTAAGTCCATTTTCTTTAGCAAACTGTATTAACTCTTCTTCTTCTTCTGTTAATTCTTTTTTTATTTTATCTGCTCCAGGCATCTCGCCTATTAACTGATCTAGCTCTATTTCTTCATTACACAACATAGTTAAAATCCATTGACCTAATTTCCCGAATTTAGACAAGTCTTCATAATAAGCTATATTTTTAAATAATATTGCATCTTCACCTTGAGCCATTTCTATCTTTTCTCTTACTGTCAATTCTTCGATATCTATCTTCGTGTAGTGATATTCTTTTGCGAAGAAGATTAATTCTTCTGTAGTTGTCCTAAAATCATAGATAGACCCTTCTTCGCTCCTGTAAAATTTACATCTATGAATGTTTTAATTAATTCTTCTATTTCACTCATATATGCATTTTCTAAATCATCCTCTGTTAATCCATCGAACAATTTTACTATTTTATCTTCAATTAATGAAAATATTTCATCTATAGATTCTCCTTTAGTAAAGTCTATATCTCTGTTCCATATTTCCTGTATTTCTGGACCAAATTGTTTTACTAATTCTTTTATTTCTTTAATTCTTCTTTCTTGAATTAAAATATTTTTACCTGCTATACTAACATTTTTACTTCTCATCTAAATACACCCTTTCTTATGCTACAGTCATTGCATCTCCAGTTAAAGCACCGCTACCAGTGCAACTATAAGATACATTTATTCCATCTTTTACCTTCGCGCCTGTTTTAAATTCTGTAATAACCACTTGACCTTTATAATCCGGAGTTTCGGATGCTTTGTCATAATACAATTCTACATCTATCTTTGTTCTTGCTAACATATTCGATAATATAGCTTTTTGACCTGTTGTATCTGTCTTATTATAAAATCCTTCTATTGAACATTCCCAGCTTTTTAAAGACGTTTCATTTTCAGCCCATCCATCACCATCAAAAGAAGACGTATCAACTGTATCTACTTTTATATTTAACTCCCATGAGTTCATTTCTTTTACAACTACTGAACTACTTCCACCACTTGTAGTTTTTATTTTTATCGTTGCTTTTTCTCCTGTAATTGCCATTACTCTAACACCTCGCCTTTCGTAATAATATAATTTACACTAAATTCAGCATAACCTTTTTCATTTCTGCCTATATAAAAAGGTGACTGACTGGGTTTAAAACCTTCTCTATCGTTAAGTAACTTAAACACATTATTTATTATTACTTCACCTTCTTCATAGCTTTTGTGTCTTGCCATAACTTGCAGACCTTTCTTTTCTATATATCCCTTTGAAAAGAAAAAAACAGGCTCTTGGCCTGCTGTAGAAAATAAACCTATACAATTATCATCTTTTAAACTTCCAATTGAGATAGGTAAGGTTATACCATTATCATTTAAAAATTGTTTGATTTCTTTCATATTATCTCAACTCTCTCATTATAGCTTCGCCTATTGCATCAATATATTCATTTACATTTTCATTGAACGGTCTTTCTAAAAACTTAGCTCCACCACCTCTAGGATGATTAAATTCAGTATGCTCATGTTGTAATGCGCAATAAACTAAATCACTTCCAACTTTCCAGTCCATATTCCCTTCTTTTCTAGGATTGGCAATATCACCTCTTAGGTCTCCGAATTCAACTGGTGCTGATTCACTACATTTTGTGGCTAGATCTAAGGATATATCAGCTAATTCTCTTTTAGCCGTATCAGGAGCTATTTTTTCTAATTCTCTCAGTTTAGCATTCAATTCATTAAGTCCTTTAATTTCCATTATAATAAATATCCCCTATATCCAATTATTCCATCTAAAGAAGTCATATAACTAACCGAAATAACCTTCCTATCATTTATTAAGTCACCAGCTTTTATATGCTCTACACATTGAATAGTACCACTTGAAATTACTTCTTCACCTTTAGAATCAGTAATTACCTTGAACTTATCAACTAGCCTACAAACTATTTCTTTTTCTTGAAATAAAGGTTCATTATATACATTAGTACCTATTTTAGATTTAAAGGTACAAACTTGGCCTAAATAGTCTTTTAACATATCGCAACACTTCCTAACAAATAAGGTTTTAAGTATTCTATAGCTTCACTACATATTTTATTCTTAGCTTTAGAAATATCGTAACTTTCACTAAGTCCCTCTACACTAAAACTTGTAACACCCTGGTCAATTAATCTTTGTCTTTGACTATTTTCTGTTTGAATTAAATATAATGCCTGTTCACAAACAGCCTTTTTCACTGCATTCTCTTTTAGATCATCAACATACATACTAAACTTCAACCTATCAATTTGATTAGTAGCCATTTTCATAGCTTGATTTTGTTTATTTTGTTCTGCATTTATAAAATCATCTCCAAATAATCTCTCATTATGAAAATAACTTAGTGCATCTTCTATATTAATCACAATCTCACCTACTTAAAATTAAAAAGAAGCTAGGTTTTACCCTAACTTCTCTATGCTTTCTACAAGTTCAGCCTTTTTCATATCTAAGTAATTTTCTATACCTAACTTCTCAGCTATAGATTTTAACTCTTCAACTTTCATTTTAGAATAATCAATTTTATTAGCTTCTTTAGATTCTATTTCTTTAGCTAATTCCCTTCTTCTTCTATTAAAACCTGTAACACTCATTTATTCCACCTATATTTTATGCTTGAAAGCAACTATTCTTATATTTTTATTTTCATAAACTCTGCTCCAGTTAGTTTGGCTTTCTAATTCAGTATTTGAAGGAGATACACCTGCTACACTAGTATTAGTAAATTTAACTCCTCTAGGATGTAATATAAAGTGTTGTCTATTTATAAGTATATCTTCACCAGCTAATGAGTCTCTGTCTGTTTCAGTAGGAACTGGAGCCTCTCCATTACCTTCTCCTATAGCTCCTTGACCAAACAAGTATGTAGTGTATACATCAGTATTTATAGGGCAACCATCATCAACTATAACTCTTTTATTCATATACGTTGGGAACTCTACAACACCTTGAGAGTTTGGTATATAAGATATTAAGTTTTGTTGCTCTAATGCTGTAAATACTGCACTATGCATCATTACTGCTGTTAATTTGTCAGATGCATCACCTAACTTATTTTTAGCAACTATAAAAGAAGTTCCACTTATTTTTTCAGCTCCATCTGTTAACGATGATATATCATGTACATTACCACTCATTGTACTTGATGCAAATGCACCTTTTAGAACTGCTAATAAAGTTTTCTGTCTTCTTCTTGCCCAATATTCAGCTACTAAATCACCTATAGCTTTCATAGGGTCATCTCCACTTAATGCCTTTGCTAAATCATTTACTGACCAAGCCTTACCTCTCATTAATAAAGCAGCTACATCTTGTCCAGATGTTATTTTGCCTGGAGTTAAAGCTCCACTATCACTTAGTACTTCATCCTCACCAGTTAAATCTTTCCAAAATGGCATATTTATTAATTTGCCACCTGCTCTTGCTAATGAATCTAATTCATTATCTCTTACTACTATTCCACTTTTTACTAAAGCCGATAACTCAGCTGTCCTTTCTATTACATAAGGGTTAAATACCTCTGGTACTATTATATCTGCTATTTTAGTTGACATTATATATCACTCCTTTTATTTTGAATTTCTTAATTTATCTGCCAAAGAAGGATTTTCCTTTAATAGTTTGGCTTGCTCTGTTAAATTAAAATGTTCTTTACTAAATGGATTTTTAAATCCTGGTTCTCCTCCTGGATTAAACCCACTTCCACCTTGTGTTTGTTCAGCTTCAAATAAGTATGAAGCATCTTTCCTTAGGCCTTCTAATTGAGTATCTAAACCTTCTATTTTTCCTTCTTGATACTTTATGTTATTCATATCTAATAAAGCCTTTAGAGCTTTATTATTCTTACATTTAGCACTAGTTAGTGCACCTTCTAGTGCATAATCAAACTGAATAGATGCTATTTTATTTTCATAGTCATCTTTAGTTTGTTTATTTGAAAGTTGCAACTGTTCAATCTGTTTTGTTAATTCTTCATTATCTATATTATTTTTAGATAAGTCTTTTAATTGCTTATCTCTTTCAGTTATTTGCGCTTCTAGCTCTGCCTTTTGAGTTTTCAGCTTATTATATCTTTCATCCACATTTTCTAATGAAGTCGTATATATTTTATTTTCCTTCATAGAATTTTGAACTGCTTGTATTTGCTCGTCATTTAATCCTTGAGCTTTTAATATTTCTAATAATGTCATAATCTCCTCCTACGTTTTTATACGTGTTTACATCACCTAGAGTTTTGCTAATTTATTCTTTTACGTCTACAAGCAAGCTAAAAAAGACAATAAAAATAAGCTCCTCTAATATTTAAGCATTAAAAAAGCACCTACTATCAAAGTTAGTAAGCGCTCTAATTAGTTTGACTGTATAATTCATCAAGTAATATCTGTATTTTTTCCCATTCTTCATTAGGTTTGTAAATTTTGTCAAATCCTATTTCTACTTGTTTATCCTGTAGAAAGTCATATAAATCAATCTCTAAATCATCGTCCATATTATATTGATATCTATCATTTAAAAACGAGGAGACATTTAAAATTCTGTTCTTAAGTTTTAAATTTTCACATAATATAGATTTTAAATAGTTATGTTGATCTTTACTCAAGTTTATCATCTTTAATCCTCCTTTTTAATTTTTCAGCAACTTTTGAGCTAGTTGGATTAGTTTGAATTATATTACCTGTTTCTGGATTAATTGAAACAGTAGCCTTTTCTCCAACAAATTTTTGACTTTTTCTGCCTAATTTATCTGTCTTGACATCTTTTATTTCTAATGGATTCGATAATGCATCACTTACACTTTCAACCGAGACTCCTATTCGTTTCTCACCATCTCCAATAAACCTTTCAACTCCATGATGACTTAATTCTAGTATTTTTATTCCATTAGGAGTAGTTATTCCGACAATTTTATCATTTACTTTGTTAACAATATCTATCCATTGCTTAAATGTTGCATTTTGTGCTATTCTGCCACTAGCTTTAGAGTCTGCAAATATTTTTATATCTTCCCATAACTTACTATTATTATACTTCAATTCTTTGTACTCTTTCAATGTCTTTGGTGCTTCTTCCCCCAAAATTTGTCTATATTTTTCATACTCCTTCTTCTCATTTCTTAATCTAACTTTTTCTTTCTGCTCTTCTAAGTATTTATTAATACTTTCTTCTTTTTCTTTAGGAATTTCAAAAGGTTTATTACTATTTTTTATATCTTCTTTTACATCATTATACTTTTCAATATAAGGTGTAATTCTATGTCTACATCTTGGATGGATATTGTTATAACCTTTATTAAAACCTGGTATATTAATTAGCTTAGGAAATCTTTCATCTTTTCCAGTCAAGCTATAAACTCTACCTTCATAAACTGCACATATTGGACAGGTTGTATTGTGTTGTGTCATTTTAACTAAGTCTTTTTCATGCTCTTTCGCTACGTTCATAACACAAGTATTTTGAGTTTCTGCTACTATACTTCTACTTAATAACTCTGCATAACTAGTAAAAGGAATAACACGACCTCTTTTGTCTGTTATTCCTCCTATCCCTCTTTTAATTAAGTTATTTACTAATTCATCCTGCAGCTGATTAATAGTTTGTCCAGTAGCAAATTTCATTTGTGCATCGGTAAGTCCTATATTTCTTATACTATCCTCTATCCTTCTTCCTACCTGATTATTAACTTCTGCAAAGTTATTTATTAAGTTATCACTTAAAACCTCTATAGCATTTTTATGAAGCTGCGCAAATCCATCTCCTATATTAGATATTCCTAAAGCTTCTAATGAATTCTGATAAGCTTCTAAATACAATTCATTGACTAATTCCTTAGAACTTTTAGCACTTTGTAGTTGTAATTGCATTAGTTCAAGTTTAACTTGTTTTAGCATAGACTCATAAAAATCAGTTACATGACCTTTGACCTTCTTAGCACTGATTATATTAATAAGCCTTCTTTCTGCTCTTAAATATAAATTAATTAGCTGGCTTATTTTTTTATCATAAGTTTTCATTAATCTTCATCAACTACTTTATTATAGTCAAAGTTCATATTTGACATTGGATTATTGTCTTTTTCATCTTTTAGTATTGCTTCAAGTTCCTTTTGTGTATCTTTATCTGATAAACTATCTAATCTTTGAATAGCACTAAACTGTGATAATGTAGATTTATTTCCTGTTCTTATACCCATTATCTCTGCTTGCTCTTTTGGATCATCAGGTAAACCATCATTCCAAAATATATTTATTTTCTCTTTTGATAAATCTATGATGTTTTCTCCACCTAATTGTGAAGCTAATTTAATAGCTTTTTTAATCGCACTATCAAATCTCATTCTAGAACGGTTAACCTTAGCTAACGGTGAAATCATCATTCTCCTTAATGCTGTTCCACTTGCTGCATTACCTGTCTTTTGTTCAGTATCAAATATAGCACTTCCCATTTCACTTATTACAGCTAAGATATTTATTAGCTTCTCTATTTGTTTAAAGTTAGCTTCAAGTTGTGCTTCCCATGTAACATATTCAACTGGTGGGTCTTCTGTCGTACCTCTAATAAAATAGTTTCCCATTTTTAGCTTATATTCTCCAGTCTCATAATCTCTTTCTAATGCACTTTCTGGACCTTGTACAGAAGGTTCGGCATGTTTATCTAATATCTTAGATATTTGACTTATTCTTACTTCTATTTCTGAAATAATACTGTCTAAGTCTGCATAGTCATCTATCCCATAAACCCTATCTGAAGTTAACAAATTATGTACTGGAACTATAGCAAAATCATCTAATCCAGTATCAACTTTTTTAAGTTCTTCTACTACTCCATCGATAATGTTTCTGTTATTGATTCTATATGTAATTTCTTCATAGAATCCTTTTGAATGTATTTGTACATATAGGTATTTAACTTTATTTTCTTTAGTTGAAAACAAACTACTTTCACTTTGAGTAACTTCATAAGTATGAGCTAATACATGATGCAATACTTTTTTTATATTCTTAGCATCAACTATTTTGAAATAAAAACTAGGTTGAGTTATATCTATAATTCCTTTACATTCTTCATCTTTATAAACATTAAATACACTGTCACCATATCTACTTATATCAATAGCTGCACTATAACAAGTATTAATCAAGTCACTATTCTCTGAAATAGTATCTAGTGTTGTTTGATGCTTTGAATTATCATCACCACACGTTATTTTAGGTGGTTCTCCCAATAAAAAATCAGCTATCTTTAGTGATATTAACTTTTGAAAGTTAGCTATCACAGAATAACTGACTATATCTTCAAAGTTTCCTATTACCCTTCTAATACGTTTGAAACTTTCTTTATAAACTTGCTCATGTTCTCCTTCAAATATCATTTGATTTTTATGATATTTTTCTAGTCTATGTATTTCATTTTCTGGTGGCCACGATGAACCAAGTTTTAAAAAATCAAGATTAGTTAACATATACTCACCTCCTAAATTCTAACCTTTGCCACACCAGATGTTGTTGACTTCATATCTCTTTCTAATCCATATCTAGTGGCATCTATTGTATGATTATCCTTGTCTTCTAACTTTGGTCTTACATTTCCATCTTTATCAGTCTGATAATCTATATTTTCATATTCTTTTGCTACATTTGGAGTTCTTTTATTATCTATTACAATAGCTTCTAAGTCATCTAGCCAGTTTTCACCAAATTCAATACTTCCTGGTCCTTTTTTAGCCTTTAATGCTTGTATTCCATATTCTTTTAATTCTGCTATACTTCTGGGCTCTGCACTATCACAAGTAACCGGAAAATCATTATATTTCTTTGCTTTTATCTTTGAAGCTAATTCTCTTATACTCATTTTTACTCCATATATTTCATCAATAAAATAAAGTATTCTTCTTTTACCATCATAATGCATTCTAACAAAGGCCATAGGGTCTATAGCATAACCAAAGTCGTTTCCTTGCTTTATGTTATCGAATGACTTTATTTCTTCTTCAGCTATAGTTCTAAATATCAAGTTAGAAAAAGGAACTACTCCGGAACCGATAGGCTCTCCTAAATACTCCCATCTATATTTAAATTCATTCTTCTTTTTAACTTCTTCTGCTTCTTCTATAAAAGCTTTCGATATGTGAGGATTATCTAAATAGGTACTATGATGAATATATGTATTATCAGGAATGAATTGTGTTTCAAATTTCTTGTTTGCCCAAGACTGTTTTCTCTTAGGTGGATTATAGCTATATATAACTTTATAGCTTAATCCAGAAGGCAATTCTGCTCTTAATACTGAATTAACTATCGTTGAAACCTCATCTTCTGTTTTAAACTCTGCTAATTCTTCAAACCATACAAAAGCTATAGGGTACTTTGACATTTTTATAGATTTAATCTTCGCTGGATCATCTGCACCTCTAAATATAAATTTATTACCTCTAGGTATATAAATTAATTGAAGTGGTGACTTTTGAGCCTTCCAAACATTACCCACATTTAATATATCTATAGCTTCTTTTAACTGTTCAAATACTGACTCTGCTAGTGTATTTCCTACTTTTCTTATACAAAGACAAGTTACTGGATATTTCATTAAAGCCAACACTAACCATATAGCAATATGAGTCGATTTAGCCGAGGCTCTACCACCTTTTAGAACATGAAATAAGTATTTATTAGAATTGATAGTTTTCCAAAATTCATAGAAGTTTTTATTAATAATTTCCGATATTTTTTTATGCATCTTCTAATCTTCCTATATCATCAATTATTGTTACTCCTACATTACCTTCAACATCAACTTTTTCAGTAAATAAAGAATATCTTTTTCCAAGAAGTTCAGCAGCTTTAATCCTATCCTTTGCTGATAATTGCTTAGTTACTATTCTAGTTTTACTTACTCCATCTCCAGTACCTTCAACAACCACAACCTCTTCATCTATCTCACCTCTTAAAGATGAACTTAAAAAAGCTAAGACTTCTTCTGCCTTAGCTATCCTTTTACTTTCTATTTGTTTTAACTGCTTGTCAATATAATTTTTAATGTTAGGTTTTGCTAGGTTTTTACTTCCTTCTGTCCTAGCTGTGCCATTATTTTTACATCCATAAGCCCTTTTATAACTTTCAGTAGCATTAAGTGACTCTATATAGTAATCACAAAATGCTTTTTGCTTTTCTGTCAGCTTCACTTAAAACTACCTCTTTTCTACTTTCTATATTTAAATTTCTTCTTATTTTTTCTTTTAACTTTTTCCTTACTCTTATCAAAGTTCGGCTTACTTTTCATTAGCCTTTCATATTCCCATTTATCTCTTTGTACTTCTGTTTCTTGATCTGCTATTAAATTTGCATCATACCATCGTTTCATATAGTCACATCCTTAATATTTTAAAATAAAAAAAGGATGCACATTAGTCCATCCAGTGAAAGGTTTATTATAACTATCGGGGAGAGAGTTTTCAGAGTCGAACTGAAAAGTTTGGGGATAACTGCTCCTGCACTCTCATAGTGGATAGAAGTCCATCTATACTCCTATCCTTCCGTTGTTAGTTCCAAAACATATATAATTAATTTATATAAGGAGGCGTAAAGAGTAAATCCTGCGATTAACCTATCTCTTCACAATACAATAATACTATGGATTACTCTGCAATAATCTGCAATGTTTCAAAAAAAAGAATCTCTGTTAAGAGATTTAAAATGTTTTTTATTCTTTATAAATGAGCAATATTTACAGCTATTCTACCAACAAGTTTTACATGCTCTAAAACCATATGATTTAGCTTGAGATTTTGTCATTGGTACAGCATCTTTCATACCATGAGCTGTAACTGTTTTGTGATATATTTTAGACTGAGATTTTCCACCATTCCAGTATATAGTTCCTTTTGGCATTTTTATTTTACTCCATAATACATAACCAGTTTTTTTATCGTATTTAACTTTAGCCCATTTTTTATTTACTGATAATACCTTAACCTTCTTACCTCCTGTAAGTTTACACAATGATTTCGCTGATGTGCTTCGTGTTTTTTTCATATATGTCTTACTTTTTATTGTTCCTTTAAGTGTTCCTGAAATACTAGCAGCTTCACATACTGTCACATAATTTGTATTACTTACTTGAGTTGCTGCTATAGGTGTGATTATAAATGTGCATGACATAAATATACTTAATAATAACATTTTTACTTTTCTCATTTGTTTCATTAAATTTCCCCCTTAATTAAACTTAATATCTTACTAATTAAATTTAATTGCTCATTTATATTTGTCATATAATTTTTCTATTATTCTTAATTCTATTTGTTACAACGTATTTCCTCTTATTTCTCTTCTTTGATTATAATTTCTTCAAATTTACACATGTATAAAACAACAAATTTATACAATAAAAAAGAAATAGATTATAATAAATCTACTTCTTTTTTAATTTAAGCTATTTTCTTTAATGCTGCACTATGTATGTTATTTGCTTGTCTTTCACTATAATTCATTTTTTGAGCTATCTGGAACATCTTCAAATTATCTATATATCTATATCTCATTAATACTCTTTCTGTTGCTCCTAAACTTTCTATTGTATCCTCTATTTCCGATATTTTCTTTATAAGTTTGTTTGTCTTTTTATTTAAATTCTTAATAGTATCTTCTATTCTAACAAGTATATCAATCAATTCTTTACTTTCTCCTTCTGCTCTAGGCATATCTGAAATTATTTGACTTTTTATACTTGTTTTTCTTTCTTCCCAAAATACTATTTGTTCCTCAAGTTGTACAACTTCATCTTTTAGCACTGTATATTCCTTTAACTCTTCTTTTGTCATGTTGTTCCCCCTTGGTGATTATATGATTATATATAGTATTCTTCTAAATCTATTTGAGGTGTAAATGTTGAACTCCCACAATTATCACACTTATACTTTTTAAATCCAGTTTCCTTGTCAACCTCCACTGTTATTTCACCTTCATTTTTTACCACGTTACAATTGCTACATCGAAGCTCCATTGAACTTTCTTTTTTATTTTCTAAATATATAACATTGCCAACTTTTCTTTTTATCATTATTTCCCCCTCTTTAGTTTTATTGTCCTTTAAGTATTAAATGCTATTCCGACTTCATTCTTAAAAGTTGTCTGTTTATTTTATAATCTTTTATTTCTTCTATATCTTTATCTTTTATATTTAATAAATATTTAACTTGTTCAAAAACTACATAAACATCTGCTATTTCACTTTTTATTTCTTCAAGTGTCTTAACCTTATCTGTACTTTCTCTATGTTTGCATATTGCCTGTTGAAGTTCTGCCATTTCTTCTATTAATTTAATACTTTGCCTATCATAACCATAATGTAGTGCTATCTTTTTTATTCTCTGCTCCGTATGATCCAAGTGCTGTGATATATATTCCATATTAATTCCTCACTAAATCAAGCCTATCATTACGACTCAATATATACTCTATGGCCTCACCTTCTGTCTCCCATTCTAAAAGTCTATATGTCTCTGCATCAAAAGTTTGTCCAATTGGCATATCTCTACCTTCACATTTTACAATCACATTGTATTTATTTAATCTATTTTTCGCTGCTCTTGCTTTTAATTTATCCATTTAACTTCCCCCACATAATTGTTATGAACATTATTACTACCAATAGTGTTATAAACTCCATTTTTTCCTCCGTCAAATAAAAATTATATTTCATCCCTAAAACGGTATTTCATCATCATCTATTGCTTGAAAACCATTTGGATCTAACCCTTTTGGTGGTTCATAACTTGGTTGGAATGTTTGATTATTTTCTTGCAATTCTTCTTTCTTTCCTATTGGCATAAACACCAGCTTATCAACCTTAACTTTTGTATAACTTCTTGTTTCTCCATCTTTGTCGTAAGTATCTATGTTTAATTCGCCTTCAACTAGAACTAACTTTCCTTTGGTAACATATTGGCATAAGTTCTCACAATGTTTACCTATAGCCTCACAATTTATAAAATCAACTTTTTTATTATTCTTATCCTTTTGATAACTTCTTTCTACTGCTAGTGTATAAGTCATTTTAGGTGTTCCTGTATTTGGTATAAAACTTAATTCTGCATCTTTTACAAGTCTTCCGACTAAAGTTACTTTGTTAAACATTCTCTTATTCTCCTACATTCCTAAATATTCTTTTATCGTTTCTATAGCTTCATCTGCTCCATATGCTACAACTGCATCATATCCTTGATGTCTTAATCTGCAAATCCAGTCCACTTGTGATTGAGTTGCTTTTTTTGTTTTATCTGCTTTAAGCTCTATCCAAAGCCCATGATAGTTCCCCCTTGCTACAGGTAAGCAAATATCCGGAATCCCCTTCTTCATTCCCATCTTCTGCAATTCTACTCCAGCTCTAGTACTTCTTTTTCCTTCATTGACTATATGAAAAATCATTTTTAGTTCTGGATATTTATTTTCTTGCCATCTACACCAATCCATAACTGCTATTTGTTCTTGTGTTTCTTTATTAACTCTCATATTTCTCCTTTTCTTCTTTCTCAACTTCCTCTTGTGCTTTTTTAATAGAATTTATGTAAGTTTCGCCATTTTGTATGTAAACTTTCGCAAGCTCTACTACTTTTGGTATAGTTTTATTTTTCATTGGTTCCCCCTATATAACTTTCCTTAACACTTCTATAGCTTTCTTTTCTATTCTCTATACATTAACTTGAGTAAGATTTAACATTCTCCTTGAATAATTTATTTTAATCTGTACATACTATTAATAGACTTAATGCTACATGTCACATTTGAATCTATAATATTTAACCTTATCGGAAACGATAGGGTTATTTAGTTTTTAAAAATCCACTAACTATTCATAACAAATCTATAATTTTCATTTGTGAACCAAATTCTATCACATTATTTTTTCATTTTTTACTAATACAATCTTATCTCTTATGATCCATGAACAATTTATTTTAATCTGAATACACTATTAATAGGTTATCTTCTCTTGTAATATTTTAATCTGTCGTATTTAACCCTATCAGCAATGATAGGGTTATTTAGTTTTTAAAAACTAAATAATTCTTCATAACAAATCTATAGTTCTCAATATCTGAACCAAATTCTATTACATTGCCTTTTGCAATTTGATTTTGTCATTTACTACTCTAATCTCTCCTCTTATGCTCTAGGAATAATTTATTTAAACCTGCACATAATACTATTAATGACTCATATTTTGCATGTTACATTTTATCCTACTTATATTTAACCTTATCGGAAACGATAGGGTTATTTAGTTTTTTTAAAATTTACTAACTATTCATAACAAATATATAATTTTCAATATATGAACCAAATTCTATTATATTGCCTTTTGCCATTCACTTGTTTTATTTACTACTCCAATCTCCAATTTATCTGATATATCCAAATTTAAATAATATTCAAGTTGACCTTTATTTTTCATATGCCTTAAAACATTACTACAACTTTCTGCACTTCTTCCAAGACATGCTCCAATATATTTCCAAGTCTTATCTGGTCTATTTTGAGCTACAAATGCCTTTTCTTCATCTATCCAAGGTGTTTTATGTTTATTTGTATCTATATTAGGATTTAAGTACACTCTTTGAGGTTGTATTTCTACTTCTCCTGTGTTTGTTTCTAACTTATTGATAATTAACCTATTGTATAAGATTTTATTGCTCTTAGCCTTTTTAAATCGAGATTTAATATATGAGTAAGATATCTCATTCACTTTACAAAAATTCTTCATTGATTTATATATGTGTTTTTCGTTAGTTTCTAAATTTGTAACCTCTACCATTATTTTTTTAGGTCCTTTTGTATTAGTTATTCTTTTAGGTTTCTTATCTGTTGCTTCATAAGGTGTTTTTTCTCCTCTTGCTCTCATATCATCAATTTCTTTAATTCTTATTATTTCTTCTTCTTTGTCTTGCAAATCTACCACTTTAATTCTTCCTGTAAAAATTGATTCTGCTAATCTAAGATAATTGATAAGTGTTTTGTCTTCTATTGACTCTATATTGACGCGCTTTGATTTTTCTAGAAGATTTGACATTCTGACTGCTTGTCTACTTTTACCACTCATAATAATCTCCCCTCTTATGCTCCAGGAGAAATAAATCCCCTGGAATAATTTATTTTAATCAGTACATACTATTAATGCACCGATCCTTTCTTATCATATTTGAATTAATAATATTTAACCTTATCAGCAATGATAGGGTTATTTGGCTTTTCTAGGAGTTCCTGTTCCCATAGTTGCACAGTATACTCCTAATCAAATTTACCTTTCTGACTTTCGAATAAGATTTTTTCTAATTCGTTTGGAGTGTATCCAGCGAATGCATTATTTACATTTGCACCTGCACCCTTTTTATATGAATTTTGTATATTATTACTATTTTTGGTAATACTATTAGTAGCAATCCTATTTTGTAACTCAAATGATTTGAGTTCTTCATAACTGGTTACATTCTTTTGTAACCAGTTATTTATTATGCCTTTAAGAAAATTAAAGTATAACTTCCCTTTATCAGTACATATAACCAATGCTTCTTTAAAAAGTTCTACATCAATTTTTTCTGATGTTTCTGTAATCCATTCAGCTACAATGCCATTTATCATTCCTATATTTTCTTGATAAAGTTTACTCATAGAAGAAAGATTTTCATTTGTAGAGTTATCCACAGACTTACTTACATCTTTTTCCTCTGTATGTAAACTATACTTACCTATACTATCCTTACCTAACCTATCCTTACCTAACCTATCCTTACCTATGCCGTCCTTTGGTTGTCCATGGGACGTCCCATTTTCATCTAATACTTTAGGCTGTCTATCCGCCCTAGGTTTCTTACCTAAAATTTCTATATACGGAATAACTTGTATGAGTAAATCTTTGTAAATGCTGTCTATTTTTCTATCTGCCCTTATTTTGTTATTTTCTCTCCAGTCAGTTATATAAGTCACCAAATCTTCATTTAGTACATTTACAAAGTTTTTAGCTACTAATATTTTTAAATCATCTTCTGTTGCTCCAACTATATTCATTATTGTATAAGCCTCTACAACTCCATCATCATCAGCGTGTAAGCCTAAATGAAAATACAAGCACTGTGTACTAACTGGCATTTTTATAAACCTAGCACTATTTATTATCCTTTTAGAAAACATTCTTCTTTCAGCGATAAGTCATCCCTCCTTTTGCTGATTAAATAATTAACTGCATCTGTTATATTCATTTTTTTAACATAAATTTTATTTGCTAAATTACTTCTACTGATTCCGTATTTTCTTGATATTTGAGATAAAGTTAAATTTTCACCATTATATATAAAATACTTAGTAGTTGTTTTGTTATTAGCTTGTAAATATTTATCTGCCCATCTGCAATTAGAGGGTTCATAATTACCATTTGGATCTATCCTATCTAATGTAGTACCTTCTGGTCTTACTCCCATATCATTCAAGAAATTTCTAAAATCCTCCCATTCTTTACAATAACTTATATTTTCGTATGTTTTGCTACATTTTGAATGTTTAGGATTCTTGCACCTACATTTCATTTCAGACCAGCTTTTATAAGTTGGTGTTCCGTACATTCCGTGTTGTTTACCCAATCAATCTCACCTGCCTTTGTCTTTTGCTAATAGAAGGGCATTTAATCCCTCCTATATTAAGCTAACTTGTCCTTCTATATTTTCTTCTGTACTTTCAGTTACTTCTTTAAATTCAACATCTTGTACTTCATCATGCTTTTTAGGTTCATATTTTGCTATTATATCTAAAACTTCTTCTGCCTCTTCATAAGTCAATTCTTTTAAGTTATATCCGTTGCTATCGCAGAATTCTTCTAACTTACTTGTGTCCTTTTTAGTATCAAAATTGAATAGATTCTTTTGAGCTGCTAAAGCTAATATCATATTTTTTTGTTTAGGACTTGCTGTTCCTGGTATTATTTCTTTTTCTGGTAACTTTGCATCTATTCCCATTTCACTTGCATCATATAACCCTTGTAAATCTTCTGGAAATGCTTCTCTTAATGCTGTAACCATCGCACATTTTCTAATCATTACACAAGGCATTGTCTTCCATGTAGATTGACTTTTAGAATACTCTTCTAAGCTAACTACTGATTTTATAGGGAATTTTTTATCATTTGTGTATACTTCACACCAACCACCGACTAGTTCCTCACCTTTCAGCTTCAATGAACCTTCTCTCTCTTCTATTAATCCATCTTTGCCTACCACAACTATTCCAGCTTTCATACCTTCAAAATTTGGATTTCTATATGCTCTTTTTACAAATACATCTTTACCCACCACTATATTAGCTGGACTATTACCGAACTTTATTAAATAAGCTTCTCTTATAAAGGGATTTAACTTTTGAGCCTTGCATAGCTCTATAAACATCAACGTTTCCTGTTCTGTAACTGCTCCATTACCACTTGTAAGGTAATTCTTAACTGTATCAGCTGTAAGAACTTGTCCACCTTCTAGTGTGTACTCTGCTAATGCTAAAGCATTGTTATTTTTATTCATTTGTAACACTCTCCTGTTCCTGTTTTATATAATCTCTATAACTAAGCACATAAGCTGTATCGTATTCATCTAAAGGACTATTTTTAAGTTCATACTGATTTATATATTCCTCCAACTCTTCTACTGGCTTATATCCTTCTAAACATTGTTTTGCACCGTCTAAATAGCCCCATTTGTAATCTACATTGCAGTTATGCGAATTGGCTAACTGTGCATACAATAATCTATTTTCAAAGTTGCTTTTCTTTTGGTTAAAAGACCTATCTACAAATCTAAATAAATCATTCATTTTCATATTCTAAAATCAACTTCTTTCGTGTATAATTAAGTTAAAGTGAATTTCTAATTACTTTAACTTTTTTCTTTAAATAGGACCTATTGCCGTAGGTTCTATTTTTATATATAAGCTTCATATCTTTTTTCTCTTAGATCCTGCTCCATTTCTTCAAGCTGCTTTATTTCTTCTTCTTTTGCACAATTAATATCTAGTAATATTTCTTCTAGAAAATCCGCTTGTTTAGTATAATCTTCTAATCTTACTTTGAACTCTGTGTATTTTATGATTTCTTCTTTGTTTCTTTGTAACATTGCATCCTTGCCTTTTTCTGCTATATATGCTGCATTTCTAAGATTGTTTATTTTGTTTTGCATCTTTTCAATTGCAGCATCTTGATTTGACCATTCCATATTAAACCTCCTTATATACTTATAAAGCATAAATTGTTTTTCTCACGCATAACTTGTATTAAGTTCATAGCCAAAGGCGGTGATTTTATGAAAAACTACTGTTTCAACAACTTTGTAGATGCCAACGGCAGACATGAAATTCATGCCGAAGGTTGTCCTTTCCTATCTTATTCATCAAATAGAACTTATATCGGTTATTTTTCTAACTGCATTGACGCCCTACAGATAGCAAAATACCAACATCCACTTAAATCATTTGTTTGTTGTAAGTCGTGTTGTAGTTCACGTCATACATGTTAATTCTATATCAATAGGCTAAAGTAATTTTTAGTCTATTGATATTAATCCATCTCTATAAAACACTTTCTTTACCTCCTCCTGTATATATTTCACCTAATCTTTTAAACTCTAATTTTGATATTTCTTTTATGTCATTTCCTAAAACTTTCTTTGCTTGATCTAAAGTTCCACCTTTTTCCCAGTCAATTTCACATACTAATCTTGATTTTGGTAAATCATAATATTTTTTACTCATTAGCAG
>Ga0213821_1000558_pt1 | contig 21791 bp, 31 predicted proteins | sample MC6MC0909MG_FD_179894 | JGI IMG/M metagenome (GOLD analysis project Ga0213821, IMG submission 179894) | Enriched soil aggregate microbial communities from Iowa State University, Ames, United States - MC6-MC0909-MG | ecosystem: Environmental > Terrestrial > Soil > Unclassified | place: USA: Iowa...
TCAAAATTCATGCGACGTTAGTGAATACATATCTAAATTAAAAAATGTCGAAGTAAAGAGAAATTTGACTTCGGCTTGATTTATTGGTTGGAATCAACATATTGAATTTAAATAGTCATTCAACTTAAACAATCACAAGTGTTTTTAACAAGCATTTGTGATTTTTTTCTTTTTACCTTCATTCAGCAAATGTTTTTTGTATCGAAAGCATAGTGGCAGAGGACTCCCATTTTGGTTCCTTTTCAGTGGATGAACAAACACCTACTGAAATAGCGGAACTCAGTCTAATAACGCCACGTCCTGTGGCAATTTATCTGTGCGAAAGCGAAGCGACAGCAACACACGACTGAGTGACCAACATCATGTTGCTGCCGCTGCGTTACACTACGCTTTCGCACAAAAAACATCATGTTGCTGCCTCTGCGTTAGTCCTACGCTTTCGCACAAAAAACATCTGTTGGCCCAAAACTTCTGGCGGATGTCACGGATTTTCAAAATCCGGACGCTATTACGCCAAGGCGAAATTGTTTCCAATTAGCTGTATACATTTTAGGGGTTGAATGGTTATATAGATGAGTTAACTACGAAATGGATATCCAAAAAGTTGGTGAAGTATGAATAAAGAGTGGGAGCGTCTATTGCTTGCGCATGCAGAAGTCGTTTTCAAATATTTGATAAAAATAGGGGCTACAAAAGAAGATGCAGAGGACGTTGTACAAGAGGCAATTATTAAAACAATTGAGTGTTTGTCTACAATTCGACATGATAATTTACGAGCTTGGTTATTCAAGGTCGCCCTTAATCGCTACTATACGTTGTATAACAAGCAAAAGCGCGCAACATTAATCGGTGACAATGAAATCGAAAAATTAAAAATTGCATTGGATGATGCAGAGCAACATTATTTACAAAAAGAGCAACATGCAAAGATTAATGAAGCCTTGCAGGGGCTACAGCCAGCATTTCAGCAATTACTTCTAATGAAATACGATATGGAATTGTCCTATAAAGAAATTGCTGCGATTCTAGCGGTGAGTGAATCGCATGTAAAAACTTATTTACAGCGAGCACGTAAAGCATTTAAAAAACAGTGGGAGATGTTAGAAGATGGACAACCTTTTTGATACAGAACAGATGAAAAAAACAATGAAAAAAGCCCAGCGCTGCGCAACATGGAAAACGATTATCATCACGTTTGTCGTAATGGTTGTGACATTGTTTGGTGGAAAAATAGCTAATGACGCAATTACTAGATTTTTACAAAGTCACGCTCAAAATACCTTTTATACCTTGCATCAAGTAAAAGGTGCAAATGAATTTATTGGATCAATCAGAAATTACCCTGGGATTTTAGGCGGTGAAATGCATTATAAAACAATTAAATACATTGAAGGAAAGGTTGTTCTCACTGGAGATGATGCATTGGGCTATGGTTTTTTACGAAACGAGGAGTTATATGAAGGCGCTATTTCTCATCTAACATTTGGAATGAGTAACAGTGAACAAGATTTAAATTCTCAACGTTATAATGAATTTGGACAGCGTGAAATGTTGTTTTTCTATCCATTTATAAATTATCAAAAGACGCCAAATGATTTAGCGTTGTTGCCCGAAATTGATGATCATAAAGTCATGGAAGTTGCTTTATCTTTTAATAAAGGTTATTCAATGCAGGAAGCACTTGCGCAACTGCCGAAAGATTTGAATACTACTTGGCTATGGGTTAAAGATGTGAATGAAGCAGACGACCATACTGTCAAAATTGAACAAAATGGAAAGGTTATAGATAGCTACAATGTGTTTCGTTCAGAACAAGATGTATATGGTTTTTCCCTTTTAAACGCGAACGGTGATGTAGCAGAGAACCCAGCAGAGCTATTTGTCCAAGCTATATCAAGCGGAGCAAGACAATCATCAAGTTTAAAAGATGAATATAAACGATTGGAAAAAGAAATTGGTGGTGAAGATGGGCTGTCTGTGAATGACCTTGTTATCTATGGGGCAGTTGTCACTGGTAATACGAAGACATTAGCGAGTCTGAAAGATCTTGATTTTATAAAGGCATCCTCAATTGGAGTAATCACAGATAAATATTAACCTCAAAAATAAGGTCATTTCTTTAGTAGGTGACCTTATTTTTTTGTAAAGCAAAATAATGCAAATTACCCTTTGTAAGACCTGATACCGCTCATTTGCCATGATATTGAAATGGTAAATAATGAAACTAATTATTTTTATAAAACGTAAAGATAGTAAACGTTTTAAAACGATAGGGGGATAGAATTTGAGAAAAGCCTTACTTATATTAGATATTCAAAACGATTACATGAGTGATCAAGCTAGACTGCCTATAGCAAAGCAGCAAATGGAATCTACCATAAAAAGTATCAATAATCTCATCGGAAAAGCAAAAGAGCAAGAGGTTCCAATTGTCTATATTAGAAATGAATTTGAACGAACACAAATCTCTAACCTTTTCCGAAAATTCACTGCGATTAAAGGAACGAAAGGGGCTGAATTTGATGAACAATTAGTCATAGTGAAAGGAAAATATTTTTCAAAAAATAAAGCGGATGCATTTAGTAATCCAGATTTAGCAACTTTTCTCTCCCAGCAAAATATTAATGAATTAATCGTCACGGGTGTGTTTGTTGAAGGCTGTGTGAGTGCAACGGTTTATGGAGCTTTAACAAGGAGTTTTAAAGTGATAGTTGTTAATGATGCAGTTGGGGGAGTAAGCGATAAAAGCAAAGCAGCAGCCTTAATGAAGTTAGCAAAAAAAGAGGTCTTAATCTGCACATCACATCAAATTTTAGAGGGAGAGGAGATTGAAAATGGCACTTTTACAGCGTTTAATTGAACAAGCTAAGAAGCCAAACGGATTTGTAGGGTCAATAATGTTACGCATTATGAATATTGCACATAGTGGTATGAATACATGGCTTATTAAGCATAGTGAAGTATGTGATGGTGATATTGTATTAGATATTGGCTGTGGTGGTGGAAAAACACTTCAAACTTTATCGAAGATGAATCCAGGTGGTAAAATCTACGGTATAGATTTTTCTGAGCAGGCTATCAAGGATTCCATAAAAACAAATAAAATGGATGTGGCAAATGGTAAGGTCATTGTCAAGCAAGCGAGTGTTTCAAACATTCCGTACACAGATCAGTTTTTCGATACAATTACAGCCTTCCAAACACATTATTTTTGGCCAGATCTAGCAAATGACGTGAAAGAAGTATTTAGAGTATTGAAGCATGGTGGAAAATTTATTATTATGTCAGAGCTCTATAAAATTAATTATCATATGAAAGCCTATAAAACAACATCAGAAATTGAGCAGCTATTCAAAAGTGTAGGGTTTCAAAAGATTCAAATTATCCAAAATGCGCGCAAAGGATGTCTTTGTATAATAGGCATGAAATGATACATAGGAAAATGGGGGTACTATAAATGAAAAGATGTGAATGGGTAAAGCTAGAGGAGCCACTATACGTAGATTATCATGACAAGGAATGGGGTGTTCCCGTCTATGATGACCAGCATTTATTCGAGATGCTATGCCTAGAGGGGGCACAGGCTGGGCTTAGCTGGTGGACTATTCTGCAAAAAAGGGAGGGGTATCGAGCTGCTTTTGACCAGTTCGATGCTTCAAAAATTATTCTCTATACCCAGGAAAAGCTAGAGGAGCTTCGACAGGATACTCGTATTGTTCGTAATAAACTAAAAATTGCAAGTGTTGTTTCAAATGCACAAGCCTTTTTAAAAATACAGGAAAAATACGGCTCATTTTCTCATTATATTTGGGGCTTTGTAAACCACGAACAGATTGTAAATAAGTGGTCGTCCATCGCTGAAGTACCTGTCACGACACCAATTAGCGATCGAATGAGTAAGCAATTGAAAAAAGATGGCTTTAAGTTTGTTGGTAGTACAATTTGTTACTCCTATATGCAGGCCATAGGAATGGTGAATGATCATGTAATAGATTGTTTTTGTCGAACTGAGGTGTCTGATGATGAACATTAATGATATTAAGGCACAGCTAGTAAGACAGGCTACAATCTTTACAACAGGAGGTATTCGCCCTACTCATGATCTTCTTGAAAGCTGGATAGGCTTTGTAGGCTGGTCATTACCTGAGGAACAGAGACCCAAAGAGTTTCAGCCACTTGCCACACTGTTTTTAAAGGAGCTACCTTTTGTTCCAGAATCACTTCAAACAATAGAGCTATTGACTGTATTTATCCACGAGGAAATTTTCCAACATTTAATAGAGGATGATCTAAGTCGATTTTTTGATATTAGAGCCTATACATCATTAGAGGGTTTGGTACAGCGAAATTGGCAGCATGACCATATTCGCGCATTTCCTCTAACGCCTAAGCTAATAGTTAATGATTATCCAGCATGGGATGGGGGAGGTATCCCTTGTGATGTGGAAGATGAAATTTTAAGGCTCGAAAACGATGAAGAGCTAGATTACTTTGATGATATTGTGGAGGAAATTTACCCAGTTCATAAAATAGGTGGCTACCCAGCATTTTGCCAAAGCGGTCATGATTTTGGCGAGGACTATCCATTTGTTCTTCAAATTGCCTCAGACGAAAAGGCATATTTCAATATTGTGGATAATGGGAATTTCTATTTCTTTTTTAACCCCATCTTAAAAGAGTGGCGCGTTCATTGTGATTTTTATTAAAAATAATCTCATCTCTCGTTTACAGCAATGAAAGAAATAGTCATAAATCAAATACTCTCTACAATAATTTGAAAGTATGTACTCATTGCAGCTAAGCATTAACGACAAGCCTTCGCAATTGTTGATAAAAAGGGTTGGGAGGGCTTGCATGTTACATTTAGCAGGGTGGAAAACCAAATTGCTAAAGGAGGAAAAATGATGAGACGTCATATACCTGAAAATAAAAAGACAAGGAAGGTGCTAAAGTTGGAAAATAAAACAGTTGTGAAAAATGGTATTGGATTTGGCTCTGTTCTAGCTATTACAATTTCTTGGAGTGTCAATCATTCAATATTATGGGCTATTATACATGGCTGTTTAAGTTGGTTGTATGTTGTCTACTATGCGTTGGTAAGATAGAAAGCTAGTAACAGTGTTTGCATTAGCAGTGGTAAGTGTTTAAAGGAAAATGGTGAAGGGTACAGTTAAATAGAAAAGATACATCGTTCATATCTTTTGAGCAGTTAGCATACATATTTAAGTGCTCTTTTTCAGAAGAATAGTATGCATCGCAGAAGAAAGGTTGATAGAATGACACATCAAGTAACCGCTGCAAGTAACATTGACTTCAGTGCTACAGGCGTTGATAAAATTTTACAAAATGTAGCTTTAATCTTATCTACTTTCGTAATTTCTTGCCCATTTACCAGAGAATTTGATTTTGGATCGAGTTCTCTTACACCTTTACAGCTTGTCAAAAGACGTAATACAGCACGTCTTATTGAGAGCATCCAACGCTTTGAACCACGAGCTATCATTATTGATGTGGATTATTTAGGGGATACTTATATTGGAAAACTAGAACCTGTTGTCAAAGTAATTGTAAAAAACCGTTCAAGAAAACTTTTTCGATAAAGAATTAGCCAGGCAGCTTTACTTACGGCCTGGCAATTTGTAAGTGACCATTAATTCCTTTTGTAAAGTAGTATTATAAAATGGAATGGAGAGAATTGATGAAAGGATTCATAAAAGGTATTTCAAGTTTATTTTTGATCATTTTCATTAGTTTGGTACTTCTTACAACTAAACAACCCGTATATGTTCCTACCATTCAAACACCTCCTCCTACAAATTATGCTGAAGAAATTGGTGACAAGTTACAAGCCTCCGATTTTACCAAAAAAACGATCATTGCCCTTAGAGCAGCAGGTTATTCTCCAGATAGTACAATTGGTTATTTAGTTGAATCTCCTACGAATCAAATAATGACTATCCACTTACATAACATCGATAAAATTGATAAGAGTACAGAAAGTGAAATCCAATATATTGTCAATAGGATTGCAAAAAATAATAATCTCCATAACTTTATTGTTAATGTTCAACTTGTAGATGTGTCTTTACAATAATAAGGATGGAAAAGCTTTAAAACTAGTGTGTTATAATCGAAGCAAAGAGGTGAGTATGTTGAGAATTTTAGTGTTAGGGGCAACAGGACGTGTAGGCAGTCATGTAGTTTCACTTGCGTTGCGGGATAATCATCATGTGACTGCTGTAGTTCGGGCACCACATAAGCTAAACATTTGTCATGACAATTTACATATTATTAAAGGGGATGTCACTGACAAACATAATATCGAAGCGGCTATGAAAAATATAGATATTGTCATCAGCGCCTTAAGCACAGATGGAACAACTACTTTAACGAAAAGTATACCTGTAATTCTTGACGCTATGACAAAAGAAAATGTTAAACGAATTATAACAGTTGGAACTGCTGGCATTTTACAAAGCCGTTTAGATCCAGGTCTATTGCGCTACCAGTCAAGTGAATCAAGAAGAACAACCACTTTCTCCGCTCAGGAGCATCATCAGGTCTTTGAGTTATTGAAACAATCAAAGATGGACTGGACCATTGTTTGCCCTACTTATTTACCTGATGGAATGTATACTGGTCATTATCGCATCGAACGAAGCTTTTTACCAAAGGGTGGCACCGAGATATCGGTAGCAGATACGGCAGAATTTACTTACCAACAAATCAAAAATAGCGATTATTTGAAAGCTCGAGTTGGAATTGCGTATTAATATTTAAGTGTTTGTAAAAGGGGTAAAATTAATGTTTCCGTATCTTGCCAACTACTTTATTGAGCAGACTTCAAGGAAGTATTTTTCTAAAGATATGGTTCACAATTAATTACCTTCTAACTGTTTTTTTATGGTTACATAAGAGTAAAATGTAGCGTATATTTTCCTTTTTATAGAAGGTGAATTATACTTTGTGTCGAATATATCTTTTAGAGGTGATTGTTATGGAGAAAGATAGTTCGATTGCAATCAAATATCCTAAGCATAAAAAACTATATGAAACCGGAGAAACGACACAATTATATGTAATAAACATAACAAAGGAGCATGTTGATCGGTTGATTGAGGAAATTGATAAGACATTAAAGGGCGTCTAAATGACGTCTTTTTATTTTGGAAAATGGTCACCTTCGAGGATAGAAAGTGACCAAATAAAAGGGGTGCTTTTGTAAGGTTAAAGCGCTGGTATACTACTATAAATATGATGTAAAAAAACTCTTAGCTCAGCCATTTGCCTTAGCTATAAAAATTATTAATATATATTTCATAAATAATTGACAATGTGTATACGTATGTATACAATTTATTTGCATAGTGATGTATACATAAGAAAGGGGATTCGATATGAAAAGTGAAATCGATAAGGAAATTAGAAAAGAAAGGCATCATCGCGGGGAGCATCATAGAGGAAGGGACGGCTCTTCACACCGAGGTCCTAAAACATTCCGCCGTGGAAGAGCTATTGCATTTTTAGAAATGATGAATTTAAAACGTGCAACGATCAAGCAACAATTAGAACAGCCAGAGTTTCAATCCATTGAGCCTATTTTAATAGGAGAGTTAAAGGCAATTGATATGGTTATTAATGAATTTATCCAATTATTTGATATTCATGAAAGTGAAACAGAGGAAAATGCATCATTAGATCCAGCTGAGGATAATAATGATGAAGGAAATAGCATACATGAAAAAAATTAATCAATACATTGATACTGTCTTTTACAAAGGCAAGACCCTATTTTAGAGTAGGTTATCTCGTCCATTACAGAACAAGGATTGCCAGCTATTTCTGTTTCACCTTCATCTGGAAAGCTTTTAACAATGCTTGTTTCCATGACTAAAGCTCAAAGCATCCTTGAAATTGGGGCGCTTGGCGAATATAGTGGGATTTGTTTAGCTAGAGGTCTCCAAAGCAGGAATTGGAAAACAAATTAGCTATATGACAGGCCAGGCTTTACAAAGCTTAGAAAAGTTAGTTCAGGATGGACGAAGATTTGATTTTTTCTTTATTGATGCTGATAAAGAAAATTATGAAAACTACTTTCAATATTGTGTGCGGCTTGCAAATACTGATGCGATTATCGTTACTGATAATGTCCTTGCTGCTGGCAGTGTGGCTGATTCTAATGTGACACCTAAGCGCTATACAGCATTGATGAAAGAATTCAATGTCACAGTAGCTGATCATCCTCAACTAGAATCGGTTATTATGCCAATCGGTGACGGCATGACAATTTCAAAAGTGAAGCACTGACAGACATTATGAATAGTTTGTTGTTTTTTTCTTCATAGTCTAAAAGTAAAAATAATTGAGAATCCAACCAACAATGCCAGTTATGATTCCTACAATCATTAAGACTAGACCGTGAATTTCTGCATGATAATCCTTTCTCAAAACAAAGCCCATACAGACGGCAATTATGCCACAAAATAATTGAAAAAAAAACAAAAGCAAATAATGCATGGATCCAACCAATTGAAATAAGAATTGATTTACAATTTTTCTCCATACAAATTCCTTCTTTTCATTTCCACTTTATTTTAGTTTATATATAAAAAGACTGTTAGCAAACCCTTCCAGTTTAGCTGCAGTCTTCTATCATTTTAAATATTCCTATTTAACTTATCTGAAATGCTTTTAAGGATTTCCGTCTGCTCCTGCTGGATTTTAATAAATTTAAATAAAAACCAAATGATAAAAATAGCAGGAATAAGATAAAAAATAAATATGCCTATAAGAGGTAAAAGCGCAAAAATTAGTTCCATCACAAACTCCTTTTTTACTATAAAAATGTAATTACTATCCATATCCCGCAAATAGCGATTTGTTTTTAGCTTATTTTAGTTCCATTTGGCACAAGCTGATCTGGTGCCAAGAGAATAACATCTCCTTCTACAGGCACGCCACCGATTACTAAAACTTCAGATTTAAAGCCTGCCACACGCCGAGGAGGGAAATTGACAATAGCTACGACTTGCTTCCCTATAATCCCTTCTGGTGTATAGCGTTTAGTAATTTGTGCAGATGATTGCTTGATTCCTAAAGCATCACCAAAATCAATGCTCATTTTAATTGCAGGAACCCTAGCTTTTGGAAGTTCTTCTGCTTGGATAACAGTACCAATCCGAATATCAAGATTAACAAAGTCCTCTATAGTTGCCATTACAGTACTCCTTTAATATGAAAGTTAATATCATCTAATTGAAGATTTATCTTTCTACACCTTTATTTACAAAAAATGTTCCTGACTACTACTATACCATTTGAATGCACATTATGCAGAAATTGTTTTTAATAATTGACATTTTAGGTATTTAATAAAACAAAAATCAAAGCATTTTTTAGTTTGAATCTCAAATAATAAAGGATAGAAAGTATTTGCAGGAGGTGAAAACTTGAGGAAAAAATATCTTTTACTATCATTATGCATTTTTGCACTATTCGTATTCGTAATAAATGATAAATCTTTTGCAGACAAAGGAAGAAGATATTACGAAGAAGCAGGACAAATTTTGTGGGATATAAAAACGGATGAAAAAGTAATTGCCCTTACCTTTGACGATGGTCCTCATAAAAAGTATACACCTGAAATATTAGATGTATTATCAAAATACGATGCTAAAGCCACATTTTTCATTGTGGGAGAAAATGCAGAAAAAAATCCAGAGCTAGCTTTACGTATACACGATGAAAATCATGAACTTGCCATTCATACCTATACACATCCTTTTAAAACAAATGTTTCTAATTTACTAAAAGAAATAAAGCAAACTCATGCAACTATCTATGGGATTACAGGGTACTCTCCTGTTTTATTTAGGCCAGTTGAGGGACAATACACAGATGCTATGATTGACGCTATCCACAAAGAAGGCTATAAAGTGGTGATGTGGTCATGGCATTTAGATACATTTGATTGGAAAAGCCCTGGAGAAAAAAAGATTATCAATACTGTTTTAAAAGGCGCAAAGCCGGGAAGTGTTGTGTTATTTCATGATGGTGGGGGAAATCGTGAACAAACTGTAAGAGCGTTAAAAAAGGTTTTACCTGAGCTTGAACAACAAGGCTATAAATTTGTCACGATTTCAGAGCTTCTTGAGATACAAAGGTTAAATAAAAAGAAGGAAAATAAACAACGCTAAACTAAAAAAGGGTCACTTTGAGGTGACCCTGTTTACTGTAGTAGGTAAGGTTGACTAATTAGTATGGAGTATTTTTTAAAACTTTTCAATGTAGCGTTATTAAATAAAAGTAGCACCGACAATAATTAAAAGAATAAATAGAACAACAATAATGGCAAATGTTGAACCGTAGCCATTGTTATTGCCCCCACAGTTATAATTGTTCCAGCTGCCTACATTTCCACATTGCCAGTAACTCTTAATTTTCCTCTCCTTTCTATAATCTATAATATGTAAAGCCATTAATAGGAGGGGAGTTATTCATCTATTAAAAAACTTTTAAAAATAAAAGGGTCACTCGAACCAAAGTGACCCAAAACCACAAACTAGGAGGTGCAAAGCTAAATTAGCTTTACACTACTATTACTATGATTTGATAACTATATTTGTATAGTGAATTGTCTATAAAATAGATTTAAAAATTAAAATAAGGAAGAAAGGTCTTTTTAACGGTCTTAATTGGGCAAACCCTGTAAAAACTTTGATTAGCAGAAAACGGTTTGGTCAAATCAAAAGTCGCTCAGGTGAACCTAAAAGTTGCTCCGCACGACAGAAAAACTGCTCAGGTGAACCCAAAAGTCGCTCGGCATGATAGAAAAACTGCTCAAGTGAACCCAAAAGCGCTCGGCACGATAGAAAAACTGCTCAGGTGAACCCAAAAATCGCTCGGCTCGACAGAAAAGCTGCTCAGGTAGACTCAAAAGTCGCTCAGCACGATAGAAAAACTGCTCACGCAAACCCAAAAGTCGCTCGGCTCGACAGAAAAGCTGCTCAGGCGAACCCAAAAGTTGCTCGTCTCGACAGAAAAATTGCTCGGTGAACCTAAAAGTCGCTCGGCTCGACAGAAAAACTGCTCAGGTAAACCCAAAAGTCGCTCGGCACGATAGAAAACTGCTCAGGTGAACCCAAAAGTCGCTCGGCACAACAGAAAAGTAGCTCAGGTGAACCCAAAAGCCGCTCGGCACGATAGAAAAACCGCTCAGGTAGACCCAAAAGTCGCTCGGCACGATAGAAAAACTGCTCACGCAAACCCAAAAATCGCTCAATTTCTCAGATTAGATACAATTAAAAATTAAACAAGGGGTCACATCTAACTAGGTGTGGCTTTTTATCATGCATTTACTAAGATTAGGAGAATGATTAATGGTTTAAGGACCATGACAGTAATTAGAGAGGTGGTACTATGCAATTTACAGATGGTACATGGACATTCGATACTGAGATAATCGATGCAGTTGCTAAGAATCAGCAAAGAGATGAGCAGGAGCGCGAAATGCTGAATGCACTTGCTCGCTACGCTTACACTCGATACAAGCAAATTAGGGATCAAGTGAATCCACGGAAATGTAAATATATGAGAATCGATCAAGTGAAGGAACAATTAAAATCCCCTGCAAAACGACAAAGAGTTTCTAATCTGTTAAATATTACTGAAGAAGAAGTGTATTACATCGTAGATTTTGTTAAAAAGTATTTAAAATATGTTAAGTAAAAATTGAGTTTGGAATAGAAAAACCTCTAAAAAGCAGGATTCCCCTTTCCAAAGAGGATCCTGCTTTTTAGTATGAAGTGTTAAAGGGAGGGCATTATGCCGTTTCTTTAACGAGAAGAAGATAACCTTTTAAATAAAAAAGCCTGATCTAATATCGCCAATCCTTGAGGCCAAGGCACCCATATTTGTACTCACACTAATAGGAGATTGCTGTCTATAGGATGCCATTGCTTTTGTCTTTGTCGCAGCATTGTTCCCAATTTTTGAGGTAGCACTTTCATTTGCTACAGTATTGCTAAGGGCAGTCAATAAAGGATTGGACGTGGATAGGGTGTTTGGATTCGAAAGCCCTAAACTGTTAAAAATCTGTTGTTGAATTGTCGATACATTACTGCCATCCAATGTTGTTGGATTGAGACCATAAAGATAATTATTGAGACCATTTGATTTTTTTAGTTCATTGATGATGGATTGTTTCTGTATGTCAGAAATAGTATTAATGCCATTGCCTAAAAGAGTTTCAGTTAATACTTCCTTAAAGGCAATTTTTTGTTCTGCAGATAAATTTAATTTCTTATTATCAGAAACATCTTGTAATAGTTTTTGTGTAATCAATAAATTCTCACTAGATAATGAGCTTATCGTCAAGGAAATTCACCTCACTTTATGTAGATATATATCTTCTTCATAGTTTATTATCGTCTTTTTGGTTGAAATTTTCCATAGTTGAAACAAAATATGGAAGGCAATCGTATAATAGGTAATGGGGGTGTTTAGATGAAATATTTATTCATTGGCACAATTTTATCCATCATATGTGTCTCGATATCGATGCTTCTATGGGGTATGGAAAGAGCCTATTTCATTTCAGGAATCATTGGCTGTGCGTTAATTGTAATTGCAATGATTATGTCAGGCTCAATGGTGAGTGGCGATCGTATGCGTGCAAACTTAGCTACTGAAACAAGGGAGCATAGGGATGAGAGAAATAAATTTACTGCTAATTCATTTCTAATGGCTATCCCCAATATATTGATTGCTGTTATATTATACTATTATTTTGTAAAATAAGTTTGTTTAATCCAAACAATCAACTAAAAATCCCTCTAAAATTGGTTCATCCATTTTAGGGGATGAAATGTATATCTACAGTAATTGGTTTATCTAAGATGCCAACTTTTAATGTTTGTTGTCTAAGAAATTTGCAGTTAATCAACCAAATTTTCATGTCCCTGCTATCCACCAAAGGCTATCATTTCTCTTCTCATCATTCTATATAGTATTATTATCTTTAGGATAAAGGAGTGTGAGATATGAGATTCATTAAATTCCTATTAATATTTCTAATTTTCCTTGGCGTTATTGGTTACGGAGTGTATCACTACGGTACGAAGTTTGCCTCCGATAAAATAGTGGAGACGGTTTCAACAGAATTAAAGAATAGTGGTGAAATCGAAGAGATTAAGAATACGATTGAAAGTGATCCTGAACTAAAATCGTTTATGGAGGAGGCAAAAACGGCTGACAGCAGTAAATTACCGTTTACAACAAAAGAAGAGGCTACCAAAGTCTTAATTCAAAAAGTGGGAATCTCGGAGCTGAATACTATTCGAGAAAAAGTGCAAAATGGTTCAATGACAAGGGATGAGGTTCTTCAGGAAGTTCAAGGAAAATTAACAGACGAAGAGATTATGGCTTTAAAAGTGATTGTTTATAAGGAATTGTATAAATAGATTGCGTAGATTGTAGACAAACACATGTTTGTTTACAGTCTTTTTTTGTGCAAAGATGATGCTGAAAACGGATGCTAGCTCCAAAAGGTAATGGAATGAAATTTATTGTATAATTGTAACGTAAATCTAGAATGGAAAAGAGGAAACGAATGCCTACTATACTTGTTGCTGACGATGATGCGAACATTCGCGAACTCGTCTGCCTATTTTTGCGCAAGGATGGATTCACAACAATCGAAGCAAAGGATGGTAAAGAGGCTCTGACCATTTATCATGCAACGCATATTGATCTTGTAGTGCTTGATATTATGATGCCGACAATGGATGGTTGGACTTTATGTAAGGAGCTACGTAGAGTAAATACTGAACTCCCGTTACTTATGCTGACTGCAAGAGGTGAAACATGGGAGAAGGTGAAAGGTTTCGAACTAGGAACGGATGATTATTTGACAAAGCCATTTGATCCGTTAGAGTTAACGGTGCGTATAAAAGCATTACTAAAGCGCTACAAAATTGGCTCCACACAGACTATTAGGCTTGGTACTATTACACTTGATCGTCAAACGTATAAGGTTATGAGAGGAGCCGAGTCTATTTCGCTGCCGCTCAAAGAGTTTGAATTGCTATACAAGCTTGCTGAAACACCGGGGCAGGTCTATACACGGGAGCAGCTGATCGATCAGGTTTGGGGGCTTGATTTTACAGGAGATAATCGAACAATCGATGTACATATAAAGCGCCTACGGGAGAGATTCGCAACTTCAACAGAATTTCAAATAGAGACGGTACGTGGGCTTGGCTACCGACTCGAGGTTACTGGATGATTCGATCTTTATATACACGTGTCGTAGTAACGTTCTTAGTTGCCGTAATAGGTGGTACAATCATTTCCTTTTTCGTGGCAACATGGATATTTAAAGATAAATTGAACGAAAACTTGCAAATCCCCTTACTGAACTTTGGACAGGACATTGCGCTAATCTTTGATACATTACCATATCATGAAGCGGAGACATTGGTAAGCGAAATGAATCAGCTCAAATCCTATCATATACGCATTTATGAAGAAACGGGGCAGTTTAAAAATTATGGAGAGTCGAACGGCGATAAATTTGCAGATGTGCCAAATGAACAGGTCAGAAAAGTATTGTCTGGAGAGGTTGTTCAAGTGGAGTCAAGTGGTGTTTCATCTACTCTCTTAGGAATGCCTTTAACAACTGAAATGGGTACCAAAGCAATGTTTGTAGAACCAATCTCCTTACCTTCTACCTCGTTGGCAGTAAAATTGATATTGAATTTTTCAACATATGCCCTTGTATTAGGAAGCCTAGTGTTTTTAGTAGCGGCGATGTTTTTTGTAAAGCCAATCAAAAAATTAACAAAAGCTACTAGGCATATAGCAGGAGGAGATTTCAATGTCGAGCTGAATATTAAGCAATCGGGTGAGCTAGGTACCTTGGCTCGGAGCTTTGAAGAAATGGCCCACGATTTACAGCAGCTTGAGCAGATGCGAAGAGATTTCGTAACCAATGTCTCTCATGAAGTACAGTCGCCACTTACTTCAATCTCGGGCTATGCTTTAGCATTGAAGCAAGTCGACCTTTCTGAAGACGAGAAAAGTCGATATCTCGATATTATCATTGCTGAAGCGAATCGAATGTCCAAGATGAGTGATAGCCTGCTAAAGCTGAGTTTACTTGAATCGAAAGCACAGCCATTACAGCTTGCCTCATTTAGTCTTGATGAACAAATTAGACGAGTTATCATCGCCATTCAGCCGCAATGGTCTGCTCGCAACATTCATTTTAATGTCAATTTACAGGCTGTTCGCCTAATGGCAGATTATGATCAATTGAATCAAGTATGGACAAATATTCTTACCAATAGCAGCAAATTTTCAAGTGATGGTGACAGGATTGATGTTAGCATAGAACAAGAGGCCAATCACGTAATAGTGCGAGTAGCTGATATGGGCATTGGAATTTCTTTAGAGGATCAAAAGCGTATATTCGAACGGTTTTTTAAGGCTGATCGCTCCCATAGCCGTAAGTATGAGGGGAGTGGTATGGGATTGGCTATTGTGAAACAGATTGTATCACTTCATCAGGGAGACATCCAAGTGCAAAGCCAACTCGGGCAAGGAACAACCTTCATTGTCACTTTACCAATTATAATACCAACAGCTTAAAAACCAATTCTAAATGTTATGACTTGTGCACATAAGTTGTAACATTTTTTTGCTGTTCATATTGCGTTCATATTATTGTCATAGAGAATACATCTTCATCATATATACTTTCGTTAACAGCCCATAAAGAAGCTGAAATAAGCCAACAGGAATCATCATGGTGTTATGAAAAGGAGGGAAAGCACGAGTACAGGTGAAAAACGACCTCAACGGCGTTCTAATCTCTCGTGTCTATAGATGAATAAAGTATTAAAAATTACACTTAAATCAATTGGCATAATTGCTGTAGTAATGGTCCTTGTACTAGCAATTGTTTTTATCGTAAACATTGTTTGCAACAAAATAGAACAAGGAAAAATAGAATCCTATGGTCAGCTTGTATCAGTAAACGGACAAAATATGAATGTCACAATTCAAGGAAATGGTGAGGAAACCGTGGTGCTACTACCAGGTTTTGGAACAGCAGCTCCAGCACTTGATTTTAAGCCGCTTGTGGAAGAGCTAGCTCCATATTATAAGGTCGTCATAATTGAGCCTTTTGGATATGGATTAAGTGATGTCACAGATACAGAACGAAGCACGGACAATATCGTAAGTGAAATTCATGAAGCCTTGCAACAATTGAATATTGACCAATATATTCTTATGGGTCATTCCATTGCAGGTATTTATGGATTAGATTATGTAAATAAATATCCAAGCGAGGTCAGTGCATTTGTAGGTATTGACAGCAGTGTACCAACACAGGGTGGTATGGATACGAAGTTCCCTATAAAAACATTTCAATTTCTAAAAAAATCAGGTATAGGTAGATTGATGTTAAAACTAGAAGATACAGATCCATATGCAGGACTACCCTATGATGACGAAACAAAAGAGCAAACGAGGATGATTACGCTTAAAAACTTTTATAATACCAGCACCTCTAATGAAATGAAAAACTTTTATAAAAACTTTACTGCAGCAGAAAATCTAACATTCCCTAAAGAGCTACCGCTTATTTTATTTGTGACAGAAGATGAAACTGTTAAAAACTGGATAAATCTGCACAAAGAGCAGGTCAAACACTCAGTACATGGAAAAGTGATGACACTTGAGGGAGGACACTATTTACACCATACCAGATCTAAAGAAATAGTTGAAAATCTTAGAACGTTTATGGAAGAAGTAAAATAAGTGTACTGAAAGATCCCTTTAGACATCTAGAGTAACCTTTGAAAGCATTCAACGAATTCAATTTGTTGAATGCTTTATATTTTTTAATTGATAAATATTATAGCCAAAATCACAAATGGCTACTAGATAAAGTATTGCACCTAGCCAAAGTATGGATGATTCGTAATTAAACCAAATGATTTCTCTAATAGTAATTAGCCATATTGTCGTTGCAATAAAAAGTGTCGTATCATAAAACATTGAAATCGGCCGTTTATGTGTTTTGAAAGCAAAATGGAAGAAAACAATTCTCAAAATAATTAATAGTATTAAATATGAAAAAAAGACAATGGTAGAAGTAATTGGATTTATCATATTTTTCCCCCTCATTTATTAGTTTTATTAACACGATCCCCATACATGAAGTTTCTGTTTGAATAATATGAATAGTATCAAGATTAAAGTAATTCCTTATTTTACATCTCCTAATATTTTAAAGCTATTCCTTTATTTTATTGGAAAATAAAGGGGATGTATAGTTTTAAAATATAATAATCCATAATTAAATGTAAAAATTAACATAAGGTAAAATGAATGGAGTTTAATCTGTTATTTCTATTGATAATCAAAAAGAGAGCTCGAAAATGAGCTCTCCTATTCTTAACGACGATGTTCAATAAGGTCTATTGCACCTAATACAATATGCGCTAAACCGAAACCGAATACAGTATTGGCAATCATTTTGTTAGAACCACTTTTTTGCTTTAATGCATAACCAGTAGCAGTAACAGCAGACCCTAAAATTGTTGGGATTAATCCTTCACGAATGTTATTCATAAAATATCCCTCCATCGTAGTTAATAGGTGTGTTTGCACCACTATTACTATTCGCTACAGACTAAAAAGTTATACTAATAAATATGAAAAGCCCATAACATGATTGAGGCACATATTCAAAGGCTAAATATGTCATGAGATTTCATCAAGAGGAATTATTTTACTACTTTCGCATCATTAAGTATTTAAACAGCTAAATTGGTAGTGATTTTTCGAAATGACAAAACATCCTATTTATCCTATGATATAGGTAGATTGGGGGATATTACATTGAATGACTATATAGAGCAGGTGAATGAAATATTAAAAGAAACACTAGCGTTTTTTAGGAATTTTAATAGTGATAATACTGATGAAAATGATTTAACTACAAAGCGTTTAGAGGATGGTTTAGAAATTCTCCGAAACGCAGAAGGGAAATTAAATGAGCTAAATCCAGGAAGCATGATGAAAGACTATCATGACAAGATTACATTAGCATTTGAAAATAAAATAAATGCAATAGAAAATATAATGAATTTGCTTCATATTAATAAAATAGGCTCAGAAGAATTAAAATTACTGCTAAAAGAGCTTCAAAAAAGTTAACAACCGTTATACAAATTTAGAATATTATCCCTATTATGTAAAAAGCATATATTATCATAAAGTCAAAGGCACATAATGAATTATATTTAGGACAGTCATATGAGATAATACTTGATAAATTTTACCTATTGCAAACAAGTATTGGATGAGAGAAAAATGTATTTTACAAATACTTCTCATGTTCAGAAATTGTTCAGGCCGCTATGTTATGCTAGCAATGTCTTTTCAATTCCTATTTCTACAACCAAGCAAGTTGGGCCAGGTACTCAATTCGATTGAGCCTGGTCTTATTTATTTATACATAGTCGTAAATGATTATCTATTGGATAGGATGCAACAGAAGGGATAATTCAGAACAACATTTGGAGGATTTATAGAGCATATGCCTCTGACGGGATTCGAACCCGCACTCCTTTCGTAAGCATAGGCTAGGGGGAACACGCTTCCCTACGGACTTTCACCGGCTAGGAATTTCACCTGCCTCAGCTCATTTGCTTTTCGGTGCTTCTGAAACCCTTGCCTTGCGACCCGGTATCTACAATGTTTTCCGGCGCTCTTCCCTTCTATAGCTACAGAGGCAATTAATTATAATTTTAAGTATACATATTTTCCAATAAAAGGGGAATAGGAATAACGTACAGTGGGAAGATTGTGTATGAATACGTAATAAGGGGAAGGGCATTTTTATAAAGAGGGGTAGCTTTTGAAAATACAGTAAAGACTTCTGGGTATTTCCAAAGGCCTAACAAATTTCTATTTCTTCATTTTACGAATGTATGCTAGTTGTCCAATATGGTAAGCATTATGAGTTGCAGCATTAGATATGATTGCCCACCATTCAGCCTTCACAGGATATCCATTTACAATCGATAAAAGTTGTTCTTCCTCAATAAGCTCTTGCCATTGAAGTAGTATTTTTAACAGCTTTTCCTTTAATTCAAAGAAAGTATCCTCATCTCTAACATGAAAAGTATCAGCATTGTTATTGGTTTGTGAACTGGCATTAACATGATTTTCTTTATACCGTAATTGCCAAGTTTCATTCCAATAAATTAGATGTTGGACAATTTCAGCAATACTATGACTTGAATCATCAGGTTTCCAAAAAGCTTCTTTTTCCGTTAATCCATCAGTTACTTCATAGAATGAGATATACCAACTACGATCATTAGCATTAGCTAGAAGTTGATCTAACAATATGGTCTTAGCACCAATCATTCACTTTTCATCCCCTTAATCATATTCTTTTTATAGTATAACATTCAGTTTTAGGTTTGAAATAGAAGGAAAATGACAATTTGCGTTTTAGAGTTTTAACAATCTATAGTTAGAAAGTTTTTAGTACTAAGACTTGATTCATTTACTGAACACACACAAAGACCAGGTTCATAAATATGGTCCTGGTCTAACGTAAAAAATATTAAATGTATTTATTATTCTTTAATGTTAATAATTTCATATTCATCTATTTCTTTTCTACTCGCTTCTCTATGCGATGACTCTATAGTGTCTTGCAAGTGCAATGCGATTTTTATTAATACAAAAGCTATAAAAAAAGCAGCAAATAATACAAAGTATGCAGTCGCTTGAGTACCGTTAATTATGTAATTATAAGCATCTCCACCAACCCATGCATTGCGTGATTTAAGTACCCTGGATTCAGGGTTTGAATAGAAAAATAATCTATAAAATCCCATGAAGAAAAAAATAATACTAAGTATAAGTGATGTAATCGAGAGACCTTTCATTTCAACATCTCCTTTCTATATATGTAATTAATATATCAACAATACCCATTGTTGTCACCAAATAATAAATTTGTATGTTATTGATATATAAAGTGAAATTATTGGATTTTAATAAAAATACAAAATGATAAATAATAAAAATTCACATTTAAAAACACTCAGCATAATAGGTGGAGAGCTGAGTAAAAAAGTCTGTCCAAAATTAAGCAACAAGGTAGATGCTACAAATGAAGGTGGGGCCGATAAGCAAGCCGAGCGACTATTGTCCTTACCAGAGCGGTTCTTGCTGTCATCCGAGCGATTTCTCCTCTGACCAGAGCGGTTCTTGCTGCGAGCCGAGCGATTTCTCCTCTGACCAGAGCGGTTCTTGCTGCAAGCCGAGCGATTTTACTTCTTACCAGAGCGGTTCTTGCTGCGAGCCGAGCGATATCTCTTCTGACTAGAGCGGTTCTTGCTGCAAGCCGAGCGATTTCTCTTCTTACCAGAGCGGTTTTTGCTGCAAGCCGAGCGATTTTGGTCTTCTGTCAAGAAAGTGGACATAAAAAAGTGAGAGCTTTAAAGCTACCGCACTGCGTTTGGTGGGCAATGGAAGTCAATTGTTCAAAGAGCTCGAACAATTGATTTCCATCGCTTGAAACGGTTTTGAGATTAACTTGCGTGTTTCTGTAACGTCAAGCGTTCAAATTGGTTCGGTGAACGATAGCCAAGGGTCGAATGTCTTCTACGTTCATTATAAAAATTTGAAATATAGCCATTTATCGCTTTGAAGGCTGCTTTCTTTGTTTGGAATTTTTGGCGATAAATCATTTCTTTTTTTATGGTCGCATGAAACGATTCAATGCAGGCATTGTCATAAGGGTCACCTTTTTTACTCATACTAATTTGGCAACCATGCTTTTTTAAAAGTTCGATATATTCCGTTGAACAGTATTGCGCCCCACGGTCTGAATGATGAATGAGTCCTTTTTTTGGTCGGCGTATGAAGAACGCTTTTTTCAAAGCTATTAACACTAAATCTACTTTCATATGATCGGCCATTTCCCACGCTACAATTTTACGAGAATACAAATCCATAATACTCGCTAAATACACCCATCCCTCCAGCGTTCGGATATAGGTAATATCAGCGACCCATACTTGATCTGGTTCTTCCACATAAAACATGCGTTTCAGTATATTCGGATACACCAGTGCATCATGATTTGAATCTGTTGTCGTCACATAGCTTCTCGGCTGTGTTGCGCACAGTTCCAGTCCTCGCATGATATTTGCCACTGTTTTTTGTGAAAGAGGATAACCCCATTCCAACAGATCTTTATGTACTCGCGGGCTGCCATACGTACCATAACTTTCATGAAACGATTGTTTAATTTTTTGTGTGACTTTCATTTTATATTCTTCTTTTTCTGTTATCGGTGCTGCCTGTTTTGCCAACCATTTATAATAGCCACTCGTCGATACTTTTAGAACACGGCACATCTTTACAATCGAAAACTCCCGTTTATGCGCTTCAATAAATTCAAACACTACTGCGGGTTTTTGGCAAAGATGTGCATCGCCTTTTTTAGAATGGCATTCTCCTCTTCTAAGTCACGAAGTTTCTTTTCATAAGTCGCTTCTAACTTCTTTAGCTCCGAAGGGGTTATATATTTCACGTCGCCATTTTCTTGCTTTTTTCCATCACGATACTTTTTTACCCAGCGATGAATGGAAGATTCCCCAATCCCTAATTCATACGATAATTCTGTTACTTTTCGATTTTCTTCTACTACTAATTTCACAACATAATCACGATATTCTTGGGTTATTTTTTTA
>Ga0213821_1000561_pt1 | contig 21771 bp, 23 predicted proteins | sample MC6MC0909MG_FD_179894 | JGI IMG/M metagenome (GOLD analysis project Ga0213821, IMG submission 179894) | Enriched soil aggregate microbial communities from Iowa State University, Ames, United States - MC6-MC0909-MG | ecosystem: Environmental > Terrestrial > Soil > Unclassified | place: USA: Iowa...
AATCAAGCATATGGTTACCCTTTTCTCCTCATTTTATCCAATTAGCTTTTTAACTTCTTTCAGCAGAAGTCTCCAGCCTATATAGGTGGTGAGATGAATGCGAATTTAAGCTACTTTTCAGAGGGTATTCAAACACCCGCAAAGAAGGGCGGATGTCACGGAATCGAAAAGGAGTTAATAAAGGATGTTAGCCTAAAATCATCGCATCCATGCGATAACGGCTAACTGACCTGCATCACGCAGGCCTAAGCACAAAGCCGATTCCGGACGCAATTATGCCGAGGCATAATTGATTAGACATCTACCTTTTCCTTTTGAAATAAAAGTGCATGTGCATTTTTCACCTTTTCCTCTACATAATCTAATGAATATTTTCCATATGAATCTGTTAAATCCCCTATTGCTCGTGATAAATTATCAATAATAGGGATTAAGATCTCCAACTGTGTAAGCTCCTTGCCCTTGTTCATCTCATCCATGATTTCATAAGCAAGGTGTTGAATCGTCCTAAGTCGCATTTTTTCAGATTGCATGGAATCCTCCTTATAGACCAATTTATGATGTCTATATATATGCTCCGTTATGAATTTTCATGAATGATTCGCTGCATATTAAAAGTGATTTTGGGGATGGCTGAGGGCATGAGCTATTTCGTGAATCCCCTTTTCAATTTTATAGTCCTCAACATTGGAAACATTGAGCTTTAAAATACGCTCGCGATAAAATCCATATAAATAATTGCGATCAATGGTGTCTAGATAGATTTTTTTTAGCTTTAAATGCTGAATAAGCCTATTGGTATTGATTTCCCTTGGGAATACGATATGGCTATGCATGCAAATCTCTGTGGATGCTTGAAAATCAGGTAAATATTTGGCAATAGATTGTTGAAGTATATTGGCACGTTGTGTATAAGCCTCGCTAACCACCTTTTGGTACCGTTCAAACATTCCACTTTTTAGATATAGCTCTAGAGCAGCCTGTGAAATCATAGAACTATCGATATCAGCTGTATTTTTATGACGCTGAAAACTATCAATAAGTGCATTTGGTAAAACAGCAAGACCAATTCGTAAGCCTGGAAACATGATTTTGGAAAAACTTTTTAAATAAATTACATGCTGCTCCATGTCATCTGTGAATAATGGATCAGATTTTAAGTTGAGGTCGAAGTCTGCCAAATAGTCATCCTCGACAATATAAACGCTGTACTTATAGGCGAGTCTACGAATATCGTCCTTTTCCTTTTTACAAAAAGAGGTACCTAAAGGATTGTGTAGTCTTGGCATTGTATAAAAGAACTTAATATCCTGTTTACTAAAAATAGTTTCTAATTCCTGCAGGTCTATTCCTTTTGAAGTCCTTTTAATGCCGACGACGGGTACTTGATATGTTTTAAAATAATCCATATATAAATGGTAGCTAGGCTGTTCAACTAGAATGGTTGTGCGATTAGTAGGAAATGGCATAACACTTAGCAAGAAAAGAGATTGCTGAACACCAGATGTGATAAAGATATTCTCCTGTTTTGTAAATACTTGATACGTTTCTAACAATTTTTGAGCTTCTCTAATTAACGAAGGTAAGCCCTTCGGTGTACCATAGCGAAATAAGTCTGCCTGGTAGGTATCTATAGCTTTATTGATACAATGCTGGAAATCTTTATACGGGAATGCATGCCAGCTAGGCGATGATGTTGCAAAATCTATTACATTGCTTGTACTTGGAGTAGAAGGGAGTTGGTGATCCACGACGTAGTATCCACTTTTTGGTTGAGCATAAATGAAATGCTGATTTTCTAGTTTTCTTAGTGCTGTCAAAATAGTGCTCTTGCTACAGGAAAATTCCTGAGATAACTGACGAATAGAAGGAAGCTTCGCACCAGCCTGTAGAGCCCCCAGCTGTATTTGATTCAATAGTTTGGAATAGATAATTTCATATTTAAGCATAAACTACCTCCTACTCATCTGTATCGGTACAGATGGGTATTTTTTATATCGTGTAAGCTTTGATTTTTTATTACGATTGCTTTACGTCAGTCAGAACCATTAGTAGAGAGAAATACACTGAATAAGTTTCTGTTTAACCTACATTTGAAAAAAAGGAGTAATTGCTATGACAGCACAAAGAAAAGCCTATTTAGCGGCTATCGGCTATGCACTTATTATTGGATTGTCATTTATGTTTGTAAAAGTAGCTTTAACAGTAGCAAGTCCAATAGATACATTGGCACATCGTTTTTCCATTGCCTTTATCAGCATTTTGATTTTTATGATCTGTACAAAAAAACGTGTCAAAATAGGTAAGCAGGATATAATGAGGATTTTACCACTAGCTTTATTGTATCCACTTGCATTTTTTACTTTTCAAGTACTCGGACTTGCTCAAATATCTTCCACAGAGGCGGGCATTATTCAAGCAGCGATTCCTGTTTTTACATTAATTCTTGCAAGTGTGCTTTTAAAGGAAAAGTCATCACATCTGCAGGTTTTCTGCGTTGGTCTTTCCGTGGCGGGCGTGATTTTTATGCTTAGTATGAGTAATGGGGGTGCAAACACAGGCAATTTAATAGGTAGCGGATTAATTTTACTTTCAGCATTGGCAGTATCATTTTATAACATTTTTGCAAGAAAGCTTACAAGGCAATATTCTTTAATATCACTAACTTATATGATGACATTTTGTGGGTTTGTTATTTTCAATGGGGTAGCAATAGGAAATCATGTAATGAATCAAACACTTCCTCAATTTTTTAAGCCTTTTCTGTATGGCGATTTTGTTATTGCCATTGTTTATTTAGGTATTTTATCTTCACTTGTGACTTCCTATTTATCTAATTATTCCTTATCAATATTGGAAGCCTCTAAAATGAGTGTTTTTAGTAATTTAGCTACATTCATTACCATACTTGCGGGCGTTATTTTTTTAAAGGAAGCTTTTCATCTGTACCATTTAATTGGTGGAGTCAGCATTGTTATTGGTGTTATCGGAACTAATTATTTTGGAAATAAGAGAGGAGCTTCATGATAAATCTTTTACTTTATGTATATTCGTTTGCTAAATAACTATTAATCTTATCCAAAGTAATATACGCCCACCTCTTCAACTTTTTGCAGCCAAGAGGTGGGATTCTTATTTTTTAGGTAAGGTAATTTGAAAGGTTGTTCCTTCTGAAGGCTGGCTTTCTATAGAAATGGTTCCCTTATGAGCTTGTACAAGCTTATGAACAATTGCCATACCAAGCCCAGTGCCTTCAGAGGAAAATTCAGTAGTCGTTCCACGATAATATTGTTGAAATATATTTTCGACCATGTGCGGAGGCATACCTACACCGTTATCCACAATGTGAATATCCACATATTCAGGGTGATCAAAAATATGTGTATAAATATTTGTGCTAGGCGGATTGTGGATAATGGAATTCATAAGAATGTTTTGTAATATGCGTTGCATGAATTTCGTGTCAAAGTCAATGTTTATAACAGATGTATCAGTTTTAAAATGCAAAATATAATCAATGGCCTGTGGATTGTTGCTTGTATTGGCAACGATTCTTTTTGTAAAATCCACAATATCCTGATTGGTTTTATGCAAGGGTAATTGACCGTCTGTATTATTAAACTGAATGACGAGACTTAAATCTTGAATAAGTTCCTCCATATGCTTGCCTTTATCTGCAATCTCTTGAATAAAGGAACGAGCTTCCTCCTTGGTCCAATCGTATTGATCGTTTAATAAAAGGGTAGAGTAGCCTGTAATATAGGTTAATGGCGTTTTTAAATCGTGTGATATACCAGCAATCCATTCTTGTTTTGCTTGTTCAACCTTTTCACGTTCTGTTTCAGCAGCCTTTAATTTGCCTGATAAGGATTGTAGATGCTGAAGTACCTCTTGGTAGAGCATATAACGCATACGTAGCTTTCCTTTGCGTGTATAGATTTTAGATAGTCCAACAGGTTGTGTATAGTTTTCCTGTGATAGCTGATGGATCCAAGACATTATAAAACCAAGAGGACCCCCGAAATACCATCCAAATATAGCAATACAAACAATAGTGCTAAATCCGAAAATCCATGCGACTAGTAGACTCTGATAAGCTTCACTAACAGATTTTTTAAAGAGAGGGAGAATACCTTCGAGTCCGATCGCAATACAAATTCCACTCAATAGCATCCATAGAATAATCCCTAGTGCAAGGTGTAACGTAAATCGAGTGGTTATTCGCATAGTGAATCCTCTTTCGGTGGAATAAATTTATACCCAATGCCCCTTAAATTCACAATTATTTTAGGTTTACGCGTATCATCCCCAAGTTTTTTCCTTAGCTTTGAAATATGAATTGTGACGGTTTTCTCCTCACCATATACATCATTTCCCCATACAAATTCGTAGAGTTGTGAAGTTGTAAAAATACGATTTGGATTTTTACAAAAGAAGTGCAGTAGCTCTAGCTCTTTAGCTGTGCATTCGACGAGCTGATTGTGAACGGTTAATGTTGCAGATTCAGGATTAAGAGCAAAATAACCGAAATCAAATTTTGTACTCTGTTGTTGAGAACTTTCATACATTTTTTGACGTCGAAGGATGACCTTTATTCGAGCCACGACTTCTAAAGGATTAAAAGGCTTTGTAATATAATCATCTCCGCCAATACCTAATCCCGTTAATTTATCAAAATCAGTAGAGCGAGCACTAACAAAAATAATGGGTGTATTTGTATGCTTACGTATTTCTGTGCAAAGTTCAAATCCACTTATATCTGGTAGCATGATATCGAGCAAAATAATATCGTAATGATTTTCTTTTACAAGCTGTAGTGTACTTTTTCCTGTTGAAGCAGTATCAATATTGATAAAGTTTTCTTTCCGTAACGTAATTTCTAATAATTTTAATATACCAATTTCATCATCTACGATTAGGATTTTTTCAGCAGTTTCCATTTCTATCCCTCATTTCAATTTCATCATAACAGCTTGTGATCTTTATATCCTTACTCTATCGAAAAAATTACTGTCATTTTCCATTGAGTTTACTTTGATTTTACTTTCGTTGATTAAGCTGAATGTAACGAATTCAAAATGATAAGGAGTCAATAACATGGAAGCCGTTATTCAATTACATCAATTAAGTAAGAGCTTTAAAGGAGTCGAAACTGTCTCGAACGTTAATATGAACGTTAAGAAGGGGGAGATTTATGGGTTTCTAGGTCCGAATGGGGCTGGGAAGACAACGATTATGAAGATGATTTTAAATTTGGTAAAACCAACTTCAGGTGAAATTAAAATATTGAATCAATCCATTTCTACTACTTCTTATCAATACTTAAGCAAAATAGGAAGCATTATCGAGTACCCGGAATTTTACGATAGGCTAACAGCAAAGGAGAATTTAGAGCTTCACTGTGAGTATATTGGCGTTTATGAAAAAGGGGCCACCGAAGAGGCATTAGAGATAGTAGGTCTTAGTGGAGTTGAGCATAAAAAAATACATGAATTTTCTTTGGGGATGAAGCAAAGATTAGGGATCGCACGTGCCATTGTAGCCAAACCGGAAATTCTTATTTTAGATGAGCCGATTAATGGTCTTGATCCAATTGGTATTAAAGATATTCGAGAGCTCTTGCTACATCTAAAGGAGAAGCTTGGAATCACTATATTAATATCGAGTCATATCGTATCAGAAATTGAATCAATAGCAGATACAATTGGTATCCTTCATCATGGGAAATTATTGAAGGAAGTAAAAATGGACGATATTCGAAAAGAGAACATGGAGTATCTGGAGATTAAAATAGACGATGTGAAAAAAGCGATTCATGTGCTAGAGAACAAGTTAGGAATTCGCAAATATGAAATTGTCAATCAGCAGTGTATTCGAATTTTTGAACATGATATTTCTCAATCTCAAATTAATAAAGAACTTATATTCAATAACATTGCGGTCAATGGCATTGAAAAACAGCAACAACATTTAGAAGAGTATTTTTTAAATCTTATTAATGGAGGGAATCAAATTGCTTAAACTATTAAGACTTGAATGGAAAAAGAACAGCATGTCTAGCTATTTTAAAGGTTTAATCATTTGTATTATTGGAATTTTTGCGGCAGTTGCACTTATGGCGGTTGGTTCTGCAGATGAAAGGATGTTTCAAGATTATACAGATTTTATGTCTTTGACAAACATATTAATTCGCATTGTTTTTATCATTTTTTCGAGTGTAATTCTATCTCGTTTAGTCATTGACGAATACAAAAATAAGACAGTTCAATTATTATTTACGTATCCATTAAAAAGGAAAAAAGTTATTTTCGCTAAGCTGTCTTTAGTTTGCGGATTTTGTTTCTTTAGCATTATCATTGCGACCTTAATGATGAATATTGCTGTTTATTTTTTAAATCCTATGATGAACTTCTTTGAATCTCCCGTTGAGATACAGGAGATGGTAGCTACTATACCTTCTACCTTGATCATTGCTTTTATGATGGCTGGGGTAAGCCTAATTCCTTTGTACTTTGGTATGCGAAAAAAATCAACAGCTTCGACAATTACATCCGCTGTTTTAATTGGATTTTTGATTAATGCTACGGTTTCGAATGGGGAAACATCTACAAGTTTATCTCAATTTATCATTGTCCCAACAATTATGTGTCTATTAGGGCTGATTATCGGCTATCTTTCCTATTATAAAGTCGACAAAGTAGATTTAACCTAAAAATGAGAAATGAGGATGTAATGTGAAAAAAGCAATCATAGCATTGATATTCGTTATTGCGATAGGAGGAATATTCCTCACGCTTAAAATAGATGGAGAAAAGAGCATTACTGAAGAACAGTCCTTTGATGTTGAGCAAATTAAAGAGCTAGAACTAAATATAGAGTCCTGGGATATAGCATTAGAAAATACAGAATCTGATAAACTAACAATCAAATTTAACAGTAAGCAACAACAGAAGAAGCAAAGCAATCCTGTTGAAATTAAGAAAGACGGAAATAAAGTAAAGGTACTTCAACAAGACACTGAAAAAGGGGCTATGAAAAATTTTAGCTTTGGAAAAAAAGCTACTATTCACATTTCAATCCCTAATAATGCAGTAAGTAAAATTGCATTAAAGAATAGCTATGGTGATATCAAAATTAACAACATTGAAACAGAAGAACTTACAATCTCTACGGATTCTGGCGCTAAAATCATTAAAGGGCTATCGGCAGTTAAAGGTACAATTACATCAACAGATGGTGAATTAAGTATCGTAGACAGTTCTTTAAATGAATTAACGATAGCTGCTACAAATGGTGATAGTTATATTACTAGAGTCAACAGTCCGAAAACGAAAATTACTTCGACTAACGGTGAAGTCTTAATGAAAGAAATCAGCGAAGGAAAAGCACTATTTGTAGAAACGGCTTCAGGGGATATTACGATCTCATACAAAGAGGCACCAACATCATTAGAGCTTATAGCGAACAGTGAATCATCTGACATAAGCGTTAATTTAGAAGGTTATCAGAAGGAAGAACATACGGATCAATTAAAGAAAGGTAAGATTGGCGATGCGTCAAATAAATTGGAACTAATTAGCAATGAAGGTATAATAACTGTAAAATAAAAAATTTACAATCTGTGAGGTCAATGAATCATGTTAAGACGGGAACTTGTTTCAAAAGTAGCGGATAATATACTAGATTTGCAACTTCACCATCCAATTAAGGTAGCGATTAGTGGAATAACAGCTTCGGGGAAAACAACTCTTGCCAATGAGCTTGCTGAAGAGCTTCGTGGAAGAGAAAAGGAAGTAGTACGAACAAGCATTGACAATTTTCATCATCCAAGAGCGATTCGTTATAGACAGGGAAAGGATTCAGCAATAGGTTATTATGAAGATGCACACGATATTCAAGCGCTAAAGGAAAAACTGCTAATTCCTTTGGGGGAAATTGGAGATCGCCGGTATCAGACGATTTCGTTAGATTTAGAAAAAGATGAATATGTAAATCCTGAAAAGCAGATTGCAAAAGACGATACCATTTTCATTGTTGATGGAACATTCATATTGAAAAAAGAACTAATACATTTATTTGATTATAAAATTTTTGTACAGACAGATTTTGAGCTAGCTAGAAAAAGGGGAGCAAAGCGGGAGACGATCGCATTCGGAAGCTATGAAAAGGCAGAGGAAATGTTTTTGAACCGGTATCACGCAGCATCGAACCTTTATTTAAAGGAGCATAATCCTCAAGAAAATGCAGATATAGTGATTAATAACAATGATGTAGGTTCTCCATATTTTCTCTAGGAGGTTTATATGGTTAAACATATTTATGTCATTAGACATTGCGAAGCCAAAGGACAATCGTCGGATGCTTCTTTAACAGAACAGGGCTTTCATCAGGCTGAAGCTTTAGCAATGTTTTTCGCTGACAAAAAAATTGATCGAATTATTACTAGTCCCTTTTTACGGGCAATTCAAACTATAGAACCACTGAGTACGAGGGGAAAAATAAATGTTGAAATTGACGAACGCCTTTCAGAACGCATATTAGGCACAAGTGATTTGCCCAATTGGTATGAAAAACTTCGGGCAACTTTTACCGATATGGAGTTAAAGTTTGAGGGTGGAGAGTCAAGTAATGAAGCGATGGAACGTATCGTTAACGTAGTTGAGGAAACTATCAAAAGTGAGTCTGAACATACAATTATCGTTAGTCATGGAAATATAATAACCCTACTGTTGAAAAACTATCATAATGATATAGACTTTCAATTTTGGACTCAATTAAGAAATCCAGATGTTTTTAGGCTACGTGTTAAGGATCATAAAATGACTTTAGATCGTTTATGGAAATGAAAAAAGTTTAGGTGAATATCCTTCCTATTCAATAAAAGTAGATCTCATTAGTTAAAACGTATTCGTGTGTATAAGTTGATTTCCGTTCCAACTGGATGCCCCCAGGAAAGAGCCCAGTCAGAACGGAAATCAACCCCACATTATGGTGATGAGATAAATTTTTAGATGTAAAGTCGATAATTAAATTTTATGTAATTGTATTTTGTGGTAAAAAGAAACGGGGGAGAACGATGGATAGGTTATTGCAAGATATCATTACTTGGATCAAAAAGAAAGATAGATCAATTGTTATTGGTATTTCAGGACACGGTGCAGCAGGAAAAACAACATTTGCTAACAAACTTATCGACCATTTAAACCAAAGTGAAGTGAATTATATTAATACAGACCCGTATATTGTTAGTTCGGATATACGCAAGCATACAATTATCAACTATACTTTTCGAAACGAACAGCATCATTTTAAAATGACCGCTTGCCATCCAGCGGCACATCATTTACCTTCTTTGGAACGAGATATTCAGATGGTTAGAGAAGGTCTGGATTTATTGACAATTGATACGCATTATATGAAAAGTGCGTTAATTTCTTCAAAAAGTAAAATAACCATTGTTGAGGGAATGAGTGTAGCATTTATTAATCCGAAATTATTTGATTTAAAAATTTATTTTTATACAGATGGCGATACGGAATTAAAGAGAAGGTCAGGGCGAGATATACTAGAAAGGGGAACAAATATCGATTATTTAAGGCAGTCTCATGAGGAACGACGGATTCAATATGAATTGTTTATGCATTCTTTTAGACAGCATTTTGATATTATTGTTAAAACGTCGAATGATATAGTATGCCTAGAAAAAATCGCTTTTGATTTTTAAATCAGAGCTTTCTGCAATTCAAAAAGGCAGAAAGCTCTTGTCTTTAATATTGAAATTTCACTCTAACAGTCGCATTAATAGCCATTTGCCCCTGTTCAATAGGTGTAGCAATTGTTGAATCGGCCATCGTCATGGATTTATAGAGGACGGGGCTATTTTCATGTTCCTCAACAATTTCAATTGGCTGGGGCTGCAAAGGCAAATACATCGCATCTGCAATTGTTTTAGCTTTCATTTGGGCATTATGGAGAGCTAAAGTAAGTGCTTGCTGGTAATAGGCATCGACATCTGCAATGTTAAATTGAATGGAGGAAATCCGATTTGCCCCATTTTGCACAGCTGTGTCAATAACGGCACCAACCTGATTCGTGTCCATCACCTTTATTGTAATGGCATTGGTCACTTCATATTCATTAAAAATTTGTTTACCATTCTCAAAATCATAAAGTGGTAAAATCGTGTAGCCTGTTGTTTGAATGTGTTCTCTTGGGATTTTAAGTGCTAACAGAGATTGCATGACACGATTCATTATTATCGCATTATCCTTCTGTGTATCCTGTACATGTTTCCCTTGTGTATTTACTTCAACCTGCAGCTGTACATAGCCTGCCTTTGCCATTATTTTTCCCTGACCATTCACAATGATAACACGTTGTGCATAAGGAACTTGCTGACCACCAGTTGAATAATACATCGAAAAACCACCTTTCTAAAGGCTCAATGCTCCCTGCTATCCTTTATCTTTCAGATTTTTTAATAATTTATCATGTAATTTAGTAAAGAGCAGCAATGTTAAAAGTGTTCCAATAAGGGCTAAAAACATGTCCCATTGTGCATCCCAGCGATCGCCTTGCATTCCGACAAAATCCTTCGATCCTTTACTACCTTTGGAGATTTTTGTGCTTAACCATTCAATGATTTCATAGGTAGCTGCAATAGCAAGCATAATACTAAATGTAATGCCTGATAACCAAGCCCCTTTTGTTAATGGCGTCTTTCGTATTAATATTTCCCTTATAACAATCGCCATTAAACCTTTAAAGAAATGTCCAAAGCGATCATAGTTATTTCGCTGTAAATGGAATTCTTCTTTAATCCAATTAAAAAGAGGGACCTCTGAATAGGTATAGTGTCCACCAATAAACGTTAAGATGGATAAAAAAGCGATGATACAATATGAAAAAGTTGTGAAACGGAATTTATTATAGAGGACAGTAACAAAGATAATTGCTACAACAGCAGGACTGACCTCAGCTAGCCAATCCAAATAGGAAGCTGGCTTTATTACAGACCAGAGAAAAATAATGATGACGATTAATAATAAAATGACATGTATTTTCTTATCTTTACCCATCACGCACACTCCTTTGCCTAAAGTATAGGGAAGGCGTGGCTATGTTATACAAAAATATGACATCAGCTAAAAAAAGCGTCTAGTCGAGCTATGCACTGACGCTTTGCTTATCTTGATTCAGCAGATCTTTACTGTGCGACAGCGCAGCTCAGAATACTTCCACTTCTTTTGGTGGCGATTATACTAACGCCTGTTACGGATTTTAAAGAAGAGCTTTTCAAGCGAGCTCAAAAAAATTCGGACGCAATTACGCTGGGGTATAATTAAAGGCTTTAGATCATTTTTAATAAAGCCTCTACACCAGACATTCCTTCAGTAATGCCCAACTGTTGTGCCTCATAGGTCACGGATTCTAGGGGAGCTGTCAATAATTCATCGATTGTTTTTACACCAACAGCTCGCCCAGCAATAATTTTTCGATCAGCTAGGCGGTCATTTAACAAACCGACATCCAATGCCCCGCACATTATATAGCCCGTATTATTTGAAACCGTCAGTAGTGTTGTTTTGGGTAATTGAACAGCCACCGCAGTGAAGAAATGCCCCTTAATCATGATAGGCTCTATTGTCACCATAAAAATCACTCCTTTTCTCTATATACATATGGCAGGAGCTAAAAAGGTGTTCGACATTTTTTAATAAAAAATACAATTACAATTAGATTATTCATCATTGCTTTGAAAAGACCGATCTTTTAGTATTATCAAGTTTTTTGTTAAATATTTGATAAATATCTTGCTCAGATGTTAATTTCTATGACAATTCTAATATCATCAAAAGGGGATTTCTGTAATATTTAAAGGGGAAAACCGCCAATCCTTCTCAAGTATAATTCATTGTAATTCGTAAATAGTAAGTTGACGGAGTAATGTGAATGTGACTTGGGAGGTGATGCTATGACACGTAAATATGTAATGATTTTAAGTATTTGTTTTTTTATCATATCGGTTTGCTCTACAGGGCTGATAACGTATGCGGATAAAGGTCGCCCCTATTATGAGGAGACAGGAGAAGTTGTGTGGGATATCAATACAGAAGACAAAATAATTGCCCTCACCTTTGACGATGGACCACATCCTAAGTATACGGCAGCTATTTTAGACTTATTGGCAAAGTATGATGCAAAGGCTACCTTTTTTATTATTGGAAAAAATGCAGAAAAATATCCAGAGGTTGTTTTACGATCTTATTCTGAAGGACATGAGTTAGCCAATCATACGTATTCACATCCGTTCAAAGTTTCCATTGCTGATTTGCAGAAGGAGCTGCGGCAGACAAAGGAAATAATTTATGGCATAACTGGGTTTTCCCCGGTTTTATTCCGTCCTGTAGGTGGTAACTATAATGATTCAATGATTAATGCCGCTGTTAAGGATGGATACAAAGTAGTTATGTGGTCTTGGCATCAGGATACTCAGGATTGGAAGCAGCCAGGTGTAAAGAAAATTACACAAAAGGTTCTGAAGGGATCAAAGCCTGGAGATGTTATTTTATTCCATGATGGAGGCGGCGATCGCAGTCAAACCATTAAAGCGCTGGAGGAAATATTGCCAGTGTTAAAAAAGCAGGGCTATACATTTGTCACGATATCCGAGCTGATAGAAAGCAAACAGCAGAAAGAGCAAGTGCAATAATAGGAATAAGCCATCTCAACAATTGTTTGATATGGCTTATTTTCCTCAGTTTACCAAAACAAATTAATTACCAAAATAGAAGTGGTGCAAGTGCAATCCCAACAATTGTTCCAAGTGCGATACCAACACCGAAGCCTGCTCCTCTAAAACCCCAACCCCAGAAACCTAAACCATAACCACCAAATCGTCTATCAGGAAGAATCCATACCTGTCTTCTATCCACTCTAGTTATTTCTCCATAATGTACTTTTCCGCATGATTCAGTAATTTTTACACGTTTACCTTGATATTGACAGCAAAGATTATAAGTATTAGCTGGATTCACAATTTTCCCTCCTTTCAGCTTCCTTACAAACTAATATATGCTGTCTCCTCTATCCACCATTAGCCGATTGTCTATTGAACACATAAGCTATAGTTGGAGGTGTGAGGGTGTCAGTTATACCAACAAATGAGTGGTTACATGAAATTATGGAGATTCAAAAGCTTGTGCCTAAGAGAAATATCTATGAATTACAACGCACTATCATTTGTAATCGTCTGATAGAGATCTTTAATAATGGAAATCCGGAAGAAATACAATTTGAATTGCAGCAGCAGGGGCTATATTTGCCCCATGAAAACTTGGCTATTCAAAAGTTAAAAAAACAAGATGTTTGGCTAATTGTGCAAGAAGAATTTAATTACTTGAAAGAAAAATGGAACGGTCCTAATGTACCAATCTATATACTCCCTATAACACAGGAACAAACAATGACTAAAAAAAATGGTACTGCCTATCCTAATGCCATATTTTTATTTGTTGGGGAACTTAAAAAACAGGAACTTCGAGCATTATTTGCACATGAATACAACCATGTTTGTCGTCTGCACTGTATAAATAAATCTTTAAATGAAGTGACCTTGTTGGATTCTTTAGTTTTAGAGGGCTTGGCAGAATGTGCAGTAGAAGAAATTTATGGAGATGAGTGGTTAACACCATGGTTGGGGAATTATACGATGGAAAAGATGCTAGAAATATGGAAAAAGTATTTTTTACCTCAGATGAATAATGAGGGATTGGCGCATCATGGAGAATTTTTATATGGTGGAAAACTACCTCAGTGGATTGGATATTGTATTGGCTATGAAATTGTAAGAACCTATATAAAAAATCATTCATCAAACAAACTTCTTTTAAAAGATTCGAAGGAGATACTTACTGGCTCTGATTTTCCATTACAATAGAGGGAAGGAGTGATTGGCGTGTCAGATCAATTAAAAAATGTATTACCTCCCGTTATTGACTTGTCAACAAAGGTGCTGATCGTGGGCTCAATGCCTGGAAAACAGTCATTAGAGAAGCAGCAATATTATGGTAACCCACGCAATCACTTTTGGGCAATTATTGGGGAAATAGTAGAGATAGCAATTCCAGATAACTATGAACAAAGGTTGGAGTTGTTAAAGAGTAACCATATTGGTCTTTGGGATACAATAGCATCTTGTGAGCGTAAGGGAAGCTTAGATGCGGCTATTCGTAATGAAAAGCCGAATGATTTTCAAATGCTTTTTGAGCACTATCCTAACATTGAGTTAGTACTTTTTAATGGAGCAAAGGCTTTTGATGTTTTTAAAAGGCATATTGGTTTTGAAGTTTTAGCTGAGCGTGCCTATCAAAAAATGCCCTCAACTAGCCCTATACCTGGTAAAAATATTAAATCTTTTAAGGAAAAGCTCAAGGATTGGCAAGTGATGAGCTCCTATTTACCTAACATAAAATAACCTCTATTGTTGGAGGTTATTTTTACTGCCATGTATTGTAGTAAGACCCCGCTGGACTAAAGAAGAATTTAAAATCATATTTTTCAGCCAATGCACGACTTTTCACTTCATCATTAAATCCAATTGTCATAACCTGTGTACCAAACTTTTCACGAATGTGAACTAATTGCTTCATCATATCCAATGACCATTCATCTTTCCCAACTACCCCATATGTAAAGTCTTCCCACATAATAAAATCTACATATGGAGCAGTATAATCAGCTAGCGTTTGAAAGCCCCAATTTTGTGCAATGGATAGTCCATTATATTGTTGCTTTATCTCTTTAATAAAGGACAACATTGCTTCATTTTGTGCATGTTGTTCTTTTTCAGGTAAGAAAGAATTAATATTGCCAACTGTATCTAAAAAAACACCGTCTAACCCTTTTTGTACAATCTGTGTTTTAATTTCTTCTAGTAAAAGCTCTTGATAATGTGCAGAGGTTATATCCACTAAATAGGAATCCCATTCTGAGAAATACATTTTTTCTCCATGGTCATCCCTATAAAAATCCTCTTCCAGTAATTGATTATATAGCTCTGAATTCCACTTGTCTGCCTCCATAGCATTTATATAACCATACACTAATGTCCCATTGCTTTGAGCCTGATCAATATAATGCTGTTGCATTTCAATAGGCTCCACTATGACTAGGTCAACTTTAGCCATTTCTTTCCCAATTGTTTCATTACCTTTATCTAAATAATATTTGTAATCCTTCACTGCTGCTAGTCTTTCTGAAATACTGATAGATTCAGCTGTATGATTAGTCGAGAAAAAATAGATGCAAATACCCAAGGATAATAGGATTATTGTAATAATAAAAGCAGTTTTTCGCATAAGTTCCCCTCTTCTTGAAATAACTACCTTTTATTATACAAGATTCGTTAGTTGATTTGTTAAGTATCCATTTCGCCTAGGCGAAATTGTAGCTGTCGCTGCCGCTTTGCTTTCGCACATAAAACATCTGCTGCTGCCGCTACGCTTTCGCGCAAAAAACATTTGCTGAATGAAGATAATTGTATCCTCTAGGCTATAGTGCAACAGTTATTCGCCCTTTTTCATATACTGACTTAAGAAAAAGGGGGAGTTTGTATTGTATTATAATCCATATGGGGAAAACTTCCAACGACCAGGTTGGAATGAACCTAATTTTGAGTCATCGTTTGGACCACCTAATTTTGGACCACCAGCAGGTCAAATGCCGATGAGCACACCACCAGGCTTTTCACCACCTATTCCAGCCTGGCAAGTAGGCTCAAGTGGTATCCGCTCCTGCCTATTTAGAAATACGTTTATTTGGATGAATAACGGGAGAAGCTTTTGGTTTTTCCCAACTGCGATAGGGCGGGAGTTTGTAGCAGGTTTTAGATGGAGCAATCGCTATGGTTGGCGCTTCCGTACCATTACTAGAAATAGCATACGTTCCTTTGAATGTTTTAGGTAATATCCATTTCGCCTAGGCGTAATTGTAGCTGCTGCTGCTGCCGTTACGCTTTCGCGCAAAAAACATCTGCCGCTACGCTTTTGCACAGATAATGAATGAAGATAAATAGTTGGCTTTTAGAAAAATGATGTTACAATGATTGTAACGAAAAATGAAGGGACGATGGGTGGCTAATGAATAACTAATCTTAATTTTTGTACATGAAAAAGTTTTTTCAATGACTCAAAAATAGGATTAGTCTGCCCATTTTCCATAACTATAGTTGTTTCGCTATTAATTATTAATGCATAGCTGAGCTTGTTTTTCCTATGTTAAAAAACAGGAAACTGAGCATTTTTAGCAATGGATCACAAAGATAGCATTCAATTATTTGTGCATGATAGTGTTGCGACTAATCCTTCCAAAATAATTGGAGGGATTTTTTTGTCCCTCTAAAATAGAGAGGGATGGATACGTATGAAGGAAATTTTGCAATTACAGGATGTTCGATATGAAATTAACGATACAATAATTTTTGACAATGTTTCAGGTGCTGTTAAACAAGGCGAGGTAATTGGCATCACCGGAAGAAATGGTGCTGGTAAATCCACATTATTACAATTGATCTCAGGTTTATTAGAGCCCTCTATGGGACAGCTACGTTGGCTGTATTCTGTAAAAGTTGTATATGTCGAGCAAGAGCTGGCTTATTTTGATTTAACGGAGGTTACCACGGGTGAGGCTGATTTACTTGCGAAATGGCGGGTTCCCAACGTACCCTTTTCTACATTAAGTGGTGGAGAAAAGCTGAAAATGCGACTTGCAGAAGGTTTTTCCCAAAACGCCCAGCTACTCTTACTTGATGAACCAACAAATCATCTGGATGAGCAGAGTACGGCTTTATTAATAGAGCAAGTAAAAGATTACACTGGGACAATCATTGTAGTATCCCATGATCGGTATTTTCTAGATGAGATTGCAACAAAAATTTGGTCATTGGAAGAGGGAAAGCTTATTGAGCATAGTGGTAATTATTCGAGCTATATGGAGGCCAAAGAGCATCGAAGGCTAACGCAGCAGCGAGCATTCGAAAAGCAGCAAAAAAATATTGAACGAATAGAGGACCAAATGCAAGCATTAACATCGTGGTCTCAAAAGGCGCATGTGCAATCTACAAAGCAAGAGGGATTTAAGGAGTATCATCGTGTCAAAGCAAAGCGAATGGATTCACAAATTAAGTCAAAGAAAAAAAGATTGGAGAAGGAGTTAGCAAAGAATAAGGTCGAAGCAATTGCCCCTGAAGATGAAATACGTTTCACCTTAGGTACAAATCAACGAGTAGGTAAGAGGGTGCTAGAAACAAAGCGTTTAAAGATGCGTTTTGAAGAGCGGCTACTGTTTCAGGATGTTAATTTGACAGCTAAATTTGGTGATAAAATTGCTATAACGGGAACCAATGGCAGTGGAAAAACGACATTATTAAAAATACTTTTAGGTCAGTTAAAGGCTGAGGGGGAGATTTGGATATCTCCTGCAGCAAATATTGGCTATTTAACACAAGAGGTATTTGATCTGCCACTTGAGCAGACACCAGAGCAATTCTTTTATAAAGAAACCTTTGAAGAGCGCGGTAAGGTTAGAAATCTCATGAAGCATTTGGGATTTACCTCAGCACACTGGACTTCACCAATAGGTAAGATGAGTATGGGAGAACGGGTGAAATGCAAACTGATGGCGTATATTATAGAAGATAAAAACGTTCTAGTTTTGGATGAGCCAACAAATCATCTTGATTTACCATCACGTGAACAGCTGGAGAAAACTCTTGCTCAATACAAGGGTACCTTATTTGTAGTATCACATGATCGATATTTTCTTGAAAAGGTGACGAATAGCGTCTGGGAGCTATGCCATCAGCGTATCGAGAAAAAATGGAGCGATAATTCTCCCTCAGCAGTTGATACTAAAGAGGCACTACGTTTAACGCTTGAGACAGAAAGACAGGAGATATTAGGAAAGCTGAGTTTTTTAACAGCAAAGAATAAGGAATATGCATTGCTAGATCAAAAGTTTAAGGAGCTAACGCAGCGAATTAATGAACTAAAATAAACGTTTATGCCGATAATGGATAGGGAAAAATAAAATAATAAAGCATTTGAAATGGAGGCAATATCATGAAAAAACTACTTTTTGCATTCATGCTATTTAGTTTTACTATCATCAGTGCCTGCTCTGACAGTGATGAAAAAAATAATTCACAACCTGAAAAAGACCTTCCATCACAAGAAAATCAACAACAGGAAGAGCAACAGACAGCTGAAAAGCAGAATGAAAAGCCAGCAACCAATGGCAATAACGATAATACGGTAGCATCCATTACACAGGCGGAAGCTTTAAAGAATATTAAGGATCAGCTTAAAACAAACCTTCCTATTTATTTGCCAGCAAAGCTTCCTATTCCAGAGGGTGCTTTCCTAACGGCGACGACCAAGGCTGAGGACCAACAAGTTGAAATTATATTTTATGAAAGTGAACAGTATTTGCCAATTAATGATATTAAGCTTAAAAATCCAGAATCTGCGACAGTGCTTGCACGACTTACTGTGAAGCAATATGGAAGTACCAAAGAAGCCAATGAGCAAATTGCCTTTGAGAACTTTAGTAAAAATGGTGGTCAGGAGGTCGATCTTAGCAATAAGATTAAAGGCTATCAGGATGCTGGCGTTGGTTCCTTATGGACTGGCTGGAATGAGGGAAGATGGGCAATAGCAACTCATACTCGAACAGACAATCCAGATGCTGGTGTAAAGCTTGCAAAGCAGGCAGTCCAGTTTTTGGAAACACATATGCTTCCGATTCCAAAGCAAAACGGCTCTGCCCATTTAGATGTTTATAAAACAGGAAATTTAATTGTTTGGCAGGATGAAACCCTTGTCTATACGCTGGATACCATAAAAGATCCGCTAAAAGCACTTGAAATAGCAACAGCATTTTATCACTAATTAAAACCCTCCTAGAGCAGAGAATAGCGCTCTAGGAGGGTTTTTGGATCTTGATTTAGAGCAAGATAAAGCTACTCTTTAAAATCCAGACGCAATTACGCTTAAATTTTTTCTATTTCTGCTACAAGCTTTTTATATTCTGTAAACTGTTTCTCCCACTCTTCCATTGGATATTCCTCATGTATCGTTCCATTTAATAAGTCTGACAGTAGGTCCAAGCATATATGCCAGCCAGCTAAATCTTTAGGAGTATGCGCCGTTAATTCACCAATTGATTCTGCCAGTAGAAGTACCGAGCCGTTGTCGGTAGGGGAGAGCTCAAATCTGACCGTATCATTGCCCCAATTAAATTCAAGTACCTCTTTTTCCACATAATCTGTAATCTGGATTTCTAAAAAGGTAGCTGTGCCATCATTCATATTAAAATGGATTTTACCATTTTTCTGTAGATGGATGATTTCTAAATTACTCATCCATTTTTGAAGCTTGTCATTTTCCGTTAAAGCAGCCCAAACCGTCTCCGTTGGATGGGGGAATAAGCGACTGAACTTGACGATATAATGATTTTGTTGTTTTTGAATTGTAGCAAGCATGGGGTAACCTCCTAGTTTTTTAAACTATAAGCATTGATTGTCTATTTTTAAAAGATTCCCTATAAAAGTAATTATATTCACATTTCCTTTTTAAAAGGTGATTCCTCTATTTTACTATTGAATTCAATGCTTGCAGTAGTCTTTCTACGCCTTCTTCAATTTCCTCCTGCTTCAAATGTCCATAGCCAATAATTATTCGATTATGATAGTTTCCCTTCGCAATGGCATGATTCTCCACTGGGTATACTTTAACGCCAAATTGTTCGATTTTTAACAATATCTCTTGGGAAAAATGAATGTCTTTAAATTCAGCAACTAAATGCATGCCTGTGGAGTAACCAAGTATCTTTATGTTAGTAGAAAAGGCTTTATGTAAACATTGTATAAGAAAATCACGTTGCCTTTTATAAAATTTCTTCATCTTTCCGATATGGCGTTCCAAGTAGCCTTCGTTTATAAAACGTGCCAGAATAAGTTGTTCTAAAGAGGGTGTATGTAAATCTGTAAACCACTTTAGCTGTCTGCATTTTTCAATAAGATGTGTCGGTAAAACGATATATCCGATGCGTAGTGCAGGAGAGAGAATCTTACTAAAGGACCCAATATACAGTACATGTTCTGGATCTAAACCTTGTAAGGAGCTTATGGGTAAGCCCTCATAGCGAAATTCACTATCATAATCATCTTCAATCAAATAACAGTGCTGATTTCTTGCATATTGGACTAATTGAATTCTGCGCTGTATTGGTAATGTCCCACCTAACGGAAATTGGTGTGAGGGTGTGAGAAATATAAATTTTGGCTCTATGTTTTCTGGCAATAATGCAGTTTTCATTCCATCTTCATCAACAGGGATGGGATAAATCGTAGCACCAGAGGATGTAAAGATTGTTTGAATATCATTCGTAATAGGATCTTCCATTATGGCTATGTCATTTGGCGACAAAAGTAATCTAGATACTAACGTCATTGCCTGTGTAGCACCAGACGTTATGATGATTTGCTCTGGATGACAATGTACTCCCCTCGTTCTCTTCAAATAATAAGCCAGGGTTTGTCTTAATTCTAGACGACCCTCAGGTAAATCATAGCCCAAATTCGTTGATTCGCTATCATTCCACAGCTGATGTGAGAGCTTTGCCCAGATTTTGCGCGGAAAAAGGTCTAATGCTGGAATTCCTGAACGAAAATTAATGATGCCATTCTCTGCATATTTATGATCGACTTTCTGTATTTCATGTGAGGGATCTGTCCTAGTTAAAGAAGCCCCCTCTGCAACAAATGTACCCGAACCTCTCTGTGCAACTAAAAAACCTTCAGCTAAAAGTTGGTCATAAGCCTCCAATATGACATTTCTTGAAACGTTTAGCTCAGTAGAAAGCTCCCGGGTTGATGCTAACCTTACGCCTGCTTGTAGTTCGCCGTTTAAAATTTTTTCACGAATTTGCTGATAGACTTGCCGATTTAAAGGTATAGCTGAAGAACGGTCAATCGGTATCCATAACACTGTATTTCGCCCCCTCTTAAAATTGGTACCTTAAAAGTTTCTATAAAGTGGCTCTACAGCTACCAATTTTACCATGTTAAAGTACTGACAAATAGCAATGAGGAGGAATAAAGATGAAAAATGTGGAGGAATTAGTGATACAGGCCTTAAAATTAGCAGCAAGAAATGAGCAAATGAAGCATACTGTTCAGCAATCAGCAGAACTTTATCCGTTATTATGGAAGGCGGCTAAACGTTATGTTACTGGGGAAAAGAGACAGGAGGCGCTAAGAATTGCTCAGGATTTTATCTCAAAGGATTATCAAACATCACTAGAATTCATGGGAGAAAATACAAAGGATGTTGCTGAATGTCAAAAGGCGAAGGAGGAGCTTTTACAGCTTATAGATGACACTGGGGCACTTTCATTCAACCAAACTGTATCTTTTGATTTATCCCATATTGGCCTTTCAGTAAACGCAAATCTTGCCTATACACATTTACAGGAGCTTGCAGAGAAAGCACAGCAATATGGTATTTCATTGATGATTAGTATGGAGGAGTCCTCCAAGACGAGTAGTATAATCGAAGTCTATAAAAAAATAGCTATGCAATATCCGAATATAGGGATTACGCTACAAGCTCATCTTTATCGTACAGAAGAGGATATTCAACAGTTGACCCAATATCCGGGAAGAATAAGGCTGGTAAAAGGCGCTTTTCAGGAGTCAGACGATATTGCGCT
>Ga0213821_1000562_pt1 | contig 21768 bp, 17 predicted proteins | sample MC6MC0909MG_FD_179894 | JGI IMG/M metagenome (GOLD analysis project Ga0213821, IMG submission 179894) | Enriched soil aggregate microbial communities from Iowa State University, Ames, United States - MC6-MC0909-MG | ecosystem: Environmental > Terrestrial > Soil > Unclassified | place: USA: Iowa...
CACCACTTCGTAACATCTCTAGTTCATACTTATAAGGTGCCGATTTGGATTTAGCATCACTATTTAACGCAACATATGGAGTTTCTAGGATTTTAGGAATCCCCTTTAATTGCGGGTGGTGCACTACATAGTTTAATGCCTCAAAGCCAATATGACCAAAACCAATATTTTCGTGGCGGTCTTTTCCTGCACCTCGAACATTTTTAGAGTCATTGATATGAAGAACTTTAATTCGGTCAACACCGATAATTTTATCAAATTCATTCAATACACCATCAAAGTCCTCTACAATATTGTAGCCAGCATCATGTGTATGACATGTATCAAAACAGATAGTAAGGCGTTCATTATTCGTCACACCATCGATAATCTTGGCAAGCTCTTCAAAAGAACGACCACATTCTGTTCCTTTACCCGCCATCGTTTCTAATGCAATTTGGACAGGATAATCCTGTGATAGCACTTCATTTAAGCCTTCAATAATTTTGGCTATACCTGCGTCAGCACCAGCACCAACATGGGCACCTGGATGTAAAACAATTTGGTTGGCTTCCAACGCAGCCGTACGTTCAATTTCAGATTGTAAGAAATCTACACCAAGTTGAAATGTTTCAGGTTTTTCTGTATTTGCAATATTAATGATATAAGGTGCATGGACAACGATGTTTGTCATGCCATGCTCCTTCATGTGTAATAGACCATTCATAATATTAAGGTCCGCAATAGCTTTACGACGCGTGTTCTGAGGTGCTCCCGTATAGATCATAAAGGTATTTGCCCCATATGAAAGGGCCTCTTTACTTGACCCTAGTAGCATTTCCTTCCCACTCATCGAAACATGTGATCCAAGTAGCATGAGAATGCCTCCTTATTTTTTCCCACGGGCTTTTAAGCGACGTTCACGTTTTTTTATTTTTTCCATTTCCCATTTCATATTACGCTTGTAGCCTGGTTTTACTTTTTTCGGCTTACGAACTAAAGATTTTGCCTTTGCATCGATTTCATTTTCATGCTTTACACGATTTTTTCGAGCATGGCGATCCTTTAATTCAGACCATTCTCCATCTTTTACGTCTTTTTGTACAAATGGGATGCCCATTTTCTCTACACGAATTAATGCATCCTCATCTGAAGGCTCAAACAAGGTGATGGCTGTTCCTTTATTTCCTGCACGCGCAGTACGTCCTACACGATGAATAAAGAATTCTAGGTCTTCTGGAATTTCATAGTTAATGACATGTGAAATCCCTTGAATATCAATACCACGAGCTGCCAAATCAGTAGCAACAATATATTGATAATCTAAATCACGAATTTGTTTCATCATCTTCTTACGATCACGGGGACTTAAATCACCATGTATTTGACCACAGCGAATACCGTTTTCATTTAAGTAACCTGCAACTTGCTCTGCCGTTTTACGCGTATTTGTAAAAATCACTGCTAAAAATGGATTAATTCCTTCTATCACATCTAATAAACGCTTATTCCGTGATTTTGAGCGAACTGGTACAAGCACAAAATCAATGCCCTCTGCCACTGGTCGCTTATCGTTCATATGGATGTGGACAGGTGTCTCCATATATTTCTTTAAGAAAGGCTGAAGTTTTTCTGGAATAGTTGCTGAGAATACAAACATTTCAAGATTTTCTGGCATTTGAGAAGCAAAGCCATCAATCTCCTCGATAAAGCCCATATCGAAGGCTAGATCAGCCTCATCGACAACTAAAATTGGTGCCGTATGCACAAATAACGCTTGCGCAGAAACGAGGTCACGAATACGTCCAGGCGTCCCAACAACAATTTGTGGCTGCGTTTTTAACTTATCAATAGAGCGTTGTTTGTCCGTACCCCCAATAAATAGTTTTGCTTGAATTGCTGTTCCTTCTATTAATTGGTTTAACGCATCAAAGATTTGCTGCGCAAGCTCACGCGTAGGTGAAGTAATCACAGCTTGTACTTCTTGTTTATCCGGATTAATACGCTGCACAATTGGAATTAAAAAGCTATGTGTTTTTCCTGTTCCTGTATGTGCCTGTCCAATAGCACTTTTCCCTTTTAATAGTAGCGGAATGATTTCCTTTTGAATTGGCGTCGGTTCTGTAAAGCCCAGTTTTGCTATTGCGTCCTGCAAAAATGGCTGAAAATTATAATCAGTATATTTTGACATCCTTCGTTCCTCCTAACATCTTTTCCATTGTATCATGATTCAACTTCTAGGTATATTAACGGCCTATTAAACTTCAGCATGAACATTATTTATTAGTTTTATTATCCTTACAACAAAACCCTTATCAAAGGTACTGTAAATACGGTTAAGATGCAATCAAAAAAGTGCTACGTTATAATTGAAAAAAGCAAAGTATTCGTATTTTTTATGTCAATTTATTGCAAACTAATCATTTGAATAATTACCACATGTTATGATGAGGAAGTAAGACACTAGAGGAAGATGATTTTATCATGAAGCAGCAAGATAGTAAAAAGCAAAAGACATCGTGTAGCTACATGATTTACACAATTGGTGGCGTTGATGTTTCATTTGAAGTTATTGGTGTTCCTGAAGTGTTACAGCAAGCCATTCATTCAGCATCATTTGAAGGTGAATCAATTGTTTCGATTTGGGAGACAGCAGCTTCTATTCTACCAAACAATGTTGTTCTTTCAGAGTGTACTGTAAAAGGAATTAATGCATACCGTGATATTTTTCCCGGCAGTTAGGGAATTATTGACACAAGGTTACTTCCCTGAGAAGCTCGTAACAAAACGTATTTCATTATCGAAGCTTTACCATATATCAGGTAGAGAGGACCTAAACGCTTCTCTACCTGTTTTAATCATTCCCCTTTTCTTTCCTCTATTTTCTTCATGATTGCTAGATTAGCCATAAGAACATTGACCCTATTTTCCCCAAAAATCCCCAGTGCTCGTGTTTCTGTATAAGTATCTAAAATATTTCTAATCTCTTGTTCTGAAAGTCCACTTGCTTGAACAATACGTTGGATTTGTATTTCTGCAGCCTTTACACTGATATGGGGATCTAGCCCTGAACCAGAGGCCGTCATTAAATCTGCAGGAATACCCTGTCGTTCAACAGCAGGATTGGCTAGCAAAAATTTCTCGATATCTGCTTCTATTCGTTTCTTTAATTCAGGATTCGTTGGTGCATAATTAAAGGAACCTGAGCTAACATCACTATAGTTCAACTGATCATTTTCATCAGGAATTGTATCCTTCATTGTGTACACATTATAATTTATAGATGACACTCGTCCCCAGAAATAGGCGGGCTTCAAAAATTCCTGACCGATTAATTCTGAACCTCTAGCTTGCCCATCAACTTCTATTAAGCTACCGTTTGCCTTGTGTGGAAACACTCCTTGTGCTAATGCAGTTACTGCTAATGGATAAATAAAGCCACAAAGAAGAAACATTGTGAATGTAATCAGTATTGCTTGCTTTGTATACTCAAAAAATTTACGCATCTCTCTTCCTCCTATAGTCCAAATATCTGAAACAGGGGTGCTATCATAACATCGATCAACTTTATGCCGATAAAAGGAGCTACGACACCTCCTACTCCATATACGAATAAGTTTTTATTTAGTAACTTCGAAGCACTCATAGGCTTGTATTTGACCCCTTTCATGGCGACAGGAATAAGCAGAGGTATAATAATCGCATTGAATAGTAATGCAGAAATAATAGCACTTGAGGGCGAATTCAATTGCATCACGTTTAATACATTCATCTCTGGAACAGCAACCATTAGCATTGCTGGAATGATGGCGAAATATTTTGCCATATCATTCGCAATACTAAATGTTGTGAGGGCACCACGAGTCATAAGTAACTGCTTCCCAATTTCAACTACTTCGATAATTTTAGTAGGATTTGAATCTAAATCCACCATGTTAGCAGCTTCTTTTGCTGCATTCGTTCCTGAATTCATAGCGAGTCCTACATTTGCTTGTGCCAATGCTGGTGCATCATTCGTCCCATCACCAGTCATCGCTACTACTTTTCCTTGTGCCTGTTCATCTTTTATGACTTGAATCTTGTCCTCAGGTTTACTTTCTGCAATAAAGCTATCCACACCCGCTTCCTTTGCAATAGCTGCTGCGGTCAGGGGGTTATCTCCTGTACACATAATTGTTTTAATTCCCATTGCTCGTAGCTGTTCAAAGCGTTCCTTTAATCCAGCCTTCACCACATCCTTTAAATAAATAACACCTATAATTTTCTGGTTTACTGCTACTACTAGTGGTGTCCCACCAACAGAGGATACTCGATGAATAAGCTGATCTAAATTCACTGGAACGTTATGTCCTGCATTGATACACTCTTGTTTAATCGTATCATAAGCACCTTTTCGAATTTTTGTCCCATCCTGCATATCTAACCCACTCATTCTTGTCTGTGCTGTAAATGGGATATGTTTACTATTTTTTATGATTTGTTCTTCATTATCAGTATTCATACCTAATTCGCATGCTAGTGATAGAATAGACTTCCCTTCAGGTGTGTCATCTGTTAATGAACTAAAATAAGATGCTTGCACTAAATCTTTATTTTTCACACCTTTTACAGGTAGAAATTCAGAAGCCATGCGATTCCCGTAAGTGATTGTGCCTGTTTTATCTAAAATTAATGTATCCACATCCCCACATGCCTCTACAGCCCTTCCAGACATGGCAATAACATTGAACTGTGTCACCCTATCCATTCCCGCAATACCGATAGCTGATAATAATCCACCAATTGTTGTGGGAATTAAGCAGACTGTCAGAGCAATTAATGTTGCGATTGAAATAGGCACGTTTAGATAAGTTGTCATAGGATAAAGTGAGACAACCACTAGTAAAAAAATAATGGTTAAGCTTACTAAAAGCGTATTGAGAGCCACCTCATTCGGCGTTTTTTTGCGACTAGCACCTTCAATAAGCGTTATCATTTTATCTAAAAATGATTCACCAGGCATTGAAGTAATTTCAATCATTAGCCAATCGCTTGTAACAGTCGTACCACCTGTCACTGAAGAAAAATCACCCCCACGCTCTTTGACTACTGGTGCAGATTCACCTGTTATCGCCGATTCATCTACAGTAGCTATTCCATCGATGACCTCTCCATCGTTTGGTATAACCTCTCCTGCTTGAACTAACACAATATCGCCCTTTTTTAATTCATGTGCCTGTTTCATTATTTCAGAACCATCATTTAGCAAAACACGGGCCTGTGTAACGGTTTTTGTCTTTTTTAAGGTTTCAACCTGTGCTTTTCCTCTTCCCTCTGCAATCGACTCTGCAAAATTCGCAAATAAAATAGTAATAAAAAGAATGGTTGCCACAATTGCATTATACAATCTCTCATTTTCTGCAATTTCACCCCCAAAAATAGATGGAAATAAAGCTAAAAGCAGAACCAACAAAAATCCCACCTCTACTACAAACATTACAGGATTTTTCAGCATATATATCGGATGAAATTTTTTTAACGCATCTATCAAAGCGCTTTTTAGCATAGTGCCAGTGATAAAGGTTTTTCTTTCAATTTTCATACGTGTCTCTCCTCATTCCGCATAAAGTTGTAGATGCTCAGTGATTGGTCCCAGTGCAATCGCAGGCAAAAATGTCAGAGCACCAATCATTAAAACAATTGCCACAAGTAGAAATGTAAACATGGTATTGTCCGTTTTCAACGTTCCTACAGAATCAAGATGCCACATTTTTTTAGCCAGTAAGGACGCAATTGCTAGCTGAATGATGATTGTTACATAACGACCAAAGAACATAGCCAGACCCGTTGTAACATTCCAAAATAAGGAATTGTCAGATAGTCCCTCAAAGCCCGAGCCATTGTTTGCTGAAGCAGAAGCAAATTCATAGAGTACCTGTGATAATCCATGTGCACCTGGATTCGTTATCCCTGCTACGCCCTGTGGTAAAGCAACAGCAAGAGCTGAAAATAGCAGAATAATAGCAGGGTGAATTAGAATACAAAGAGCAATAAGCTTCATCTCCTTCTCTTCAATTTTTTTGCCTAAAAATTGAGGTGTTCGACCAATCATCAAACAAGCAATGAAGATTGTTAGCAACACATACATCATCATGTTCATAAGACCGACGCCCTTACCACCAAAGACAACATTTAGCATCATATTAAACATCGGTACAAGTCCACCTAGCGGAGTTAACGTATCATGCATATTGTTGACAGATCCAGTTGTAAAAGCTGTGGTCACTGTCGTAAATAACGCAGACTGCGCCACCCCAAAGCGCATCTCCTTACCCTCCATACTACCAAGTTGCTGTGTAATTCCCAGTTCATTTACAATGGGATTACCTGCTCGCTCTGATATATAGACAGTCACTAATCCAGCAAGGAACAACATGGTCATTGCTACAAAAATTGCTAATCCCTGCTTGCTAACTATGGGCTTCCCTTTTCTAGAAGCTATCATTAAGCTAAATGCTACTATACAGGCTCCAGGCAGTAGCATCATTGACAGCATTTCAATCATATTTGAAAGGACCGTTGGATTTTCAAATGGAGTAGTAGAATTTGCTCCATAAAAACCACCTCCGTTTGTTCCTATATGCTTAATAGACTCAAGTGAAGCTACAGGCCCTAGTGCAATATCTTGTAATTTCCCTTCTATCGTTTGTACAGTTTGATTGGCTTTGAAGGTTTGTGGTGTACCCTGTGATACCAAAATAATAGAAACTACTATAGAAAGTGGTATTAATATCCTTGTAAGGATACGAACAAAATCTACAAAGAAGTTACCAATTGTATCCGTTTTAGCCACAATACGACGACAGAATGCCATACACGCTGCATAACCTGTAGCTGCTGATGTGAACATCATAAAAATAATGACGAGCATTTGTGATAAATAACTAAGCCCTGATTCACCACTATAATGCTGAAGATTTGTATTTGTCATAAATGAAATAATAGTATTAAAAGATAGTGATGCTTCCATATTGTCAATCTTATTGGGATTTAAAAACAAGATTGCCTGAGTTCGTAATAGAATATAGCCAATTAACACCATACAGGCATTTGATAGGATTAAAGAAAGCACATATTGTTTTCCTGTCATATCCACTCTTTTAATACCACAAAGTTTATAAATAAACCCATCCAATCTATCCATGATTGGATCAATCCATGTTCCTTGTTGCATTGCCACCCGATATAAATAATGACCTGTAACGATAACGAGTGGTACATACATAATTAAAACAATGGCTATTTGCCACATAGTGCAACCTCCTAAAGCCTATTAATAATTTTCAGGATATAGTAATGCATGCCCTAGATAACCAAAAAGGAATACAAGTACAATTCCTATAAAAATCCACATTCAATTCCCCCCTTACTTTTCTTCCACTAGCTTAAAGCACCAAGCAGCTAACCCATAAAGACCTACAAAGCCGATAATTAGTAAACCAATCATAAATAAGTCCAACCATCAAAACCCCCTTCGTTATTAGGATGCTCTCATCATACTTACTTTCAGATTAATGTAGTGTTAGGAAATCGTTTTTTCTATTAAGAAACTATAAAGGGCGTAAATCTTAATACTTTCTTAATGGAAGATAACGCTATAATACAAATATGAGGTGAAGGATGATGGAACAAGAACGACCTGCTCCAGAGACATTTTTAGCGAGGCTTCAACAGGAGAAACACGTTATTGGAAAGCTCAAAATTTTTCTTGGCTATGCTGCTGGCGTAGGGAAAACCTATGCAATGCTAGATGCAGCACAACAGGCTCAAACGCTTGGTAAAGATGTGGTGGTTGGCTATGTAGAGCCTCATCCTCGTCCAGAAACATTAGCCTTACTCGAAGGGCTTGAGCAAATTCCTACAAAAAAAATAAGATATAAAGAGAAAGACTTTCAGGAATTAGATATTGATGCTGTATTAAGTCGTAAACCAGAAATTGTTCTTATTGATGAATTAGCGCATAGTAATGTACCAACAATGCGACACAAGAAGCGCTTTGGAGATATAGAGGAATTACTTGCAAAGGGAATTCATGTCTATACAACAGTAAATATTCAACATATTGAAAGTCTTCATGATTTGGTAGAAGAAATAACTGGTATCAAGGTTCGGGAACGTATACCAGATTACTTAATAGATCAGGCCGCACAAATAAAAATTGTAGATATTGAACCCGATGAGTTAATTCAACGTTTACAGGATGGCAAGATTTATAGCAAGCAACAAGCTGAGAAAGCCCTACAATCTTTCTTTTCTAAGCAAAATTTAATAGCTCTTCGAGAAATTGCACTACGTAGAGCTGCTGATACGATTACCTATAAACAAATTAACAGCAACGAATCGATGAAACATTCTGTACAGATTGAAGAGCATATTCTTGTCGGTATTAGTAGCTCTCCTACAAATGCTAAGGTTATTCGAAATGCCGCACGACTTTCGCAAGCTTTGCATGGCAAATTCACTGCCCTTTATGTACAAAAGGTACAGGAAAGCGATAGGACAACCGCAAACTCAGAGCGATTGCAGCAACATATAAAGCTTGTTGAACAGCTTGGTGGTCACGTGGTCATTGTTCAAGAGGATGATATTGCAGCAGCTCTTGCTAATTATGCTCAAATTAGCGGTGTGACAAAATTGGTCATCGGTAGAACAAGCATGAGAAAAAGATGGTGGCAACCAAGTACAAAAATTAGCGATCAACTGACTGAATTTGTACCAAATTTAGCTATTCATATAGTACCAGATCAGGAAAATGAACAATTCTATCTGCCTAAAATAAATATACAATGGTCATTTGACTGGCTTGACTTGTTAAAAATGATTTTCATATTTGGCTTTGTATCCATTATCAGCTTGTATTTATATTCACTTGGCATTAGTGAATCAAATGTTATTACGATTTATATTCTAGGTGTTTTAATGCTTGCTATCTGGTCTTCCGGTTGGATAATGAGCATTATTAGCTCCATCACTGCTGTACTACTCTTTAATTACTTATTTACTGAACCACGATTCTCATTTGATGCCTATCATCGAGATTATCCAATGACCTTTGTAATCATGTTCCTTTCAGGGCTCATCACAAGTAGCTTAACAAAAAAAATAAAAAAGCAGACGCTGATAGCTGTGCGTAAATCCTATAGAATGGAGGTGCTTCTTGATGTAAATCGGAGGCTCCAACATGCTAAAACGATTGATGATATTATTACGGAGGGTATGGTACAAATTGTTAAGCTAGTAGAAAAGCCCGTACAATTCTTTGAAATAGAAAATAACGCCATTGTTAAATCAATTTTTTTTCATACGGAAAGCATGTCAAATAGTGAAAATAAAAAAGCAGCCTCCCTTTTTGGAAATCCTAATGAGCATGGAGTGGTGAGTTGGGTTATTAATAATAAGCATGTAGCAGGTGTTTCCACTGATATATTTCCAGAAGTAAGTGCCTACTATTTACCTGTTATGTCAAATGGGTATGTGAAGGGTGTTATTGGCATTGCATTGTCAAAGGAATTACCATTACCTGCATTTGAGCGTAATATTTTGCATGCTATTATCAATGATTTTTCGTTTGCGCTCGATAAATGGTATTTACAGAAGCTCAATGAAGAAGTAGCCAGAGAGGCTGAAATGGAACAAATGCGTGCTAACCTTTTGCGTGCTATCTCACATGATTTAAGAACACCGCTAACAGCTATTTCTGGAAATGCAGATATTTTATTGACGAATGCAAGTTATATTCCAGATAATGAAAAAAACAAATTGTATGAAGATATTTATAAAAATTCAAAATGGCTTGTACAAATGGTTGAGAACTTACTCGCTGTTTCAAAATTAGAAAATGGACAATTCGCTTTAGAGATGCATTTGGAACTTGTAGAAGAAATAATACAAGAGGCACTTTGTCATGTCGTTCGTCTAAATAATACTCATAAAATATCCTATCAAATTGAACCAGAATTCTTATTTGCTTTTATGGATGCACGACTAATCATTCAGGTTCTGATTAATATCATTGATAATGCTTTGACCTACACACCTCCCGGTAGTGTGATTACGTTACAAGTAAAAGAATCTTCTGGTTTAGTAGATTTCATTATTTCTGATGATGGGCCAGGTATTGATGATGCTATAAAAGACACGCTTTTTGAGCCATTTACAACCGGAAAAAAACAGCGCAGCGATAGTCGAAGAGGTCTAGGATTAGGCTTAGCACTTTGTCAAACCATTTTAAAATTACATGGCAGCGTAATTCATGTATCAAATAATCAACCTCAGGGCACAGTCTTTCATTTTTCACTAAAAAAGGAGTCATGATGTTCCATGAATAAACGAATTCTTGTAGTCGAAGATGACCTAGCCATTGGCAATTTACTCAAGATGACATTAGCTACACAGCACTATGAATTCGACATCGCATACAACGGGAACGGTGCATTACAAAAGGCTCTTACTATGAAGCCAGATGTAATCATTCTGGATTTAGGACTACCAGACATGGATGGTGTAGAGCTTATTACAAAGATTAGAAGCTGGACCCAAACCCCTATTATTGTTGTCAGTGCGCGTGGGGAAGAACAAGATAAAATAAATGCATTGGATGCTGGTGCAGATGATTATGTCACTAAGCCTTTTAGTGTAGAGGAGTTACTAGCACGCATACGAGTAGCACTGCGAAGAATGATGTATGAGCATCAGCTCGAAAATGAACCCTCTATCTTTGAGAACGGCCATTTACAAATAAACTATTTAGCAAATACAGTGTTTGTCAATGGGAAAGAGGTGCATTTAACACCTATAGAATATAAGCTGTTGGTCATTTTATCTAAGCATGTTGGCAAAGTATTAACACATAATTTTATTTTAAAGGAGATTTGGCATAATGTTCTCCAATCGGATGTCCCTAGCCTTAGGGTTTTCATGGCAACACTTCGAAAAAAAATAGAGAACGATCCAACTAACCCAACATTAATACAGACCCATGTTCGTGTAGGGTACAGAATGCTACGTTGTTATGATGAAGAATAATGTATGCCGAAGATATTTTCTAAAAAATATAGTGAGGAGGCTCCAAAATATTTGGAACCTCCTCGCTTGTATAAAAAGCAATAACAGACTTTTGTAGTCTACAATCCTCACTTAAATTTTAAATTTATTGATTTCTTCCTTCACTGTCAGAGCTTCTTCGCTTAATGATTTTGCAACGGCATTTATTTCTTCAATCGTTGCTGCTTGCTCTTCAATTGTTGAGGCAATTATTTCTGATTGCTGTGCAGCTTGAACGGCAGAGTTAGACATTTCATTGACCGATGCAGCCATTTCTTCAGTGCTTGCAGATATTTGCTGTGTGGAGGCTGAAACATCTTCAATTTGCCCTGTCATCTCACGAATGGCATGTAGAATTTCATCAAAAGACTTTTGCGCATTTTGAATAAATGTGACACCCTCATCCACATTTAATACCGTTACACCTACAGCTTTATCTACTTCCTTCATTTCCTGCTGAATATTTGCAATCAAATCAACAATTTGATTGGCAGATGCTTTCGATTCCTCTGCTAACTTTCGTACCTCATCTGCTACAATTGCAAAGCCTTTACCATGTTCACCAGCACGAGCTGCCTCAATAGCAGCATTTAATGCTAGAAGATTCGTTTGTTCAGTAATATCTGTTATTACTTTTGTAATATGAACGATTTCTGCTGATTGTCTATTTAACTGCTTAATACGCTCATTTGTCTTATTAGAAGATTCCTGAATGATTGCTATTTGATTTTCTGCGATATGTAATGTTTTTTCACCATCATTCGCAATAGTTTGGGTTTCTATAGCCTTTGAATGAAGCACTTGCGTAGCCTCCGCTATACGTTGCACCCCTTGGGCTGTTTCATCCATTGCAATTGAACTCTCACGACCAGTGGCTGCTGCTTGATGATCATTTGTTGCCATTCCCTCTACTAAATTTGCAACATCATTGGAGGAATGAGAAATGACATCTGTACTTGCAGCTAATTGTTCAGCTGCGGAAGTAGTATGCTCAACATTGGCAGTCATACTATGTATCAAAGAATGTAAATTAGTTTTCATTAAATTAAAGGAATCTGCTAAAATCCTAATTTCATCATTTGTTCTGACCTCTATATCCTTTTGACATAAATCACCTTTAGCAATTATTTCTGCAGCAGATGTTAATTTATGAACAGGAACAACAATGGAACGTACAAGAATAATGCCGACTACGATACAAATCAGGACAATAATGCCGAATATCCATAAAAACCACTGCTTATTATCATCTATAAGCTTTTCAATATCGACTAAAGATTTTTGCATTTGTGTAATGCTTTCTTGTTGGAACATCTCTACTTTTTCATTGATTTCAATAGATGTCGTATCAAATTCTAGCATTATCTTATTGCCCTGTTCAGGTCCCCCTTGAATATAGCTTTTAGCCATTTCTTGACCAGTGCTATAATAATGATCAAATGCTCTTTTAATCGCATCTAGTTTTTCCTGTTTTTGAGGATGCAAGCTTTTCAGCTGATCTAAATTTTGATTAAAAATTTTACTATATTTTTCTGCTTGCTCAAATCCATCATCTAAATTATCTAATGCTCTTGTAGCACTAATATCTGTCAAGTATTGCTGAACCTGAACCACTGCTAGCTTCATCTCATCTGCTAGTAGTGCTGATTGCAATGTCTTTTCCTTCATTAAGTATATTTGCTCTAATTGGGATTTGGCATTTTGTTGCTGAAAAAACCCCATCATTAGCACTAATAATACAATAATACCAAAGGACACCATACTCCTCACTTTAATTGACACAAAATACCCCCTATACAAGATTCCTCTATAATATTCTAACAAAAATACCTTTTCGTAATATTTACATAATAAATTCAAAACACAGGTATTAATAATCCATTATACCCCTGCATGCAGCAGAAAAAGTGTAAAAACTGTGACGTTTTAAGAAATTTCCCTATTTATTGGTACGTACTAAGTAAAACGAACAAAGTCAATTCCTGAGCACGTGTTTTCTTTGTCTTTATCGAACGCTAGCATAACCATCTGCATATCATATCTATAATCAGGTATGTCATCAATGATAAACAAGTATTGAAAGGAGATCATTATGGTATTTCGACCACCCTATCAGTTTCCAATGTATCCCGGCGGCATGAGAATGCCCATGCAAATGCAAATGCCAATGCCACCACAACAGATGTCACCGCAGTCCTTTTTTCCTCCTGGAGGCTTCCCAATTCAACCACGAATTCCGGGTGGCCTTCCAATGTCTAGTGGAATAGGGACTTTTGGAGGGCAAATGCCGATGCCGCCAGTTCAGGGAGCCTCTAAAATCGGCTCATTTTTAGAACAAGCAAATAGCTTGTTTAACTCGGCCAAAACCTATACACCCTATATACAGCAAGCGATGCCTATGGTAAAAAATATTCCTTCCCTATTAAAATTGTATAAAGGGTTTCAAGGACTTCCGTCTGCAAAGGATGGGACCTCTAAAGCGACAGCAAGTGAAGGAACAGGTTCTGCAAAAAGTGCAAGGTCTTCTCGGCAAAATGCATCGTTTACTGCGCCAGATCCAATTCCATCCAAACCACGTATTTTCCAGCCACCTATGTAGATGAACGTTTCTTTGTATTCATCGTCCCCGTCCGTTATAATGTAGGTAGGTAAGCTTGAAAGGAGTCACAACCATGCAAGTATTAAAAATTAATCCACGTGGCTATTGCTACGGTGTTGTTGATGCGATGGTTATCGCGCGTAACGCCGCACTCGATAAAACATTACCAAGACCTATCTACATTTTAGGGATGATTGTGCATAATAAACATGTCACAGATGCCTTTGCAGAGGATGGCATCATCACATTAGATGGTGATAATCGTTTAGAAATCATAAAACAGGTTGAAACTGGCACTGTTATTTTCACAGCGCATGGCGTTTCACCTGAAATTCGTGAAATTGCGAAGCAAAAAGGTTTAGTATCCATTGATGCTACATGTCCTGACGTAACCGTTACCCACGATTTAATTCGTGAAAAATCAGCAGAAGGCTATGATATTATTTATATTGGTAAAAAAGGACATCCCGAACCTGAAGGAGCAATCGGCGTTGCACCAGAGCATGTACATTTAGTGCAATCTTCCAACGATATTGATGCATTACATTTATCAAATGATAAATTACTGGTAACCAATCAAACTACTATGAGTCAATGGGATGTTGCTCATTTAATGGATAGTTTAAAAGAAAAATTCCCACATATTGAAGTGCATAAAGAAATTTGTTTAGCAACACAGGTGCGTCAAGAAGCAGTCGCTAAACAAGCAGGGGAAGCCGATTTACTTATTGTTGTTGGTGACCCAAAATCCAATAACTCAAATCGTTTAACGCAGGTGTCTGTTGAAATCGCAGGGACACCATCCTATCGAATTGCAGATGTTTCTGAGCTAAAAGTTGAATGGTTATCAGGCATTAATACCGTTGCTGTCACAGCAGGTGCTTCAACGCCTACACCGATTGTCAAAGAGGTCATTTCATTCCTTGAGCAGTTCGATGAACATGATGAAACTACACACATCATTAAACGTACAGTTACATTAGATAAAATTTTACCAAAAATCAAGACACCAAAGCCTGTAGAAAAAATTATGCCCTACTAAAATACTTAAAACCTGATTGCTTAAACACAATCAGGTTTTTTTCAATTACTTACTAAAATAATAATTGATCGGTCGACCAATGCCTCCATAATGCACATCCATCGTAATCTCTTCTTGCTTCTCTAAATAATCTAAATATCTTCGAGCTGTAACCCGTGCAATGCCCACACCACTTGCAACTTCTTCAGCCGAGGCTCCCTCTACAGTATGCAAATAGTGCACAACTTTTTCGAGTGTTGCTCGATTAAAACCCTTTGGTAAGTTTTTTTCAACATGTATCATAGATGGTTGCTCAGCCTCTTTTTGTCCACCCTGATAATGGAATAATTGATCAAGTTCTCCCTGTGTTAGCTCACGCTCTTTTTGCATTTGTTTTTTAAAACGCAAATAATTTTCAAGTGTTCCTTGCACGCGTTCAAACGAAAAGGGCTTCATTATATAATCGAAAACTCCTAGATGCAAGATCTGTTTCACCGTTTTCATATCATTTGCAGCAGTTACAGTAATAACATCCACTGGCAATTTAAGTTCACGTATTTTTCGCAAACTTGTAATCCCATCCTGCTCTGGCATAAAAATATCCATGAATACTAAATCAGGTACAAGCTTACGTATTTGAGTTATTCCCTCGACACCGTTCGAGGCTTGACCTATCACCTCAAACCCCGCTACCTTTTCAATAAATTGACGATTCACCTCCCGCACCATCGGATCATCCTCTATTAAAAGCACTCTTATCTGTGTCACTGTCAACCCTCCATATACTGAAATTATATTTTCATTCACTACTTTTTCACAGGCGACTTTAAGAATAATAAAATGTTATCAAAAAGCTGGTTCCTTTATAAGGCTCACTAGTAACCTCAATATCCCCCTGCCCCTTGTGTACAATTTCTTGAATTAAATACAGGCCAATTCCTCGCCCCTTTTTCTCTTTTGTCGAAAAGCCATTATCAAAAATATGTGCCCTTACCTCTTCTGTCATGCCAATACCATTATCTGTGACTAAAATTGCCAATACATCTTCATCCTCATCAACAGATACATGCACAATTTTTTCATCAAGTTGTGTATCTTTTAATGCATCAAAGGCATTTTCGATTAAATTGCCAAATAAAATGACAAAATCATGATGATCTAAATTTTTTGGAAATACTGTCAGATGACTTTCTCGATCTATCTCCAACCGAATTCCCTGCTCTTTTGCATAAGAAATTTTACTAAGTAGTAAGCCTGAGATATTTTCATTTTTAATTCGTTCATTTAAGAAATTTGTAATTTCATCATGTTCTTCCTTCACTTGTGTTAAATAAGAAAGTGCCTGTTCATGATGTCCTAGCTGTAAAAGTCCTGCAATGGTGTGTAATTTATTTTTATGCTCATGGGTTTGTACACGCAATGCTTGTACAAATGCCTTTACACCGGTTAATTCCTCCGCAAGCTTTTTCACTTCTGTACGATCCTTAAACATGGCCACAGCTCCAACAGTGTTTTCATTGACTTGTATTGGGATACGATTACTCATAATACTGTGTCCATTAATATAAAGCTCACGATTGAAAAGTGGCTGATCAAGCTCCAGAATTTCTGGTAAGCGTGTGTCAGGTAATACCTCATAAATTTTCTTTCCAATTAATGTTGACGGTTGTTCATAAACCCCTAATATATCACATGCTTTTTCATTAAATATGGTAATCGTTAAATCGTTATCTATCGCAATAATTCCTTCATGCATGGCATTAAAGGTTTCTGTTCGCTCCACATACATTTTAGCTATTTCATGCGGCTCTAACCCAAACATTTGCTTTTTCATATGAAGCCCTAAATTATGGGCACCCCATGCACTAAATAGAAGGGACAAGAAAATTGTAATAATTAACTCCTTTTGGATAGATTGTAGTAATTCTGCAATCGTTAAAACACTATACCCCACAATTACAACACCTACTTGCTTACCCTCACTACTCATAATAGGTACAAATGCTCGTACCATATCACCATGCTCTCCATGTGCAATTGATGTATAATAATGTTCAGAAAAGGCGGCATTTAAATCTCCAGATTGCGAAATTTGACCAATTTCTGCTGAAATCGGATGTGAATATTTGCGTCTTTGCATATCTAGTACAACTATATATTGTGCACCATTTATATCACGGATTTCCTCTACAATAGGATTAATATGTGTTGTTGCTTCATTAAAATCACGGCTAGTAATATACGTTTTTAATTCAGGAAGCTGTGATACGGTTTTTGCCACAAGCAATGCCTGATTTCCAAGCTTATCCTTCTGCTCATTCATCACGAATCCTAGCAAAAATGTACCACCAATACTAAAGGAAAGCATGAGAATAAAAAAAGTCAGAGACATGATTTTTCTTCTCATTGACAGCTTTTGAAATTTCAAGATGTAAACGCCTCCCTCTACCTATATTTTAGCTTACTTCATATGTTAGAATAACAAAAACATCAGAAAATACGAATTAATTGGGTGTAATAGATGAAAAAATTTATTATTGGAACAATAACAACCGTTTTACTATTAACAATCGCGATTGGTGTACAACAAGGTCTACTATTCGCCACCCCTCTTCCCTACGACGATGAACAAAAAGGCTTGGATACACAAATTACTATCCATTTAAGTCATGTAGTAGCAGAAAATACGCCGAAGGGACAAGCTGCAAGTAAATTTGCAGAACTTGTGGAGGAAAAAACAAATGGTGAGGTTAAGGTACACGTCTACCCAAACTCCTCCTTGTTTAATGATGAAAATGAATTTCAAGCATTACAAAATGGAGAAGTAGAAATGATTATCCCCACTTTCTCTAAAATGACAACCTATGTACCTAACTGGCAGGTTCTAGATTTACCCTATCTTTTTAGTACGGATGAAGAAGTCCATGAAGTTCTTACTGGCTCAATTGGTGAGCAGCTTCTAAATGAGCTTGAACCCTTTCAAATAAAGGGGCTTGGCTTTTGGCATAATGGCTTTAAGCATTTAACCTCTGTTGATTATCCTATTCATAGATTCGAGGATTTAAAAGGCTTACGTGTCCGAACAATGCCAAGTAAAACACTTGAGAAACAATTTGAGGCAGTTGGAGCAACACCTATTCCAATTTCCTTTAGCGAGGTTTTTACGGATCTAGAATCACATGCCATTGATGCACAGGAAAATACAGCGTCTAATATTTATTCTAAAGGCTTTTATAAGGTACAAAAACATATGACTTTAACAAAGCATGGGATTTTAGGATATGCTGTTCTCATGAATGAAAACTTTTGGAAGTCACTGCCTGTAAAGTTTCAAAAGCAGATTATGGAGGCTATGAAGGAAACGACAGACTGGCAATTTGAACAAGCTGTTATGATGAATGAAAAGGATTTAAGAAAGCTAGAGCAGCAAGAAGGCTTTGAAATTTTCACGATGAGTAGTGAGGAACGTCAACGATTTAAAGAAAAGCTTGCACCTGTCTATGATTATTATAAAACCAATATACAAAATGACGATGTCTTATCGAGAATCGAGAAAATCGTTTCTCCTTAAATACTTTTGTTCATTTATGATAGATCCTCACAAATCGTGAGGATTTTTTCTTTTGTATTATAATAGATTCTCCAATTTCAAATCTACTATAAAACAGCTATTAATCCTTGCAAACACTGGTTTCATACCCTCTCCAACTAAGAATGAACAAAATGAACAATAGAAACATTACGGACATAAAAGCTATTGTCGGAAAATTTCAGCTATGATAACCACATGAAAGCGTTCACACAATATTCACTAATGTTGTAGGGGGAGAAGTTAATGCGTATAAATTTTAAAAACTTAACCGTACAAGTATTGATAGCTATTGTACTTGGTATTATTGTCGGTGCAACGTTCCCAGAGTTTGGAGCGAAGTTGAAAATACTAGCCGATATTTTTATTAAATTAATTAAAATGCTAATAGCTCCTATTATTTTCTTAACAGTTGTTATTGGAATTGGTAGTATGGGTGATGTAAAAAAGGTTGGGAAAATCGGCGGGAAAGCCTTAATTTATTTTGAAATAGTCTCTACTTTTGCACTTGCGATTGGCTTACTCGTTGTCAATATTGTACAACCTGGTAAGGGCTTTAATACTGTTGCTGCAAACGCCGCAGATGTGTCTCAATATACACAACAGGCAGCTGCCGCAGAGCATGGTTTCGGTGCATTTATTATGCAAATTATTCCTGATAATGTTGTTGGTGCCCTTGCAAACGGTGAATTACTACCAGTCCTGTTCTCAGCAGTTTTATTTGGGCTAGCTGCTGCTGCGATTGGTGAGCCAGCAAAACCTGTTATTAAATTTTTTGAACAAGTCGCAGATATTTTCTTTAAAATTGTCAATATGGTCATGAAAATTTCCCCTATTGGTGCATTTGGTGCCATGAGCTATACTATCGGAAATTTCGGTATTAAATCACTTGGAAACTTAGGTTTTTTAATGCTGTCTGTTTATATCACGATGTTTATTTTTATCGTTGTCATTATTGGTCTAATTACACATTATTTTGGCTTTAATATTTTTAAATTTATCAAATATCTTAAAGATGAAATTTTTATTGTTATTGGAACATCCTCATCAGAGTCAGCCTTACCTTCAATGATGCGTAAGCTAGAAAACTATGGCTGCTCCAAACAAGTAGTTGGTCTTGTTGTACCAACAGGGTATTCCTTTAATTTAGATGGTACGTCTATTTACTTATCCATGGCAGCAATATTTATCGCTCAAGCTTATGGCGTGGAATTAGATATTTGGCATCAAATTACACTATTAGCCATTTTAATGCTGACATCTAAAGGTGCAGCTGGTGTAACGGGCTCTGGCTTCATTACGCTCGCAGCAACTCTAGCAGCATTCCCTATGATCCCAGTAGAAGGGATTGCATTGTTAATCGGGGTGGATCGATTTATGTCAGAGGCTCGTGCCGTAACAAACTTAATTGGTAATGGTGTTGCAACAGTTGTTGTTTCAAAAATGGAAAAAGAATTCGATCCAGAGCAAGAAAAACGCGCTCTTGCAGGTGAAGTAACTATTCAATAAGCTCAATGATGCCTCGGCATAATTGCGTCTGGAATCGGCTTTGTGCTTAGGTCTGCGTGAGGGCCGACACGATGTCGGTCATTTCGGTAAAGCCACAGGACGTGGCGTTTTTTACCGATGCAGGTCAGTTAGCCGTTATCGCATGGATGCGATGATTTTAGGCTAACATCCTTTATTAACTCCTTTCCAATTCCGTGACATCCGCCGGAGGCTTTGGGCCAACAAGATGTTGGTCACTCAGTCATTGCCACAGGACGTGGCGTTATTTGACTGAGTTCCTTTATTTCAGTAGGTGTTTGGATACCCACTAAAAAGGAACCAAAGCTACATTCATCTCACCATCTGTAGAGGTGGGAGTCTTCTGCTGAATGAAGATAAAAAGCTGACCATCGATGTAATTTTCACTTCAATGGTCAGCTATTTTTTTCATTGTTCTTACCTGTTATGTCAAAATAATTTTTATAAAATAATGAAACCTTGGATTAGGCTTCCCCGTATAATCTAGTAGATTGGAGGCTTTTTATGGCTACATTTACACTTACCTTTCCGAAAGCATTTGAAAGCTTTACATATATCCCTATTATTAATGAACAAAATGAAACAGTATGTGTATTGCAAAAGGTTGACCGTTCATCCGTTGGAAAAGTTATCAATGCTGTTATGCTAGTAGCTGCACAGCAATCTTTACCACATCATTATGAAACACGCACTACCTTAGGAGCACCTCTTTTTCAAGTGCAATCAACTCTCTTAACGAAGGGGGTTAGCCATCAACTGGTGATGCCAGATGGAACAACCCTACCAATTCAACGTAAGACCGTGCAGTTACTTGAATCCTCCTATTCATTTACAATGGACGGACTCGTTTTCCGCTTTGAAAAGGATTTTACATCAACTGCCTACCTATATTGCAATGATGAAAAAATAGCAAGCGCCAGTAATATAGAAACGGAACTCGTGCGTACTGGGATAGCTTTTAAACTTTTTGACTCAGATGATACGCTATTTGTCGCTTTACTAGCAACTCTTTATCAAACATTGTTCTTATTAAATAATTAGTAGATAAGGGAGCATACAGTCCCTCGAAAATAGGAGTACACTTGAAGAGTCGTTTTACTTTACTTTTTGAGAAATTTCATATGGATTCAAAGGCAGTTAAATCTTCTTGTTCAAATCTTAGAGGAACGTGGCATTATGACAGATCGCGAGTTAAAAGAACGTCTTACAAATAACGTTAAGCTTTCTTCTATGGATGCCGATTTAAAAGAAAAAGTCATTGAAGAAATCAAACATTAATGGGTAATAAGCCAAAGGGAGTAGCTCTAAGTACTAAGAATACTTAAGCTACTCGCTAATTTAATCAATTTTAACCAATATTTTACGTTATTCTATTTTGAATATAGAATGATTGGAACGAATTAAATTCATAAATTAGTAATACGCAATTCCATGTTCAATTGTAGAAGTATGCTTATTCATATATTTTTGGCTAGTCACTCTTTTATTTAATATAAACAAGTATGTAATTAGAATTACATTAACAATTAAGACGATAATACTGCCTTCAATTTTATTGATGCCACCTGATAGTAATGGATTTCCTTGAAAAGTACTGTTTAAGAGATTTGGATATTCACTTGCCAAAGAAACACCGCCAAATTTAATGGCTCCATATACTACTTTAGATAAAGTACATCCAACGGAGTTAAGCGGCATAACTTTATTTCAAGGAGATATCTAATTCCTTCACATAGACAGCTGTACCTGTAATTGAAATAGTTAATTTCCCGTTATTATTTTTTACATGCACATGCACACGTCCATCCTTCTCAAGTTCCTGCCCCTGTTCGACGATAAGTGTTTTCTCACTTTGTTCTTGCTGCTCAATATAGGTTGCATGATAGGCACCCATAACACCGGATGCAGTACCAGTTGTAATATCTTCAATTGTCCCAGAATAAGGAGAGGAAAAATGTCTTGCATGCATAT
>Ga0213821_1000563_pt1 | contig 21762 bp, 15 predicted proteins | sample MC6MC0909MG_FD_179894 | JGI IMG/M metagenome (GOLD analysis project Ga0213821, IMG submission 179894) | Enriched soil aggregate microbial communities from Iowa State University, Ames, United States - MC6-MC0909-MG | ecosystem: Environmental > Terrestrial > Soil > Unclassified | place: USA: Iowa...
TAAGCCCCTGATCCCGGCCCCGTAGCCCAGATACACCGTGAGGTAAGCGTCATGAATCGTCTGTTGTCCGTCTTCGCCCTGGGGGGAGCGGTGTTGTTGGCAGGTTGCGTCGGGCCGACGCCCAAGCCCAACGACCCGTACTATGCGCCGGTGTTGCCGCGCACCCCGTTGCCGGCGGCGGCCAACAACGGTTCGATCTACCAGGCCGGTTTCGAGCAGAACCTGTACAGCGACCGTAAGGCGTTCCGGGTCGGTGACATCATCACCATCACCCTCAACGAGCGCACCTCGGCGAGCAAGAGTGCCAACTCGCAGATCGACAAGGACAGCACCGCCAACCTGGGGTTGACCTCGTTGTTCGGCGCGGTGCCCAACACCAACAATCCGTTCGGCAGCGGCGACCTGTCGCTCGAAGCCGGGTACAGCGGCAGCCGTGCGACCAAGGGTGACAGCAAGGCAGCCCAGGGCAATACCCTGACCGGCTCCATCACTGTGACCGTGGCTGAAGTGCTGCCCAACGGTATCGTGGCGGTGCGCGGTGAGAAGTGGATGACGCTCAATACCGGTGACGAGCTGGTGCGTATCGCAGGTTTGGTGCGCGCCGATGACATCGCCACTGACAACACTGTGCCCTCGACCCGTGTCGCCGATGCGCGCATCACCTACTCGGGGACGGGTTCGTTTGCCGACGCCAGCCAGCCCGGATGGTTGGATCGCTTCTTCATCAGCCCGCTTTGGCCTTTCTGAGTGCGGATGCCCATGTTCAACTTCAGGCAGCTGATTGCCGCAACCGTTCTTTTATCCGCAGCGTTCGGCGCTCATGCCGAGCGCCTGAAGGACATCGCCAGCATTTCCGGCGTACGTACCAACCAGCTGATTGGCTATGGCCTGGTGGTGGGCTTGAATGGCACCGGTGACCAGACCACGCAAACCCCGTTCACCCTGCAGACGTTCAACAACATGCTCTCGCAGTTCGGCATCAAGGTGCCGGCGGGCTCCGGTAACGTGCAGCTCAAGAACGTCGCCGCGGTGTCGGTGCATGCCGACCTGCCAGCCTTTGCCAAGCCGGGCCAGGTGGTGGATATCACCGTCTCCTCGATTGGTAACTCCAAGAGCTTGCGCGGTGGCAGCCTGTTGATGACGCCGCTCAAGGGTATCGACGGCAACGTCTACGCCATCGCCCAGGGCAACCTGGTGGTCGGCGGCTTCGACGCCGAAGGCCGCGACGGCTCGAAGATTACCGTCAACGTACCGTCGGCCGGTCGGATTCCGGGTGGCGCCAGTGTCGAGCGTGCAGTGCCGAGCGGTTTCAACCAGGGCAATAGCCTGACCTTGAACCTCAATCGCCCTGACTTCACCACCGCCAAGCGCATCGTCGACAAGGTCAATGATTTGCTCGGCCCAGGCGTCGCCCAGGCGGTCGATGGTGGTTCGGTGCGCGTGACTGCGCCGATGGATCCAAGCCAGCGGGTCGATTACCTGTCGATCCTGGAGAACCTTGAGATCGATCCGGGCCAGGCGGTGGCCAAGGTCATCATCAACTCGCGCACCGGCACCATCGTTATCGGTCAGAACGTCAAGGTTTCACCAGCGGCGGTCACCCACGGCAGCCTGACTGTAACCATTACCGAAGATCCGATCGTCAGCCAGCCAGGGCCGTTCTCCAACGGCCAGACTGCCGTGGTGCCGCGTTCGCGGGTCAATGCCGAGCAAGAAGCCAAGCCGATGTTCAAGTTCGGCCCGGGCACCACGCTGGATGAAATCGTCCGCGCGGTGAACCAGGTCGGCGCGGCACCCAGCGACTTGATGGCGATCCTTGAAGCGCTCAAGCAGGCTGGCGCGTTGCAAGCTGACCTGATCGTGATCTGAGGACCGAGCATGAACTCCAAGAGCCTGGTTTCCAGCCCAGCCGACAGCGGTGCCTACACCGACCTCAATCGCCTGACGTCACTCAAGCACGGAGATCGCGACAGCGAGGCCAACGTGCGCAAGGTGGCTCAGGAGTTCGAGTCGCTGTTCATCAGCGAGATGCTCAAAGCCTCGCGCAAGGCCACCGATGTGCTGGCCGAAGACAACCCGATGAACACCGAGACGGTCAAGCAGTACCGCGACATGTACGACCAGCAGCTGGCCGTGAGCATGTCCCGCGAAGGTGGCGGTATTGGTTTGCAGGACGTGCTGGTGCGCCAGCTGTCCAAGCAGAAGAGCCCAGTAGCCAGTACCAGCCCGTTCCCTCGTGGCGAGGGCGCTGGCCCGGCCCTGTGGGGTAACAGGGTGGCCGAGCCTGTGCATGCCCATGCCGGCAGCGCCACGCGCAACGATGTGGCGGCGCTCAATTCGCGGCGCCTGTCGTTGCCGGGCAAGCTGACCGATCGGTTGCTGGCGGGCATCGTGCCGTCGGCGGGCAATCCTGCGGTTGCAACCAATACGGCGGCGATTCCTGCGCGCGATGGGCAATTGGTCAATGGTGTGGTCAAGGGCGACTGGGAGCCGGCGCAAGCCTTCGCTGCTGCCGATGGCGGCACGCGCATCCTCGGGCGGGCCATGGCCCAGCCACCGCTGGCGCCGAAGAAAGCCTTTGGCAACAGCGACGAGTTCGTCGCCACCATGCTGCCGATGGCCGAGCAGGCCGCCAAGCGAATCGGTATCGATCCGCGCTACCTGGTGGCCCAGGCGGCGCTGGAAACGGGTTGGGGCAAGTCGGTCATGCGCAACACCGATGGCAGCAGCAGCCACAACCTGTTTGGCATCAAGGCGACCGGTAGTTGGCAGGGCGGTGAGGCGCGGGCGATCACCAGCGAGTTCCGCGACGGCCAGTTCGTCAAGGAGACCGCAGCGTTCCGTTCCTACGACTCCTACCAGGACAGCTTCCACGACCTGGTCAGCCTGCTGCAGAACAATTCGCGCTATCAAGATGCGGTGAAGTCAGCCGATAACCCAGAACAGTTCGTGCGAGAGCTGCAAAAGGCCGGGTACGCCACCGACCCGAACTACGCCAGCAAGATCTCGCAGATCGCAAGACAGATGAAGTCGTACGAGAGCTACGCAATGCTCGGTACCACAACGCAACTTTAAGGGTAGGGATCCATGGCGAGTTTGATCAATATTGGCATGTCCGGGCTGGGAGCTGCCCAGTCCGGGATGTATACCCTGGGTAACAACATCGCCAACGCCGATGTCGAGAGCTACTCGCGCCAGCAGAACGTGCAGAAGACCAAGGGCGGCCAGCAGACAGGCCAGGTCTTCATCGGTACCGGGACAACCCTGGCCGACGTGCGCCGGGTGTACAACGCCTACCTGGAAAACCAGCTGCGCACCACCACTTCGCTGTCCAGCGACGCCACTTCCTACCTGAACCAGATCACACCGCTCGATACCGCCCTGTCGAGCGCCGACACCGGCATTACCGCCGCGCTGCAGAGCTTCTTCAGCGCCATGCAGGATGCCTCGGCCAAGCCGACCGAGGATGCTTCGCGCCAGTTGCTGCTGACCAGTGCCCAGACCCTGGCCAAGCGCTTCAACACCCTGTCGTCGCAGCTCAACCAGCAGAACAGCAACCTCAACAGCAACATGGCCTCGCTCGCCACTCAGGTGAACAACCTGACCAAGACCATTGCCGATCTCAACGAGCAGATCTCCAGGGTCGGTGCCATTACCGGCCAGCCCAATGACTTGCTCGACCAGCGTGACGGCGCAGTGCGTGAGTTGACCGCACTGATCGGTGCCGATGTCGTCGAGCAGAAAAACGGCAACTACGACATCTACCTGAAGAACGGTCAGGCACTGGTGCTGGGCAGTACCACCCAGACCATTGGCGTTGAGCCAAGCGCGACCGATCCGACCCGCATGAGCCTGATCCTCAATCGCGGCTCGACCAAGATGGACATCACCAACAGCACCACCGGTGGTGAGCTGGGCGGGCTGATTCGCTACCGCAAGGAAACCCTCGACCCTGCGCTCAACGAGCTCGGCCGAGTGGCCCTGGTCGTCGCCGATGCAATCAACAGCCAGCTGGCCCAGGGCATCGACAAGAACGGCAACTTTGGCGCCAGCCTGTTCGGCGACATCAACAGCCTCAAGGCCATCAGCGAACGCAGCGTGCCCAAGCTGGGCAACAGTACAGGCTCCGGCAACCTCGATGTGACCATCAAGGACACCGGCAAGCTGACCACCAACGACTACCAGGTGACCTTCACCAGCGCCACCGAATACACCGTGCGCCGCCTGCCGGACAACACCGAGATGGGCAGCTTCGACCTCACCACCACGCCGCCACCGGTGATCGACGGCTTCACCCTGTCGCTCAATGGCGGCGGCTTGGCGGCCGGTGACAGCTTCAAGATCACCCCGACCCGCAATGCTGCAGCGAGCATCGAATCGGTGCTGACCGATCCCAAGCGCCTGGCCTTGGCCTCGCCGTTGACCGCCACCAGTGGCGCGGGTAACAAAGGTACCGGGGTGATCACCCAGCCGACCCTGACCACTGAACTGGACATCTACGATTCGGCCCAGCTCAGCGCCATGCAGAACGGTCTGAAGAATTCCACCCCGGTCAAACTGGTGTTCGGCGACGATGCGAGCTCACCGCAGACCTACACCCTGTTCAACGCCAAGGGCGACCCGATCGGCAGCGGCACGATCATCCCTGGGCAGGACAACAAGCTTCAGTTATCGGTGCCGATGGTCGATGGCAGCGGCAATCCGACCGGGGAAAACTTCACCTTCGAGATGAACGTCAACGGCGCACCGAAGAACGGTGACAGCTACACCGTGGCGCTGACCGGTGCGGGCTCGGCGGATAACCGTAATGCCCAGTCGGTGATCGACCTGCAGACCAAGTCGACCGTCGACGTCGGCGCCAATGGCAAGGGCATCAGCTTCACCGACGCCTACGCCAAGCTGGTCTCCAACGTCGGCGGCAAGACCGGCCAGGCGAAAATGGACAGCGATGCTACCAATGCCCTGCACACCTCTGCGTTGGACAGCCGTAACTCGTTGTCGGGCGTCTCGATCGACGAAGAAACCGGCAACCTGATCAAGTTCCAGCAGTACTACACCGCGTCGTCGCAGATCATCAAGGCGGCCCAGGAAACCTTCGCCACCTTGATCAACAGCCTTTAAGGAGCCGTAGACCGTGCGCATTTCCACTTCGCAGTTCTACAACACCAGTAGTGCCAACTATCAGCGCAACTTTGCCAACGCGGTGAAGAGCCAGCAGGATGCCAGCGACGGCCTGCGAATCCGCACAGCGGCCGACGATCCGGTGGGCGCGGCGCGTCTGCTGCAGCTTGAGCAACAGCAAAACATGCTCAAGCAATACTCCGGCAACATCACCAACGTGCGTAACGCGCTGGGTACTGCCGAAAGCACACTGAACTCGATCGGTACTATCTTGCAGCGGGTCAACGAGCTGGCCATCAGCTCCGGCAACGCTGGTTTCACAGACGCCGACCGTAAAGCCAATGCCGATGAGCTGGCGTCGCTGGAAGATCAGTTGTTCTCGCTGATGAACAGCCGGGATGAAAACGGCAAATACCTGTTCTCCGGCTCCAAGGGTGATACCCCGCCGTACGTGCGCAATGCTGATGGCACCTACAGCTATCAGGGCGACCAAAGCAACTTGATGTTGCAGGTTGGCGACATGCTCAGCCTGGCGGCCAACGAGACCGGCTACAGCGCTTTCGAACAGGCCTTGAACACCAGCCGTAGCGAGACCAAGCTGACCACCCCGGCCATCGACGATGGCCGTGTCAGTCTGTCCAATGGCCAGGTATCGGGCAGCTCGCTGTACAACGACCGCTTCCGCAGCGGCGAGCCGTACAGCATCGAGTTCACCAGCAGCACTCAATTCAAGATTACCGATAGCAACGGTAACGACGTGACCCTGGAAGCGAGCCAGGGTGGCAAGTTCGATCCGCAAGGTGAAAACACTACGATCAACTTCCGCGGTGTCGATCTGCGTCTGGATATCTCCTTCAAGGACGGTGACGACGCTGACCGTGATGCGGCCATCGCCGGTCATGTCTTCACCCTCAGTGCCAAGCAAGACACCATCACTGGTACTCGTAGCCCTGGCAACGGTCCTTCGGCGAGCCAGGTAACCGGCGCCAGCATCACCGATCAGGCACTGTACGACGCAGCTTTCCCGGGCGGCGGGGCGATTCTCAAAATCTCCGACAGCGACCCGACCCAGTTCGATTTGTATGCCGCGCCGATGAGCGCCGACAGTCGGCCGATCGGCAGCGGCACATTGGCCGGCACCGGTACCGCTGGTGATCCGTATACAGCCACAGCGGCGGGAGTGACTTTCGAGCTTTCCACAGCGCCGGATGCTGGGGACTCGTTCGCCGTCAAGGCCGACACGCACCAGACCCAGAACGTCCTCGATACGATCGGCCAACTGCGTAAAGCGCTCAGCACGCCTGTGGACTCCGATCCGGTGGCCCGGCAGAATTTCAAGGCTGCGCTGGACTCGGCCATTGGCAACGTGGGCAGTGCCATGAACCAGGTGAGCGCCTCGATCAGCTCGATCGGTGGACGTGGCGCGGCGCTTGATGTCCAGGCCGAGACCAATGAGGCGCTGGGTACTGAGAACACCAAGACGCAGAGTTCGATCCGCGAAAGCGATCCCGCCGAGGTCATGCTGCGTCTGCAGATGCAGTCCAACATGCTGCAAGCTTCGCTACAGGCCTATGTAAAAATCTCCGGGTTGTCGCTGGTCAACTACATCTGATCCCTCCTGCTGCCTCATCCCACCTGCATCAGGCCCTTGCGGGGCCTGATGCACGGCCCCGCGAAGGTCTTATATCGTGAACGCTCATCCCGCCGTCAGTATCGTAATCCCTGCCTACAATCCGCGTTTTTTCGCAATGGCGCTGCAAAGCGCGCTGGCGCAAACCTATGAACGCCTGGAGATCCTGGTATGCGATGACAGCCAGGGCGAAGAGATCGAAGCGATCGTTCGCTCCTTCGACGGCGTCGGCGTCGCCGCTGTGCGCTACGTGCGTAACGAGACCCACTTGGGCTTCGCGGGCAACCTGGTCAAGGCTGTGGAGCTGGCTAGTAGCGAGCTGGTCAAGGTGCTCTGTGACGATGATCGGCTGTTCCCCTTGTGTATCGAGCGCCAGGCGGCGTTGCTCCAGGCCCACGCCGACATCAGTTTGGTGCTGGCCCAGCGCGTGTTCTCCGACGCAGGTAACTGCATGCTGCCTATGCGGTTGTCGAACGCGCGTTTCGTGAGCTTCGACACCGTGTTCAAAGGGGACGACATACTGGCTTTCCAGGACGGGCATGCGTTCAAGTTCCTGGGCAACTTTTCCGCCGCCTTGATGCGCCGGCAACCGGCCCTGGACCTGTTGCGGGCCTTGACCCAGGATGGCCAGGGTTTCGTCGCGCTGCTGGACCAGGCGCTGTTCACTTGCCTGATGCGCCGAGGGGATGTGGCGGTGATCGCTGACGTCCTGGCAGTCGAGCGGCTGCATCCCGAGCGGGTGAGCAGGCGTCCCGAGGTTGTGCAGGCAGCCAGCGTCGAGTGGGGATGGCTGCAGCAGATGCTGCAGGCCCGAGGTGGCGAAGCCGCCCCGGCGAAGGGCTGGGTTCGACAGTTGCCACTGAGCCAGGCCGGGGAGATGCCGAGGCAATGGCAGGAAACCAATCTGCAACTGATGCTGAGCAACTGGCAAACCTGCATGCAGGGTCGCGTGGGTAGCGATTGTGAAAGCTATGCTGAGTTCTACCAGCAGTGGCTGCAGGCGCGCCGCTTCAGCGATGCCCAGCGCCGGCAGTTGCCACAAGTGTTGGCGGCATGGCCACGGCAGCCGCGGATCGTTGTGCTGGTCCTGGACCTGGAGGGCGATCGCGCTGAGTTGCAGGCGACCTTGGACAGCCTTGCCGGGCAGATCTATGAGCGTCATGCCTGCCGGGTGTTCTCTGCGTTGCCTGTCAGCAGCGGCGGCGCTGCGACAAGCTTCTTGAGGCTTGAACAAGATTGGGTTGCCCAGCTCAACCACGAGGTGGCAACGCTGGCCGAGGACGACTGGGTCTACCTGCTGCGTGCGGGCGACCGCGTCAGTGAATCGGCGCTACTGGTGTTGGCCGAACGCATCGCGCTATTCCCTGGCTTGGCTTGCCTCTACAGTGACGAGGCCACCTGGCACGACGGCCAATCGCAAGAGCCGGTGTTCAAGCCGGACTTCAATATCGACCTGTTCCGCAGCTACCCCTATGTGGGGCGCACCTTGGCATTTTCTTGTTCGGCACTTAAAGCGTTGGACGGATTCGACCCGGCATTCGCCGAACTGGCCCCTCATGATCTGCTCTGGCGCTTGATGGAGGCTCGCGGTCCCCAGGTGATCGGCCACATTGCCGAAGTGCAGGTGCAGTCCGCGTTCGGCTACGCGCAATGGATGTCCTCGGCGGTGGTGCTGGAGCACAACGGCCCGGTCGTGCAGGCCCATCTGACACGTCTTGGCATCGAGCATCAGCTCCACCAAGGCGCCTTGGCGCTGCTCAACCGCGTGCAGTATCTGCATGCCGAAAAACCTTTGGTGTCGATTGTCGTGGCTTGCGCGGACGACCTTGGAAGTCTGCAGCAGTGTGTGCAGAGCATCATTGAGCAAACCACCTATCCGCGGTACGAGGTGGTCGTAGTTGCCGGGGGCGAAGTCGACCCCGCCACAGCGGCCTGGCTGGCAGCGATGGCCGATATCGGCGGCGGTATCCTACGGGTGCTGCGCTTACCCATGCGCGGTGACGAGTGCGCGCTGTTCGACCGTGCAGCCCGGCAAGTTGGCGGTGAGTACTTGCTCAGGCTATCGGCGCAATTGCGTGTGACCCAGCCTGACTGGCTGGATGAAATGCTCCAACATGCGCAACGCCCCGAAGTGGGTGTGGTAGGCGCCAAGATCATCGACCGCTTCGACCAAGTGCTTGAGGCGGGCAGGGTGCTGGGTGTCGGTCAGGCCGCAGGCCCGGCGTTCGCCGGGGAGGATGCCCACGCCCGGGGCTATCTGCAGCGCTTGCAGTCAGTGCAGAACTGGAGCGCAGTCAGCGGCGACTGCCTGCTCATTCGCAAATCGTTGTGGCAGGACCTGGGCGGCTTGCGTTCGCAACAGTTCTCCGTAGGCTTGTGTGAGCTTGACCTGTGCCTGAGGGTCACTGGCGAAGGCTACCTGGTGGTGTGGACACCTTACGTGCACATGCGCGCGTTACCCAGTGAAGGACCGGCAAAAGGTCTGGCACGGCCCGATAACCAGATACAGGCTTTCGTTGATCAATGGCTGCCGCGTTTGATCCAGGACCCGGCATACAACCCCAACCTCAACCTGACCGTCGCTAACTTTGCGGTCGAGCCAACCATTCGTGGCAGCTGGAACCCGCTGTGCGCGAGAATAGTGCCATCGGTGCTTTGCCTGCCTATCAATGCCTCGGCGGTCGGTCACTACCGGGTCATCCAGCCGTTCATTGAGCTTGAGGGCGCGGGAAGGGTGATCGGCCACGTTGCCCATGAGTCCCCCAACACCGTGCAGTTGGCACGGATGAATCCGGACGTGGTGGTCCTGCAGCTTCGGCACACCGCAGGGACGGCGCAGGATATCGAGCGCATCGCGCGAATCTCATCGGCTCGAAGGGTATTCGAAATCGATGACTATGTGCTGGCTGCCCCGTCGAAGAACAGCCATGCACGCAACAAGCCGGCGGACATCGAACAGCATCTGCGCAGGAGTATCAGCTTATGCGATCGGGTGGTCGTGACCACTCAGGCACTGGCGAACGCTTTGTCGAGTATGCATCGCGACATTCGCGTAGTCCCTAACACGCTGGCTCCGCACCTATGGACAGGCTTGCAGAGCCTGCGCGCGACCTCGTCCAAGCCGCGCATCGGTTGGGGCGGGGGAACCAGCCATGGCGGAGACCTGGAGGTGATCGCAGAGGTTGTGCGGGAATTAGCCGCTCACGTCGAATGGGTATTCTTCGGTATGTGCCCGGATAACCTGCTGCCCTATGTGCATGAGTTCCACCCGGCGATTGGCTTGCACGATTACCCGCGCAAGTTGGCCAGCTTGAACCTGGATCTGGCGCTGGCACCGTTGGAGCAGCATATTTTCAATGACTGCAAGAGCAACCTGCGCCTGCTCGAATACGGGGCTTGCCGATACCCTGTGGTGTGCTCCGACACTGAGGCCTATCGCGGTGACTTGCCCTGCACCCGGGTGCGCAGCAACAGTACCGATGATTGGTTGCAAGCTATCCGCATGCATCTGAGCGACCCGGTCGCCAGCTACAAAATGGGCGACGAACTGCATGAGCGAGTGATGCGCGATTACGTGCTGCGCGGCGATGCACTGCGGGCTTGGGAAAGAGGTTGGCTGGACGATTGAAGTGCTGAGCGGGTTTCTTCACTGCGTCTTGCAATAACGACGTTGGACCTGTGAGAAGGGCTTGCCCCTTCCCACAGGCACTTCGTTTAACCAGCCAACCAGGCGTTGCGCCAGGCTTGCAGGGATCGCTCGTCTAGCATCCAGTCCCTGCGCACTCTCGTTTGCAGTTTGTCGCCCAGACGTGCAGTCTCGTCCAGATCGCTCAGGTGCATACGAATCGCTTGCAGCCAGTCCTGGTCGCGGTTGTCTACCCGCGTTACGGGAAGTTCCTCGCTGCGCTCACCCAGCACGTCACTGCAGATTACCGGGAAGCCGCAAGCGCCATATTCCAGCAATTGCACATTGCCTTGATACTCGTTGAAACGAGTTTGCTCCCGTGGAGCCAGAACCAGGTCCAGATTCAACCCCGCCAGCGCTTGCGGATAGCGCTCCGGCGGAACCGCGCCATGGAGTTCATGCATGAATGCGCACAATGGCTCGGGGCAGTGGCCAAGGAACACCCACTCGACCTCGGCGGCCAGTTCCTTGACTACCTCCAGCAACATTAGCAAGTCGCGGCTGTCCTGGGCCTGGCCGGTCAGGCCGACGCGCGGCTTGCGGCCGACGCGGCGCTGCCCCTGAACGGTTGCCCATGCGGGTAGATACAGCCGGTTTTCAACGACGCGGATATCTTCGTGCAACCCAGCCAACGCTTCCGCCAACGAGGCGGTGGGAACTACCAGGCGATCGACGCAAGCCAGGCTTCGTTGCAATGCGCCGCACACGTCGCCCGATACATTGAGGGCATCACGCAGTTCGCCAGGCAACTCCGGCAGGCAGCTATCCAGTTCCAAGACCTTGAACGCCCGGTTAAAGGCTTTCATCCGCTGCATGGCGACCAAGCGTTCCTCGTCGAGCTTGAGCTGCAGGATGATGCTGTCTGGCTCATAACGCTCAAGGTCAGGCAGGTGCATCAAGCCCAGCGATAACGCTCCGTCGAGGCTGCCAGCCTGCTGCAGTGCAGTGAACGGCTGCACGATGCGGCAATGCCCGCTCATGGATAGATCGGCAGGGTGGGCCAGTACGGTTGGCAAGGGTTTCCACGATGACAGCGGGCGCCATGACAAGGCCGTATTAGCGAGCTGGAAGCCGCCTTTGTGCACGAGCGATAAGCTCGGATTGTAGGCTGTGTCTCTGGCGAGCAACGGCAACCACTTCGCGTACAGCGCGTCGTCCTCTGGCTGTGAAGCGGGCTCGGTGGTCTGGCTGCTGAGCAGCAACTGTGCGTTGGCGGCCCAGACATTCAGGTAGCCCGCCTGCCGGGCACGTAGGCAGAGGTCGACATCCTGATAGCGCGGCGACACGTCATCGCTCAGACCGCCCAATGTCTGGAACAGCTCGCGCGCAATCATCAGGCAATCGCCGCTGACGGCGCTGTAGTTCTGGTCGACCTGTAGCCGTTGCATGTAGCCCGGTGCGTCTGCAGCCAGGCCGACGAAGGGGCGCCCGACTGGACCCTGTAGACCGAGAATCAGGCCGGCATGGCTGACCTTGCCGTCGGCAGACAGCAGCTTGGCGCCCACCGCGCCGACTTCCGGGCGCTGAGCATGATTGAGCAGTTCATCAAGCCATTCGTCATCGTAGGCAGCGACGCGTGGTGAGAGCAGCAGCAGGTAGTCGCCCCGCGCCTGTTCGGCGGCGTTGTTGATCGCGCTTGCCCCACTGGCATGGGCGGCGTCATGAAGCAGAGGCCGCAGCCGCGGATCGCCCAGCCCAGCGAGGGCGCCGAGCCAGCCGCGGACCTCTGTCGCCTCCGGGTCGCTTTCGATCAACAACAGCTCATGGTTGCGGTAGCGTGTCTGCTCGAGCACGCTTTCAATACAGCGCTGTAGGTAGTTCAGGTCGCTGCCAGCCACGATCAGAATCGAGACCAGAGGCTGCTGTCGATGGCCATAGCGTATGCGGTACTGGCCGGCCTTTTCGCAAAGTACCTCGGGCGCCTCGTAGCCACGTGCGCGCAAATGCTGGGTGATGGCGTTCTTCTCTTCCGTCAGATCAGCCAGTTGTGGTGCATCGCTGATCAGCAAAGGCTCAGCGATATGGCCAAGGCCATCCAGGCCACCGAGGTTGATAAGGCGCAGGATCAACTCGAACTCCGGTCGTTGCCGGTAATGGCTGTCGAAGCCTCCGGCCGCTACCACCGCATCCCGGCGCAGCAGCCAGTTGCGTCCCATTGAGGCAGGTAGGCTCAACAGGTAGTCGAGGTTAAAGTCCGGCTTGAGTACCGCGCCCAGGCTGTCGTCGCCCTGGCGGTACAGAGCATCGCAGTAGAGTGCCCGGCAATCAGGCGCATTGAGCAGTTCCAGGCCCGCCACCAGCAGACCGCTGGCGGTCAGCTCGTCGCCAGCATCGATCAGGCAGAACCAGTCGAACGCAGGTTCGCTGAGCAGGCGGTTGAGCGCCTCGATCCAGTGCTGTGTCGTTACCGGGATGACCTGGCCAGTGAACTCAGGCGCGTCGGCGACGCTTAGCAGCACGGGGTGGATGTTGCGATAGATCTGGTGGGTGGCGGCCAGTGACTGCTGGGTCGCGGCGACCTTGGCAGGGTCACCGTGCAGGTCAAGTACCAGCACGGCGAAGCGCGCTCCCTGGCCATGCTGTTCCAGGCGCTGTTCGACCAGGCCGCGCTGCAACGGTGTAAGGTTGCGCTGTGCGAGCCAATCCTGCACACCCGGCGCCTCGGCTTGATCCTCTTCGATCAGGCCCAGACGCACCAGCATTTTGCGCCGGCCCGCGCGAACGGTTTCGCTGTCCAGGTCCCAATGGCGGGCGTAGAGCTGCTGGTACAGCGCCGGGTAGTCCTTGAGCGCTTGTTGCGAGCGCCGCGTTGGATCGACTGCGCTGGCGCGCATGCGCGCTTCGACGGATTCGCAGTGCACATGCCGGAAGTTGGCGCGCAACGCCAGGCGCATGAGGAAGTCCCAATCCTCGAACGCCGGCAAGGCCTCGTCGAAACCGCCCACTGCAGCGATCAGGGCACGCGGGCAGGCGAAGGTGTTGACCGGAATATAGTTGTTGTAGAACAGCCGCTCACGGCAGTATTCCGCATGCCGGTAGCGCTGCTCACGACGCATCTCCACCCGACGATCGCCCTCCAGCGTCTCGGTGATGAGCACCGCATCGGTGTAGACCACCTCTCCTGGGTGGCTCTCGATGGCATGGGCCAGCGTCTGCAGGTGGTGCGGCAGGTACAGGTCGTCATCGTCCAGGTACACCACGTAGCGGCCGCGCGCCAGACGGTGGGCCGCATTGCGCGCCGCCGCCGGACCTTGGTTGCGGCCCTGGCGCAGGTAGGTGATGGGGAAGTCGTAGCCGTCGAGCAATGACTCGACCCCAGCCCCCTTGTCGTTGACCAGGATCACCTCGAAGTCCTGGCAGCTTTGCCGGGTCAGGCTGTCCAGGGCATCGACCAACAAACGCGGGCGGTTGAAGGTGGTGAGGATCACGCTGAACAGCGTGTCGGATTCGATTGCCGTGTGCTGCACTTCGAACAGCATCTGGCGGATCGCCTCCTTCCGTTCGGCGAAGCGTGCCTGGACCTGCGCCGGGTAGCCCGCCAGGCGCCGTAGGTACAGCTGCCAAATGCCGCCCGCGCCTTGCTGCATGCGCTGGCGGGCAGCTGGGACAGCGAGGTTCAGCTCCAGGATGCGGGTATGTTCAGCCAGGGGTTTGTCAGAGGCATAGAACTTCTGCGAAATCTGTCCGCCATGGATGCGGTAGCCGACGCTCGCTTGGTTCAGGAACAGGAAGTCAGGGGCGACCTGGGCGATGCGGGTCCACAGTTCCCAGTCACCGGCCAGCATTTGCTCACGGTGGATGCAGCCGTCTTCGAGGGTGAAACCAGGCAGGGCGCTGCGTCTGAAGATCGCCGCCGAGGGGGTGATGTAGCTGTCATGGGTCAGCAGGTCAACCAGCTCGTCGCGCCCGCCCACGTAATTATTGGCGCGGTGCCCCGGGTGTACGGCGTGCTTGAGCACCTGGCCGTGTTGGTCGATCCACAGGCACTGGGTATAACCCAAGGCGACCTGCGGGTGCTGGTCCATGGCCGCGACCAAGCTGCGCAGGTGGCCTGGGTAAATCACGTCATCGGAGCCCAATACCACAACATAGCGCCCGCTGCCGGAGCGTAAGCATTGGTTGTAGTTGCCGATCATCCCCAGGTTGCGTTCATTGACCTTGTAGGTGAAGCGCGGATCCTGCTGGTAGCGCTCGAGCACTTGCAGGCTGTCGTCGGGCGAGCAATCGTCGAATACCAGCAGTTCGAGGTTCACGCCTTCCTGAGCCAGGACAGACTCGACAGTCTGCCCGACGAAGCTGGCATTGTTGTAGGACATCACCGCAACGGTGACATCTACCACAGGGGTCTTGGGCTTGCGCTGGCGGGCCTTGATTTCACGAAGCTGTTCCAGCCCGTTGAACAAGCGCGCCAGGGCTGCGTCCTGAATGTTCACCTGGGTCATGCCTGCTCCTTCTGTACCGCTGCGCGGAAGGTGTCATAGTCGCGGAAGTAGTCGTCTTCGTCGTAGCGCTCGGAGGCCAGCACCATACACACCGAACCACTGGAGAAATTGTCGATTTCGCGCCAGATCATTGGCGGTATGTATAGGCCGTAGTAGGAGCGATTGAGGTGGTACTTGAAGCGTGTACGGCCGTCATCGAGCAGAATGTCGAAGCTGCCGGACATGGCAATGAGCAACTGATGCAAGCCTTTGTGCGCGTGGCCGCCGCGATGGGAGCCACCAGGCACGTCGTACAGGTAGTAGACTCGCTCGATGGAGAAGGGAATGTGCCGGTCGGACTCGACGAATGTCAGGTTGCCGCGCGGGTCTTCAATCTTTGGCAGATCGATGATTTTGCAGTCTTTCAGAGACATGACGGATCCTTGGGCGAATTGGGGGCAGCGGCGGGTGCGAAGCTATTGCATGCATCGATCACAGCCTCGACCAATGTTTCGGGCATGCCGGGGTACAAGGGCAGGCTGAGGACCTGTTCGGCGAGCCGGTCGGCCACAGGCAAGTGCGCGCTGTCGAGCTCGGCATAGGCGCCTTGCCGATGGATCGGGATCGGGTAGTGGATCAGGGTCGGGATACCGCAGGCGTGCAGGTGCGCCTGTAGTGCGTCGCGCTGGGCACAGCGCACCACGAACAGGTGCCAGACGTGGGACTGGCGCGGTTCGCTGGGTTGCGGCAGCAAGATCAGCGGGTTGTCGATGGTGTCCAGGTAGCGCTGGGCCAGTGCTTCGCGATGCCGGGCATCATCGTGCATTCGGGCCAATTTCACACGCAGGAATGCAGCCTGCAGCTCGTCCAGACGTGAGTTGGTGCCCTTTACCGCATGCACGTACTTCTCGCTGGAGCCGTAGTTCCCGAGCCGACGCACCTCATTGGCCAATGCCAGGTCTTGGGTGGTCACCGCGCCGGCGTCGCCCAGCGCGCCGACGTTCTTGACTGGGAAGAAACTGAAGCCTGCCGCATCCCCGAGTGCGCCCGCCGAAACACCCTGGGCATCCAGGGCGCCGTGCGCCTGCGCGGCATCCTCGATCAGCAGCAGACCATGGGCGTCGGCTATGGCCCGCAGCCTGGCCATATCGGCCAATTGGCCATATAGGTGAACGGCGATGATCGCCCCGGTATGCGGGGTGATGGCTGCTTGCACTTGCGCGGGGTCGATCAGGAAACCGTCCTGCACTGGGTCCACTGGCACCGGTACGCACTCGGCTGCGTTCACCGCAAGGGCGGTGGCGACGAAGCTGTTGTCAGGCACGATCACCTGGGCGCCTGGCGCGAGCTTGCCCAGTTGACGGTAGCCTTTGAGAATCAGGGTTAGCGCGTCCAGGCCATTGCCCACACCTATGCAGTGCTCAACGCCGCACAGCGCTGCGAATTCGCGTTCGAATGCTTGCACTTCCTGGCCGAGCACGTACCAGCCCGAGCGCAGTACCCGCACGAAGGCCTCGGTCAGTTGCGCCTCATCACGTGCGGTGAGCTGTTGCAGGTCAAGAAAGCGATGCATGGTCTTCATCCAGATAGCGAACGACACGGGCCGGGTTGCCGACCACCAGTGCCCGTGCCGGTACGTCTCGCGTTACCACGGCGCCGGCGCCGACCATGGCGTGCTCGCCGATGGTCAGGCCGGGCAGGATCACCGCCCCTGCGCCAATGGATGCGCCGCGTTCGATGCGGGTTTCGGGGAAGCGCTCTGGCCATTGCCGGGAGCGAGGAAAACGGTCATTGGTGAAGGTGGCGTTGGGACCGATGAACACATCGTCGGCCACGCGCAGGCCATCCCACAGGTGTACGCCGCACTTGACCGTGACCCGGTCGCCCACCTGTACATCGTTCTCGATGAAGCAGTGCGCGGCAATATTGCAGTCACGGCCTATGCGAGCACCTGGCAGGATCACCACGAATTGCCAAACACGTGTGCCTTCGCCGATTGCGCTGCTTTGGACATCGGCCAGAGGGTGTTGGGTAGTCATGCCATCAGTTCCTTGAGCACGTCCAGGGCGCGCTGCCCGGCCCGGCCATCGAAACCGTGGAAGAACTGTTCGATGGCGGCGCGACGGGTCTCGCCCAACTGGTCCTGGCCGTCGCGCAACTGATCGAGAAACTGCTCGATCTGGGCGGCGCCGCTGGCGACCTGGTAATGGCGGACCACGCTGCTGCCCTCTTCGTTGAGCCCCAATCCATCGGGATTGTGCAAGTACAGTACCGGCTTGCCAGTTGCCAGGTACTCCATCAGGAACGAGCCGACGTCGCTGAGCAGCGCGTCGCTGGCAGCGAAGGCATGACGGTGGTCGGTGTGTTCGTCGATGATCACGCCTCGCGCTTGCAGGGCCTGCTTGAGGGCGGCGATACCCGCTTCATCGAGAATGTTCAGGTTGATCAGCTTCTTCCACAGCAACGGATGTGGGCGGAAGATCAGCGCCAGGTCCGGGCGGCGGGCGAAGGCATCGAAGATTGGCGCGGCGAGCAGGTCAAAGGTGGACCACAGGTCGCCGTCGATGGAGAAGTGCGCGTTCCACAGCACTGCTCGGCGATCACCGATAGCTTGAAGAAGTGTCGGGTCGACCGGGAATTGCTCGAGATTTGCCAGCCCATCCATGCGCGGGTGTCCGGTGACATGGACATGCTTGGCGCCAGTAGGGCAATGCCGCTCGAACATTTCGCGCACTCCCTCGGAGCGCACGAACACAGCGCTCGCCCCTGTGATCACCGGCTGCCCGTACTGATACACATAGTTGTGTGCGCCACCACCAACCTCAAGGCCGTAAGGAATATATGCCGTATAACGCACCTGCTGGCGCAGGTTGGCGAAGCGGTAGGCCGGTGGGCGGGTTTCATCATAGGGCGAGGTATAAATCACAGCATCGAAACCGGCGGCGTGCAGGTCGAACGCATCCCAGGCCACGAAGGGGACGCCCATCTCATCCAGGTGCGCTTGCGCGACTTCGCGCTTCCATTGGTAGTCGTTGTGGATGAACGGCAGCAGCACCACGACCACCTCGGTATCGGCGTCGTCGCGGGCTGCTTCCCAGAGAGTGCGCACGTTGCCCCAGGATTCGGGCAGTTGATAAAGAATGGCCAGGCGGCGCTTGCCCTTCACGGAATTGTCCTTATGCATGTTCGGTCCTGGCTTTCCAGCCACTGGCAAGTACCTGGCCGGCCATGTCCAGGTCAGCGGTGGTATCGATGTCGAAGGCTTTGAGTTCCATGGCGCGTATCGGCAGGAACGGCTCTATCGCCTGGTAGACGTACAGCGGTTTGTCCACGACCAGGTTCGGTTCGATGACGGCAATGCCGGTCCATTCGTGTGGGGGGTGCGGCTCGCGAGTGAAGCCGGTGACGCATTCACCGGCGGCGTCGAGTGTCACGCGCACGCCGTCGCTGGTGGTGTAGCGCGATACGCCGATCAACTGCCGGTGCTCGTTGGCGGCCGCGATGAACTGTTGGAAAGAAGTGTCTTCCACCAGGGTATCGGCATCGATCATCAGGAACCGTTCGCCCAGGTGCCGGGAAACCAGATGCAAACTTTGCAGGGTATTGGTTCGCAAGTAGTCGGGATTGCGCACCACGATCAGGTCACGGCGCAGGGCCATGGCGTGTGCAATGACATCTTCTTCCTCGAAGCCGACCACCAGCCAGACGTTTTCCGCCCATGCCAGACGTTCCAGGTGATAGTCGAGCAGCGAACGGCCACAGACTTCGACCAGGCATTTGGGTTTGTTCAGGCCTAGCCGGGAGCCGATCCCGGCAGCGCAAATCACAACATGCTTAATAGGCGACATAGGGTTTTACCGTCGTTGATGACGAAATCACTCAGTTTGACCAGCAAGGGGTTTGGCGTGTGGGTGCCGCCGAAGGCAATGCGCCAGTTGGCCGCCTCGAACATAGGCACATCATTCATGCCGTCGCCCACGGCGATGACCCGGTCAAAGCGATCTCTAAGGCTGGCGATGGCATCACCTTTGTGCAGCACGTGGGCGATACCGGTAAGGCTGCCGTTTTCCAGCTGTGCGGTGGACGTGAAGCTCTGGATGCCCAGGCGATCGAGAATCGGCCGCACCCAGACATCCAGGTTGCCGGTCACAACGAAGCACTGCTCGGGCCGTTGGCGGATGAACTCGAGCATGTGCTGGTCGAACTCGACCTGTTCGGCCAGGGCAGCGTGAATCCAGTCAAGCCGTGCATCACGAAGCAGGCGCACCCGCAGCTTGAAAGATTTATCAAATGGCAGCACGCCATTGATGGTGGCTTGGGTCAGGACAGAGATTTCATCTTCAAGACCCACGGAAGACGCGATCAGCGGCAGTAGTTCCTGTCGCGTCAGGGTTCCGTCGAGGTCGAAGCAGTAAGCGGTGCTCATGGCTGCGCTGCCTTTTGCAGAATGCGGTAGTACTGGCGAGTCTCTGCACGCTTTTCCAGGTCCTGGGCGAACAGAAAGTCCGACGCCCGAACGCTGAAGGCTCCGGGTGTCAGAGCCTGCTCCAGCAGTTGCTCAAGTTCGGCGATGGTGCGGTAGATGGCCGAATACTCGTGTTGCAGTTCATTGGAATAGAAACGATCGAGGGTAAAGCGCTCGCTGACGCCAACCGGTTCGCGTAAGTAGATCTGGCCGCCGGGGGCGCAGAGCTTGGCGGCCTGAGTGAGCAGCTTCAAACAGTCCTGGTCGTTGAGGTAGATCAGCAGTCCGGAAACGATTATCAGGTCGTAGGGCGGCGCGAGCACCAGCGTGTCTGGGGTGATGTCGGTGGCCGACATCACCTGGAAGCGGAGCTCGGGCTTGCCGCGCAAGCCTGCCTCGGCCTGGGCTTTTTCCACGAGTGAGGGGGAGAAGTCGATGCCCAGATACTGAGCGCTCGGCGCCTGGTCATGCACGAACCACCCCCAGCGCCCGATGCCACAACCGATATCGAGGACGCGGCTGCCAGTGCCTAGGCGCAACTGAGGTGAAAGTACCTGCTTCTCAGTGGCGTCACGCTGCTCGACCAGTTCCGGATTGCTGTCCTGGTACATGGTGGCGCTAAGCACATTGGCGTAATCGGCCTTGCCACGCTTGTCGAAAAAGGCCTGGGTCGAGCTGTAGTCGATGTCAATCCGCTCACCTTTTGATCGGCCTCGGCTGGTCATAGTCTCTCTCGTGCTGATGTGATGGGGTGGCAGTTGGCTGGGCGCGGCTAGGCGAGCGTCAGTCTTCCGGCGTTGGGGCAGGGTAAGCAAAAGGTCTGCCAATCACCGATGCAGTAGCTAACGGAGTGCTAGGATCTGAAAGCAGGGGTGGGGTGAAGTGACTTTGGGGGTGCGACGTGACTTGGCAGTCGAAACGCGCATCTTTAATCTATTGAGTCAGCGGGCAATACCGTCACCACTGTGCGTCAGGCCAGTATCATGGGCCACGGTCCGCGAAATTCCGCCATATCTATCGGGAAGCCACAATGATTGGCATCAAAAGTATCGCCAGTTACGTACCTGTCGAGGGTGTCGACAACTACGCCCAAGGTGCGAAATTCGGCAAGGATCAGGATTTCATTTTCGGCAAGATTGGTTCGACCTTCTTGCCGCGCAAGGATGATGAGCAGGAAACCTCCGACTTGTGTGTCGAAGCCGCGAGGAATCTGTTCGCTGCTAATCCTTCATTTGACCCGGCATCCATCGATATCGTCATCGTCGTTACCCAGAATGGCGATGCCGAAGGCCTGCCGCACACCGCAGCCATCGTCCAGCACAAGTTGGGCCTGCCGACCGCGATCGCTGCCTTTGATATTTCCTTGGGTTGCTCCGGCTATGTCTATGGCATCTATGCCATGAAAGGCTTCATGGAGGCGGCAGGTCTGAAGAATGGTTTGCTGCTCACCGCCGACCCGTACTCGAAGATCGTCGACCCTGAGGATCGCAACACCACCATGCTGTTCGGTGATGCCGCTACAGCGACCTGGATGGGCGAGGGCGCCGCTTGGCAGCTTGGCAAGTCGCTGTTCGGAAGCGATGGCTCCGGCGCTGAACATCTGCGTACGACCGATGGCAAGTTCTTCATGAACGGTCGTCAGGTTTACAATTTTGCTTTGGTCAAAGTGCCAGCGCATTTGCAGCAGCTGCTTGAGGCCAGCGGGCTTCGGGCCGATGACATCGATTTGTACTGTCTGCATCAAGGCAGCGCGGCGATCGTTGATGCGGTTTCGGCGCGTTTTGATGAGGGGGAGCACAAGACCAAGTTCGTCAAGGATATGGTAGAGACTGGCAATACCGTGTCGTCGAGCATTCCGTTGCTGCTGGAAAAGCACGTGCTTGGCTCGCAGCACAAGCGCGTTGCGCTGAGCGGCTTCGGTGTGGGGCTGTCGTGGGGCTCGGCGATCATCGAGCGACGTGACTGACAGCTGCTCCTGAGAACCAACGCCGCCGTTTCCCGGGCGGCGTTTTTGTATGCGGGCTCTGAACGAGTATGCGCTTGCCCTTTTGTGCGCATCAGGCTGTCTGTATTTTGGCGTCAACTCCTTGATTTCATTGGGCTGGCAGGATGCCAGTAATTTTTTTCGAAAATCCGCTAAAGCAACCCGCCCTGACGACGATAACTATTACGAAGGTTCTCTGTGCCACACCCGGCGAATTGCCAAGGCCGGAAGCCGTAGTACCCAATCCAACGAGGAATTCGTCATGGCTTTGACCGTTAACACCAACACCACCTCTCTGGGCGTTCAGAAAAACCTGAACCGTGCTTCCGACGCGCTGAGCACCTCGATGACCCGTCTGTCCTCCGGCCTGAAAATCAACAGCGCCAAAGACGACGCCGCCGGCCTGCAGATCGCTACTCGCATGACCTCGCAGATCCGTGGTCAGACCATGGCGAT
>Ga0213821_1000565_pt1 | contig 21572 bp, 20 predicted proteins | sample MC6MC0909MG_FD_179894 | JGI IMG/M metagenome (GOLD analysis project Ga0213821, IMG submission 179894) | Enriched soil aggregate microbial communities from Iowa State University, Ames, United States - MC6-MC0909-MG | ecosystem: Environmental > Terrestrial > Soil > Unclassified | place: USA: Iowa...
TCCGGTTACCCAGCGAAAATGTGGGGTTCCGGTCGGCGGGCACGCGACGTCATGCCCGTAGCCATACGGGCGGCGCTGGTGTCGTGCTGGAAGTCGGTGAGTTTCATGGCCGCCCATCTTTGCATGCGTCCTGATACAACGCAAGTAGAGCCGGGCTCTGCCCGGCTGATCCGGCACGCTGCCGGGCAGAGCCCGGCACTACGTCACGGATTGGCGGCGCCGCCCTGCTCCGGCCCGACCCACGGGGTGATCGACACCCGGATCTTGAGCCGGTTGCCCGGGTCTTCCGGCAGGCGGGAACGGTACTTGGTGCCCTTGTAGACGTAATCCACGTCATAGGCGATCGGGCGACGGAACTCGCGGCCGACCGGGATGATCCGGCAGTCGCGGGTCAGCAGCGGCCCGTTGTTGCTGGCCGGGGCCTCGACCACCGGGGCCATCTCCTCGACGCTGCCGTCCTCGCGCTTGAAGATCGAGCGCACCGAGTCCATGAAGCGGCCGAAGCGGCCCTTTTCTTCCTGGGGCTCTTCGCCGGTGACGTTGACCGGAGCCAGGGTCCGGGTCGACACCGGCTCGCAATGCTCCTCGGTGCGGGTCGCGCGCAGGGTCTGGAACACCGGCTCCACGTTGAGGACCTGCGCGTAGTCGAACTTCACGTTCTCCACGATCACCACCCGGTTACGGACCTCGGCTTCCTGGGCGCACGCCATGAAGGCGGCGCTACCCAGAAGGCAGGTCAGCGTCAGCAACGAAGGGGATTTCATTGGCAACTGGTTCGAGGACAAGGGGGATAGTGTAGGCAGTGACAGACACAAGGGGCTGAACATTACCCTTCCACGACGCATCTGCCCATCCCGGAGGGTGCCGTTTCCGACCCATTGGCCGATGCGGGACCGGCGCGTGGCGCCGATGTGATCTAAAATCGGGGGCTTGCCCCTACCCCCCGGCCCTACGCCCCCATGACCCTGCGCCTGCACAACAACCTGACACGCCAGCTCGAACCGTTCACGCCGCTCGATCCGACCTGTCCGACCCTGTATGTGTGCGGTCCCACGGTCTACAACTACGTGCACATCGGCAACGCGCGCGGGCCGGTGGTGTTCGGGGTGCTGGCAGACCTGCTGCGGCGCCGTTTCGGCGGCCTGCGCTACGCCCGCAACATCACCGACGTGGACGACAAGATCAACACCGCCGCGCGCGAGCAGGACGTGCCGATCTCGGCCATCACCGACCGCTTCGCCGCCGCCTACCGTGAAGACATGGCCGCACTGGGCGTGGTGCCGCCGGACATCGAGCCGGAAGCCACCGCTCACATCCCGCAGATCATCGCGATGATCGAGCAGCTGATCGCCGCCGACCACGCCTATGCGGCCGAGGGCCACGTGCTGTTCGCAGTGGCCTCGTTCGCCGGGTACGGCAAGCTGTCCAACCGCGACCCCGAGGAAATGCTGGCAGGCGCGCGCGTGGACGTGGCCCCGTACAAGCGCGACCCGGGCGATTTCGTGCTCTGGAAGCCGTCCAGCGACGACCTGCCCGGCTGGGACTCGCCCTGGGGCCGGGGCCGCCCGGGCTGGCATATCGAATGCTCGGCGATGGCCGCCGCGCACCTGGGCCCGACCATCGACATCCATGCCGGTGGCGTGGACCTGCAGTTCCCGCACCACGAGAACGAGATCGCGCAGAGCGAGTGCGCGCACGGCGGGCAGACCTTCGCCCGGTTCTGGCTGCACAACGGCATGCTCAACTTCGGCGGCGCCAAGATGAGCAAGTCGATCGGCAACATCGAACGGGTCCACGACCTGGTGCGCCAGCATGCGCCGGAGGCACTGCGCTACGCGCTGCTGTCGGCCCACTACCGGCAGCCGCTGGACTGGTCCGACGCGCTGATCGAGCAGTCGGTGCGGACCCTGGACCGCCTGTACGGCACCCTGCGCGACCTGGCCGACGTTACCGCGACCCCGGCCATCCCGGCCGCGATCGAGGCCGCGCTGGACGATGACCTGAACACCCCGCAGGCGCTGGCCGAGCTGGCCCGGCTGGGTGCGGAAGCGCGTCGCGCCGACGCCGCCGACAAGGCCGGCTGGAAGGCGGCCCTGCTCGGCGCCGGGCAGGCGCTGGGGCTGCTGCAGCAGGACCCGGCCGCGTGGTTCGGCACCAACGGCGGCGATGCCGGCGACGACGCCCGCATCCAGGCGCTGATCGACGAGCGCAGCGCGGCCAAGACCGCCCGCGACTTCGCCCGTGCCGACGCCCTGCGCCGGCAGCTGGACGAGGAAGGCATCGTGCTGGAAGACACCGCGCAGGGCGTGCGCTGGTCGCGCAGGCGTTGAAAGGCCGCCCGACCCACGGTCGGGCGCTACCGTCGGGCTGGCCCGGCGTTCCGTGACAAACGTAGAGAGTGATGTGATCGATTCCCCGTTCCCGATTGAACCCACCGCTGCCGAAGCGCAGGCCGCCATTGCCGACGAATTCGCCTTCTTCGGCGACTGGTCCGAGCGTTACCAGTACCTGATCGACCTGGGCCGCAAGCTGCCCGCGTTCCCGGACGCGTGGAAGACCGAGGAGCATCGGCTGCTCGGCTGCCAGTCGATGGTGTGGATCGTGCCGGAAGGCAACGCGGACACGCTGCGCTTCCATGCGATCAGCGATTCGGCGATCGTCTCCGGGCTGATCTACCTGGCCCTGCGGGTGTACTCCGGACGCTCGGCGGGCGAGATCCTGGCCACCGAGCCGACCTACATCCAGGACATCGGGCTGTCGCGCCACCTGTCGCCGACCCGCAGCAACGGCGTGGCGGCGATGCTTGCCTTCATCCGCGAGACCGCGCAGGCGCAGTCGGCGCCGTGAGTCCGCCTGCCCCTTCCGAAGCCGCCGAGAGCGCGCTGGGCCTGCTCACGCGGCCGGGTTTTTCGCTGCTGCTGGCCTACCGGATCCTGGCGATGCTGTCCTACCAGATCGTCGCGGTGACGGTCGGCTGGCATATCTACGAGGTCACCCGCAACCCGTTCTCGCTCGGCCTGGTGGGCCTGGCGGAAGTGTTGCCGTTCTTCTGCGTGGCGCCGTTCGCCGGCTACCTGGTGGACCACCTGCCACGCCGGCGGCTGGGCATGGTGGCCTGCAGCGGACTGGTGCTGACCGCGCTGGTGCTGACCGCGGTGGCCGAAGGCTGGCTGCCGTTCCAGGGGGTGTGGCCGATCTACGCGGCGGTGGCGATGACCGGCATGGTCCGCGCGTTCCTGTCGCCGATCTACAACGCGCTGTTCGCGCGGGTGCTGGAACGGCACCAGTTCGCGCGCGGCGCGGGGCTGGGCTCGGTGGTGTTCCAGGCCGGCATGGTGGTCGGCCCCGCACTGGGCGGGCTGCTGGTGGCCTGGGGCGGCAAGAGCCTGTCCTACGGCGTGGCGGTGGTGGCGGCGCTGGCGGCGCTGGGCTGCCTGGCCATGCTGCGGGTGTCCGAGCCGGTCCACACCGGCCCGGCGGCGCCGATCTTCAAGAGCATCGCCGAGGGCGGCCGCTTCGTGCTGGGCAACCGGATCATGGTCGGGGCGATGGCGCTGGACATGTTCTCGGTACTGCTGGGCGGCGTGGTGGCGATGTTGCCGGCGTTCCTGCACGAGATCCTGCACCACGGCCCGGAAGGCCTGGGCATCCTGCGCGCCGCACCGGCGCTGGGCTCGGTGTGCGTCGGCCTGTGGCTGGCACGGCATCCGCTGCAGCAGCACGCCGGCCGCGTGCTGCTGATCGCCGTGGCCGGATTCGGGCTGTGCGTGATCGGCTTCGGGCTGTCGCACAGCTTCTGGCTGTCGGCGGTGATCCTGCTGTTCTACGGCGCCTTCGACGGCGTCTCGGTGGTGATCCGCTCGACCATCCTGCAGCTCGCCACCCCCGAGGAAATGCGCGGACGGGTGTCGTCGATCAACGGCATCTTCATCAGCTCCTCCAACGAACTCGGCGCGTTCTACGCCGGCACCATGGCCAAGCTGCTCGGCCTGGTCCCGGCCGTCGTCCTCGGCGGTTTCGCTGTCCTCAGCGTGGCCGGCATCACCGCCTGGAAGAACCCCACCCTGCGCCGATTGAACCTGCGCGACCTGCAGTAGAGCCGGGCTCTGCCCGGCTGCTTTGCCAACCGCACACGACCTTGTATGGGGGCGGCCGGCGGGCAGCCCCAACAAAAAACCCGGCCGAGGCCGGGTTTTCTGCTTCCATCAGGAACCAGCGATCACTCGCCCTGCTGCTTCTGCAGGTGTTCCCAACGTTCCTGTGCGTCGATGGTGCGTTCAGCGGTCAGGCGCGCCTCGAGGCGGTCCAGGCCGATTTCTTCACCGGTGTCCACGCAGTAACCGTAGTCACCCGCTTCCAGCCGCTTCAGCGTGCTTTCGATCTTGCCGATCAGCTTGCGGTAACGGTCGCGGGTACGCAGTTCCAGCGAGTTCTCCGTTTCGCGCGTCGCACGCTCGGCTTCATCGCCGATGTCACGCACTTCCTCGCGCAGGTTCTCGATGGTCTGCTTGGATTCTTCGACCAGGTCGGTGCGCCACTGCTGCAGGCGCTGGCGGAAATACTCCAGCTGCAGCGGGCTCATGTACTCCTCTTCCGCGCTCGGCTTGTAGCCGGCCGGCAGGATCGGACGGCCAGTGGCCTCGTCGGTCTTGTATTCCACCACTTTCACCTTGGTACGCGGAGCGGGTGCCGCAGAACGGGCGGCCACGGCCACGGCGACCTTGCCAACCGGACGCGACACGGGCTTGGGAGCGGATTCGGATTTCACGGGAGTTTTTGCAGGCGATTTCGAAACGGGCACGGGATTCTTGTTTTGCGGGGCCTTCGACGCGGGGGCTGCCGCCGCCGGCTTCGGCGCAGCGGCCGGAGCAGGAGCAGGCTTGGCCGCGGCCTTGGCCGGGACAGACTTGGCCGGCGCCGGCGGTGCCGGCTTCGGTGCGGACTTCACTACGGGTGCTGCAACCGGCTTGGCAGCCGGCTTGGTTGCCACGGGCTTGCTGGCCGGCTTGGCCGGTGCAGGCGTGGCAGCCGCTTTGTACACCGGCGCGGGCTTCGCCGCCGGCGTGATCGATTTCTTTGCCGGCGCCTTCTTCACTGGCGCCTGGGCCGCCTTCGCGACCGGCTTGGTCGGCGCAGCTTTCTTCGCCACGACCTTCTTTGCAGGCAGCTTCTTCGCGACGGCCTTTTTGACCGCCGGCTTGGCCACTGGCTTGGTCGCCGCCTTTTTCACCGGCGCCTTGGCGACCGGCTTGGTGGCGACCGCCTTCTTCGCCGGCGCCTTGGTCGCCGACTTCTTCACGGGTGCCGTCCTGGCCGCCGGTGGTCTGGATGTGGGCTTGCCGGCCGGCTTCGCAGCCGGCTTCCTGGCAACGGGCTTGGCCGCCAACTTCTTTGCAACAGGCTTGGCGACTTTCTTGGCGGCCTTGACGGCCTTCTTTGCAGTTTTTTTAGCAGCCACGAAACGCTCTTCCTTGGTTTCCCCGGGGCCCGGGAAAGCGGGCCTTTATAGCCTACCCGACCAGCAGCAGCAACCTCTCCACCTGCTCCGTTCAGGCCTGGAGCATGGCAGGGGTTCCCGAGCTGCACAGTTCGGAACCTGACCCGGCGCAGGCGCCGGGGCCGCCCGCCGCGCCTGCGCGCGGACGGGTCCAACACCCCATCCTGCGACAAATGCGGCCTTCATGCCAACTGCTCTAAGATTGGGGGGTGATCTCCCACCTGCTCATCGCCCTGCTGCGCTTCTACAAGCGCTTCATCAGCCCCCTGCTCGGGCCGCGCTGCCGCTTCATGCCCAGCTGTTCTGAATACGCCATGCAGGCCATCGCCACGCATGGGCCCGCGCGTGGCAGCTGGCTGGCTGCCCGCCGGCTCGGGCGCTGCCATCCCTTCCATCCCGGTGGCGTGGACGAGGTGCCGCCGCGCACCGCGCACGCCGACTGCCGCTGCACAGGAAAACACTGAAATGTCCTCCACGCTCATCGTCAACGCCCGCATGGTCAACGAAGGTCGCATCGTCGACGGCGACCTGCGCATCGACAACGGCCGCATCGCCCAGATCGGCACCGGCCTGCAGCCGCAGGACGGCGACATCGTGGTGGACGCCGCCGGACGCTGGCTGCTGCCCGGGATGATCGACGACCAGGTCCACTTCCGCGAGCCGGGCCTGACCCACAAGGGCGACATCGCCACCGAATCGGCCGCCGCCGTGGCCGGGGGCCTGACCAGCTTCATGGACATGCCCAACACCAACCCGCCGACGCTCAACGCGGCCGCCCTGCAGGCCAAGTACGACGCCGCCGCCGGCCGCGCCCGCGCCAACTACGGCTTCTACATGGGCGCCAGCAACGACAACCTGGCCGACATCAAGGTCGTCGATCCGAAAACCTCGCCCGGCATCAAGGTGTTCATGGGCGCATCCACCGGCAACATGCTGGTGGACAACCCGGAAACCCTGGACGCGATCTTCAAGTACGCGCCCACCCCGATCATCACGCACTGCGAAGACACGCCGATGATCGACGCCAAGGCCAAGGAGTACGCCGAAAAGTACGGCGATGCACTGAGCGCCGAACAGCACCCGGACATCCGCTCGCGTGAGGCCTGCCTGAAGTCGTCCGAGCTGGCCGTCGCACTGGCGAAGAAGCACGGCACCCGCCTGCACGTGCTGCACATCTCCACCGCCGACGAGCTGAAACTGTTCGAGCAGGGGCCCCTGATCCGCGCCGATGGCAGCCGCAAGCAGATCACCGCCGAAACCTGCATCCACTTCCTGCGCTTCGACCGCACCGACTACGCCCGGCTGGGCAACCTGATCAAGTGCAACCCGGCGATCAAGGAAGTGAGCGACCGCGAAGCGCTGACCCAGGCCGTGGCCGACAACGTGATCGACGTGCTCGCCACCGACCACGCCCCGCATACCTGGGAAGAGAAGCAGAAGCCCTACGCCCAGGCGCCGTCCGGCCTGCCGCTGGTGCAGTACGCCCTCGTCGCCGCGCTGGAGCTGGTGCACGAAGGCAAGCTGGAGATCACCCAGGTGGTGCAGAAGTTCGCGCACGCACCGGCGCAGCTGTTCGATGTCAGCCAGCGCGGCTTCCTGCGCGAAGGCTACTGGGCCGACCTGGTGCTGGTGGAAGACGTGCCGTTCACGGTCAAGCGCGAAGACGTGCTGTCCAAGTGCGGCTGGTCGCCGTTCGAAGGCATGACCTTCCGTTCGCGCGTCGCCTCGACCTGGGTCAACGGCCAGCTGGCCTGGGACGGCAGCCAGCTGGTGGGTGCGCCGAACGGCCAGCGCATGAGCTACGACCGCTGATGCGGGCACGCATGCTTGGCCTGGGCCTGCTGGCCCTGGCCCCGGCAGCTGCCATCGGCCTGCTGCCCTCGCCCGCCGTGGCCCAGGCCGACGCCCGCGTGGTGTTTCCGGCCAGTGCCTCGCAAGGTGCGATGGTGATCGGCAAGGTGCCGGCCGGCAGCGTGGTGCAGTACGCCGGGCGCACCCTGCGGGTGAGCGGCTATGGCAGCGTGGTGTTCGGGATCGGCCGCGATGAAAAAGGTCCGCTGCAGGTGCAGGTGCAGCGCCCGGACGGCGGCAGCGAAACGGTGAGCATCGGGGTGACCCCGCGCGACTGGCCGGTGGAGCGCGTCGACGGCGTGCCGCCCAAGACCGTGAATCCGCCGCCGGCGATTGCCGAGCGGATCAAACGCGAACAGGCGCAGGTCACTGCCGCCCGTGCGCGCGACGACAACCGCGCCGATTTCGCCCAGGCCTTCATCTGGCCGGTGCAGGGGCGGATCAGCGGGCGCTTCGGCAATGCACGGGTGTACAACGGGCAGCCCGGTTCCGGGCATTCGGGGATGGATATCTCGGTGCCGACCGGTACGCCGGTGAAGGCGCCGGCCGCCGGCGTGGTGACGTTTGCCGGCCCGGACCTGTACCTGACCGGCGGTACCCTGCTGCTCGACCACGGCTTCGGAATCAGCTCGAATTTCCTGCACCTGTCGCGCATCGACGTGAAGGTCGGCGACCGGGTCGAGCAGGGCCAGGTGATTGCCGCGGTGGGCGCTACCGGTCGCGCGACCGGCCCGCACCTGCATTGGGGCATGAACTGGTTCGACACCCGCATCGACCCGCTGCTGGTGCTGGAACGCGGGAAGTAACCTGAAACGCGGGAGTGACCCGCTGATGGCCGGTGACCTGATGAAATGCGCGACGGAAGCAACATCCGGTAACGCATGACCTGAAACGAAGGCGCCTCTCCGGCACAGGTCATGCGTCCCAGCGCCGATCATCATGGTCGGCAGTCGTTTGGGAACAGACCCTACCGACGGCGCGTCACGCCCCGCGCCACCCGCCGACGGCACGTCACCCGCGCGCGGCCCACCAGGTGCGCAGCAGCGTGCGCACCGGCGTGGCCTTTAGCTCGCGACCATGCGCCCAGGCCTGCTGGCGCGCACGCGCCAGCGAGGCATACAGGCGGCGCGGGCGCGGACCGGACACACGCGCCGGCCAGTCGCGCAGCAGCTGCTGCGCCCAGCGCTGTGCGGCATCGCTGTCGCCCTGCGCCAGCAACGAACGCGGCACAGCGGCCACGCCGGCTTCGTGCAGGCGCTGCGCCAGGGTCTGCAACACTACCGGGGTGGCTACGTCGCCACGCGCCGGCGTATCGAACATCACCGCCTCCACCGCCGCCACGGCGGCACCGTAGGCCTGCAGGGCACGCTGCGCCTGCGCCGGATCGACCGGCACCGCGCGCGCTTCGATCAGGTCCGGCAGGGCCTGCGCCAGTTCGGCCCACGGTGCGCGCACCGGCTCCAGCATGCGCCCCAGCGGATGGCGCGAACGTTGCCCGGCCCAGCTGCGCAGTTCTTCGCCCCACCACGCCAGCTTGGCGTCGGCCGGCATCGGGTCGCCGCTGGTATTGAGGATGTCGTCGAACTCCTGCAGCAGCGCGAACCACGCTACCACCAGGGTGCGCTGGGATTCGGCGATGAACGGTTCGGCCACCTGCCATTCCGGCCAGCGGGTCCGCCATTTGTCGAGGAAGCTGTCGAGGGCGGTGGAGGTGGTCATCAGGGGATTCCTTGGGGAGCGTGTATCGACCAACGGTCGATACCTACCAGTGTTGTTTGAACGACAGGGCGCCCGCCAGCGTTGTTTGACCCAATGGGCGACCGGCGTCAGGGGGCGCCCGGCGAGCCGTGGGCCGGCCAACGGCCGGCGCTACCGGCGGGCGGCTGGCCAGGCGTCGGCGTACTGAAGCGCTTCCGGCTGCTCGATCATGGCCTCGGCGCCCCAGGACAACGGGTCGTCGGCGTCCAGCCGGTAGCCCCACAGCGCGGCCACCGAGGCCATGCCGGCCGCGTTGGCGGCGACGATGTCACGCTCGTCGTCGCCGACGTAGATGCAGGTGCCCGGGTCGATGCGCATGCGCTCGGCCGCGGTCAACAACGGCAGCGGATGCGGCTTGCGCTGGGCCAGGGTGTCGCCGCCGATCAGCACCGCGCAGCGCGTTTCCCAGCCCAGCTGCGGCAGGATCAGGCGCGCCAGGTACTCCGGCTTGTTGGTGACGATGCCCCAGGCACAGCCGGCTGCTTCCAGCGCATCAAGCATGCCGTCCACGCCGTCGAACAGCACCGCGTGCTGGCCGATCAACGCTTCATAGCGCTCCAGGAACTCGGGCACCAGCGCATCTCGCGCCTCCTGCCCGAGCTCCGGAAACGCTACCGACACCATCGCACGCGAGCCTTTCGAGACCACCGGGCGCAGTACGTCCAGCGTGATCGGCGCGCGCCCGCGCGCGGCCAGCATTGCGTTGGCGGTGGCCAGCATGTCCGGCGCGCTGTCGAGCAAGGTGCCGTCCAGGTCGAACAGCACCGCCTTCGGGAACGCGGACTCAGCCACGGTCGTCGGCGTCGGGCTTGACCGCATGGGCCAGGTAGTTGATGTCGGTGCGGGAACTCAGCCGTGCGCGGTTGCGCCACGGCTCATAGGCCATGCCGCTGACATCGCGCAGGGTGAAATCGGACTCACGCAGCCACCTGCCCAGTTCGGCCGGCTTGATGAATTCCTGGTAGTGATGCGTGCCCTTGGGCAGCAGCCGGGCGATGTACTCGGCGCCGACGATGGCCACCGCGAACGCGGCCGGGGTGCGGTTGATGGTGGACAGGAACAGCTGGCCGCCGGGCTTGAGCAGGCGGTGGCAGGCGGCGATGATCGCGCCCGGGTCCGGTACGTGCTCCAGCATTTCCATGCAGGTGACCACGTCGAAGCTGCCCGGCTGTTCGGCGGCCAGGTCTTCGGCGGCCTGCACGCGGTAATCCACGCTCACGCCCGACTCCAGCCCGTGCAGGCGGGCTACCTTGACCAGCTCCGGCGCCAGGTCGATGGCGGTCACATCCGCGCCGGCCTGGGCCAGCGCTTCGCTGAGCAGGCCGCCACCGCAGCCGATGTCGAGCACGCGCGCGCCGCGCAGGGGAACCCGGTCGGCCACGTACTTCAGGCGCACCGGATTCAGCGCGTGCAGCGGCTTCTGCGGGCCGTCGGTGTCCCACCAGCGGTTGGCGAGCGCGGCGAACTTGTCCAGTTCGGCCTGGTCGAAATTGGTGGAAGCGTGGGGGGTGTTCATGGCTGTCCTTTTCGCGCCTCAGGCGCGGATGTGACGAATTCGCTCGCGCCACTGGCGGGCGTTGGCGACGATGGCGGCGGTGTCCATGCCGACCAGCTCGCGCTGGACCAGCTTGGGCTGCCCGGCAATCCAGACATCGCTGACCTGGTGGCGACCGGCGGCATATACCAGCTGCGAGAGCACGTGGTGCAGCGGCTGGGTTTCCAGCGCCGACAGGTCCACGCAGACCAGGTCGGCCTGCTTGCCCACTTCGATCGAGCCGATGCGGTCGCCGAAGCCCAGCGCGCGCGCGCCGCCCAGGGTGGCCGCACGCAGCGTGGTCGCCGCATCCAGCGCGGTGGCGTCATTGGCGACCGCCTTGGCCAGGATCGCCGCGGTGCGGTTTTCGCTGAACATGTCCAGGTCGTTGTTGCTGGCGCAGCCGTCGGTGCCGATCGCCAGGTTGACCCCGGCGCGCTGCAGGGCGCAGGCCGGGCAGAACCCGGAGGCCAGCTTGAGGTTGGATTCGGGGCAATGCACCACGCTGACGCCGCGCTCGGCGCACAGGTGGATTTCCGCTTCGGTCAGCTGGGTCATGTGCACCGCGATCAGGCGGTCGTTGACCAGACCCAGCCGGTCCAGCCGCGCCAGCGGGCGCTGGCCGTGCAGCCTGATCGAGTCGCTGATCTCCTGCGCGGTTTCGTGCGTATGCAGGTGCACCTGCATGTCCAGCTGGTCGGACAGCATGCGCACGCGTTCGAAGTTGGCATCGCTGACGGTGTACGGCGCGTGCGGGGCGAACGAGGTGCCGATCAGCGGATCGGTGCGCCACTGGTCGTGCAGTTCACCGGCCTTGGCGAAGTACTCGTCGTCGCTCTTGGCCCAGGCGGTGGGGAAATCGATGACCACCGCGCCGACCAGCGCGCGGAACCCGTGCTGCTTGTAGACGGCGGCCTGGACGTCGGCAAAGAAGTAGTTTTCGTTGGCGCAGGTGGTACCGCCGCGCAGCATTTCGGCGATGGCCAAGGTGGTGCCGTCGGCCACGAACTCCGGCCCGATCACCGCCGCTTCCACCGGCCAGATGTGCTGCTGCAGCCAGACCATCAGCGGCAGGTCGTCGGCAACCCCGCGCAGCAGGGTCATCGGATTGTGCGTGTGCGCGTTGACCAGGCCCGGCATCAGCGCCGCGTCCGGGCGCGATACGGTCTGTTTCGGCGCGAACCGCGCGCGGGCCTCGGCACGCGGCAGGATCGCGACGATCTCGCTGCCGCGCACGGCCACGGCATGGTCTTCCAGCACCACCGCATGTGGTTCGATCGGGACCACGTAGCCGGCTTCGATCAGCAGGTCACAGGGTTCGGGAATGCGTGCGGTGTCGGTCATGCGGGCTCGCTTTGGGGGGCGGTGATCCGACGATACGGGATCACCGCGATGTGCGGGTGGGGTAGAGCCGACTGTTAGTCGGCTGCCGTTCGCGACGCGCGTTCAGACCCCGCCAACAGCAGCCGACTAACAGTCGGCTCTACCGTAATTCGACTTCGTCGAATTACTTGCCGGCGCGCGCGGAGTATTCGCCCGAGCGGGTGTCGACCTTGATGATTTCATCCTGGTTGACGAACAGCGGCACGCGGACCACGGCGCCGGTTTCCAGGGTGGCCGGCTTGCCGCCACCGCCCGAGGTGTCGCCACGGACGCCCGGATCGGTCTCGACGATCTTCAGTTCCACGAAGTTCGGCGGCTGCACGAAGATCGGCGAGCCGTTGAACAGGGTGACGATGCAGGACTCTTCGCCCTTCAGCCAGTTCTTGGCATCGCCGATGCCGGCCTTGTCGGCCTGGACCTGTTCGAAGGTTTCCGGGTCCATGAAATGCCAGTACTCGCCGTCGCTGTACATGTAATCCATGTTGGTGTCGACAACGTCGGCCTTTTCCACGTCATCGGTGGCCTTCATGGTCATTTCGACAACTCGGCCCGACCTGATGAAGCGGTACTTGATACGGGTGAAGGCCTGGCCTTTGCCCGGCTTGACGTACTCGGTCTCGGTGATGACCGCCGGTTCATTGTTGACCAGGATCTTCATCCCGTTCTTGACGTCGTTCATGCCAACAGTGGCCATGCTGAAACTCCTGAATGGGCAAACGCCGCGCAGGCGCGGCGAGCCGGATAGAATGGGAAACCCACCGGCAACGGCGGGGAGACACGTTTTTCTGACCCATATGATAACCGCAGGCCCCCATTCCATGCAGCTTTCCGCCACGCCACTGCCCACCCCCGTCCGCTGGCAGCAGCTGTGGCGCGAGGCGGTCCGCGACCCGCGGGCCCTGCTGGAACAGGTGGGGCTGGACCCGGACGCCCTGCCCCTGTCGGGCGAGGCCGCCGCGCAGTTCGCGCTGCGGGTGCCGCAGGGCTTCATTGCCCGCATGCGCCACGGCGACCGCGACGACCCGCTGCTGCGCCAGGTCCTGCCGGTCACCGATGAACTGCAGCACGTGCCGGGCTTCAGCCTGGACGCAGTCGGCGACGGGCTGGCGCGCAAGGCCACCGGGGTGATCCAGAAGTACCAGGGCCGGGCCCTGCTGGTGACCACCGGCAGCTGCGCGATCAACTGCCGCTACTGCTTCCGCCGGCATTTCGACTACGGCACCGAGAACGCCGCCCGCGAAGGCTGGCGCGAGGCGGTGGACGCGATCGCCCAGGACCCGGGCATCGACGAGGTGATCCTGTCCGGCGGCGACCCGCTGTCGCTGGCGACCCACAAGCTGGTGGAACTGACCCAGGCGCTGAAACAGATTCCGCACCTGCGCCGCCTGCGCATCCACAGCCGCCTGCCGGTGGTGCTGCCGGAGCGGGTGGATGAGGAGCTGGTGCAGTGGATCGCCAGCCTGCCGTGGCCGGTGGCGTTCGTGATCCACGCCAACCACGCCAACGAATTCGACGCATCGGTGGACGCGGCCATGGCGCGCCTGCGCGGCGCCGGCGCCACCCTGCTCAACCAGGCAGTGCTGCTGCGCGGGGTGAACGACTCGCTGCAGGCGCTGCAGGACCTGAGCGAGCGCAGCTTCGCCGCGGGAGTGCTGCCTTACTACCTGTACCAGGTCGATCGGGTCCAGGGCGTGGCGCATTTCGAGGTGGACGATGCCACCGCGAAGTCGCTGCATGCGCAGCTGACCGCGCGGTTGTCGGGGTACCTGGTGCCGAAGCTGGTACGGGAGATTTCCGGGGATTCCAGCAAGCGCCCGGTGTAGGGCGCAAGCGCCCTACACCGCGCTTGCGGTAGAGCCGACTGTTAGTCGGCTTCCGCTTTGCCGCCCTACCGCCCCGATTCGATCATTTCCACGACCTCGGTCGCGGTGATCGGCACGCTCAGCCAATACCCCTGCGCCAGGTCGCACCCGCGCTGGCTCAGCAGGTCGAACTGCACCTCCTGTTCGATGCCTTCAGCCACCACGGTGATGCCAAGCGCGTGGGCCATGGCGATGATCGCCGTGGTCAGCGCCAGGTCGTCGGGATCGCGCTGCATGTCGGCGACGAAACTCTTGTCGATCTTGACCCCGTCCACCGGCACCTGGCGCAGGTGGCTCAGGCCGGAGAAGCCGGTGCCGAAGTCGTCCAGCCACACTTTCACGCCGGTGCGGTGCAGCTTGTCCAGCAATGCGGCGGCCAGCATTTCATCGCCGATCACCGCGGTCTCGGTCAGCTCCAGGTGCAGGCGCGAGGCCGGCAACCCGGTGTCGCGCAGGCATTCGGCGACCAGCGTCGGCAGTTCGCCGCCGCGCAGCTGCCGCGGCGACACGTTGACCGAAACGAACATGCCTTCGCCATCGGCCGAATGCGGCCACTGCACCGCCTCCCGGCACGCCGCGCGCAGCACCTTGGGCCCGATCACTTCGATCAGGCCACTCTGCTCGGCCACTTCGATGAACACCGAGGGCGGAATGGTGCCCAGGGTCGGGTGCTGCCAGCGCAGCAGTACTTCCACCCCGACCATGCGCCGGTCGCGGGTGCGGAAGATGGGCTGGTAGACCAGGCGCAGTTCGCCGCGCTCCCACGCGCCGCGCAGCTCCTGCTCCATGTGCACGCGGCGCTCCACCGCGTGGTCCATGGCCCGGCTGTAGTAGCGGTAACAGTTCTTGCCGGCGACCTTGGCCTGGTACATGGCGATGTCGCCATTCTTCAGCAGGGTGGTCGCGTCGGCGGCATCGTCGGGGAACAGGGTGACGCCGATGGAGGTACCCAGGAACAGTTCCCTGCCCTGCACCACCAGCGGCTTGCCAAGTTCGCGCACCAGCAGTTCGGCCAGCTGGCGCGCGCCGGCGGCAACATCGCCGTCGCCGATCAGGATCACGAATTCGTCGCCACCAAACCGCGCCAGCAGCGCTTCGTCGCCGCCGGCCTGGGCCACGGCGGCACGGATGCGCTGGGCGAACTGCAGCAGCGCTTCGTCGCCGGCTTCGTGGCCGAGGGTGTCGTTGACGCGCTTGAAGTCGTCCATGTCGGCGAACAACAGGCCCAGCCGATGCCCGGACGCACGCGCGGCCATCAGCCGGTGGTCCAGCGCTTCGCGGAATGCCAGGCGGTTGGTCAGCCCGGTCAGCGCGTCGGTGTAGGCCATGTGCCGTACTTCGCGGTCGTGGCGGGCAATGGCTTCGCTCATCCGGCCGAAGGCGCGGACCAGTTCGCCCACTTCGTCCTGGCGGCTGTTGTGGCTGAGCTGCGGGCGGTAGTCGCCGGCTTCGATCTGGCGCGCGGCGCTGGCCAGGCCACGGATCGGGGCGACCAGGGTGCGCTGCACGTAGACGATGACCACCACGCCGATCGCCAGCAGCAGGCCCAGCATCAGCAGCAGCCAGCCCAGGTGGCGCTTGCCGACCTGCTGCAGGCGCTCGCCCAGGGTGGTGTTGGCGCGCTGCTCCATGGCCTGCACGTCGTCCAGCGCCATGCCGACGCGGACGCCGCCGATGCGCTGGTTGCCGACCATGATCGGCATGGCGTTGTCGAGCACCTTGGGCGATTGCTGCACCACCAGGGTGCGCGCGGCCACCGCGCCGGCCGCCAGCGGGTCCTGCATGGCCTTGCCGAAGTCGACGACGACGCTGCTGCCGTCATGGATCAACCTGCCGTCTTCGTCGAACACCAGCACGTAGCGCACCACCTGCTGCCGCGAGGTGTTGCGCACCAGCGCGCCGACCTGGGCCAGGTCGTTGTAATACAGCGGGTTGGCCAGGGCATCGGACAGCTCGCGCGCCAGCGCCTCGCCGCGGCTGCGCACGCTGCGGTCGAACAGTTCATGGATGACGCTGCCGCTGAGGTTCTTGACCTCGTCCTGCATCGCCGCCTGGCGCCCCAGCACCACGGCCACGATCGCCACCACCACCACCATCGCCCCGCCCATCGCCAACACGAAACGGGACTGCATTCCGGAACCAAACGGCCTCATTCCACTTCCATCCGCACGCGTGTAAGACCCTGTTTCAATTCATCCAAACGGTGCTGCATCTGCGCATCGACCCGATGGAACCCGGACGTACCAAAAAATTTTTCCAGCGCGTCCTGCGCCTGTGGATCCGACGCGGCCTCCAGCAATACCTGCTGCAGGCGGTCGCGCACCTTCGGGTCGAGCCCGGCCCGCACCACTTCGACCGCCCGCGGATACGGCTCGGTGCGATGGATCGGTCGGAAGTCACGCCGGAACGTGGCCGGGATGCGGTGCTCGTCGCCCCAGTCGACGCTGCTCACCGCGCCGGCATCGACCATGCCCTTGTGCACGTAGGTGGCGATGTTGGCCTCCGAGCGCGCGAATACGTAGCCCACGGTGTCCGGTGCGGCGGCGTCGCGCGCGGACAACAGGATCTCCGGGGTCAGGCCGTTCTGCAACAGGGTCATCACCGGAACCAGATAGGCACTGGTGGAGGCGACGTTCTGCAGGGCCAGGGTATGGCCCTTGAGGCCAGCCAGCGAGGTGATCGGGCTGTCGCGGCGGACGAAGAACACGGTGTGGTAGTCGCGCACGCCGTTGCGTTCGGTCAGAAGAAGGGGCTGTGCGCCGCTGCGCAGGCCCAGCGCTACGGCGGTGCCAGCGGTTTCGGTGACCCAGTCGACCCGGCCACGGCGCAGGTAACTGGCCATCTGCTGCGCATCGGGGGCCATCAGGATGCGCCCTTCGGTGATGCCGACGTCGCGCATGCGCGGGACGACGTAGTCGAGCAGGGGTTGCAGTTGGGCATAGTGTGACTTGGGGTTGTCGCTGATCCGGCCCAGCACGAGGACGTGGTCAAGGCCGGCGGTGTCAGGGCCGGCAACCGCGGTTCCAGCCATCGCAATGATGCCCAGCCACAGCAGCCCTCCCTGCAACAGCCATCGCAGTAGCGGCAATCCCATTCGCTCCCCCCAAGGAATGGCAACAGCCTACCCGAAAAAGTGAGACGTGCGTCAGGTCATTCGGGCTTGGCGTTGGCCAGGCGCGCCATCCGCTGGGCGTCGGCCAGGATGCCGCGCAGCAGGCGCACTTCCTGTTCGCTCAGTTCGGTCCGCAGGAACAGGCGGCGCAGCTTGCGCATGGCCGAGTCGGGGGCGCGGCCCTTGTGGAAGTCGATGTCGTCCAGGGTCTGGCCGAGCTGGCCGAACAGGCCTTCGACCTGGGCATGGCTGGCCGGCTGTTCGCGGTGTTCAGGATCGGCGGGGGCGGCGGCTTCGACGCCGCCGAGGCTGGCCATGCGCAGTTCGTAGGCGAGTACCTGGACGGCGGCGGCCAGGTTCAGCGAGCTGAAGTCGGGGTTGGAGGGGATGTGCACGGCGAGGTGGCAGAGCTGCAGCTCTTCGTTGGTCAGGCCGGTGCGCTCGCGGCCGAATACGAAGGCGACTTCGCTCTCGGGGTCGGCGGCCTTGGCCAGGGCACGCTGGGCGGCCACGGCAGGAAGGAGTTCTTCGAGCTGGACGCGACGGGCGCGGGCGGTGCAGCCCAGGACGAGCCGGCAGTCGGCGACGGCGTCGGCCAGGGTGGCGACCACGGGGGCGTCGCCGAGCACGTCTTCGGCGCCGGCGGAGCGGCGGAAGGCTTCTTCATCCAGCGGTTTTTCGGGGGCCACCAGCACCAGCCGGCCCAGGCCCATGGTCTTCATGGCACGGGCGGCGGCGCCCATGTTGCCGGGGTGCTGGGTGCCCACGAGGACGAAACGGATGCGGGAGGGAGCAGGATGTGCGGACATGAACAGGCCAAACGCGAGCAGGACAGTCACAAATGGTAAACTGTGCGACCGGCCTTTGCGCCGGGACCGCTCTTTTCCCCCGCCAGTACCCCCATCTCTGCCTTTACGGGAGCTTTTTACCATGCAGAAACCCGCCGTCACCGTCATGGTCAAGGCCGCCCGCCTCGCCGGCAACGTCCTGTTGCGCAACATCAACAAGCTGGAGGCGCTGAACGTGGTGCAGAAGGGGCGCATGGACTACGCCAGCGAGGTCGATGCGGACGCGGAAAAGGTGATCATCAAGGAACTCAAGCGCGCCTACCCGGACTACGGGATCATGGCCGAGGAAGGCGGGGTGCAGGCGGTGAACCGCTACATGTGGGTGATCGACCCGCTGGACGGCACCAGCAATTACCTGCGTGGCTTCCCGCACTACTGCGTGTCGATCGCGCTGGTGGAGAACGGCGAGCCGATCGATGCGGTGATTTTCGATCCGCTGCGCAATGAACTGTTCACCGCCAGCCGGGGTGCCGGTGCGGTGCTGAACGACCGCCGCATCCGGGTGGCGGACCGCAAGGATCTGTCCGGGGCGATGATCCACACCGGTTTCGCGCCGCGTGAGCGCAGCCGCACGAGTGCGCAGCTGAAGGCGGTGGACGCGTTGCTGGTGCAGGCCGAAGACGTGCGCCGCACCGGTTCGGCGGCGCTGGACCTGGCCTATGTGGCCTGCGGCCGCGCTGACGCCTATTTCGAGGCCGGCGTGAAGGCCTGGGACATCGCCGCGGGCGTGCTGCTGGTCCGCGAAGCCGGCGGCCGGGTCTGCGACTTCAAGGGCGCGACCCCGGCCCGCATGGACAGCCGCGGCCCGGAAACCCAGCAGATCGTGGCGGGCAACGTGAAGAACAGCGAGGTGCTGCAGAAGGTACTGGTCAACACCGGCTACGCGGCCGAGTTCGACGCGAAGTTCTGATCGACCTGATGTGGGATTCAAGCAACGGCGCCTTCGGGCGCCGTTGTTGTTTGGAGACAACGCGCGATGGCGCCTAAGATCGCCGGAAACGCGCGACGCCCCCCCGGGACACCGGGCAACGCGCAATCACCCGGTAGCGCCGACCGTTGGTCGGCCGTGGGAACCCGTCATCACTCGTTGAAATCCAACAGCAACAGCAACTGCAACTGCAACAGCAACAGCAACAGCAACAGCAACTGCAACTGCAAAAGCCGGCGTCTCATTGCCACGAGCCGGGGCGGTCGCCGGGCAGCCCCCTCCGGGACACGCCGTGAACCCATCCATGGGGGCTTGTCAAAAACATCCATGTTTTTGACAGTCCCTACGGGGGCTACCCGCCGCCCGCCCCCATACCGGGTCGTGTACGGAAGGAAGAGCAGCCGGGCAGAGCCCGGCACTACCGATTCCGCTGGCACGAAAAAAACGCCCGGCCAGAGGCCGGGCGTTTCTTCAGTTCAACGCTTCAGTTCAACACCACCGCATCACGCCACGGTGCTGCTCGCGGCCTTCAGCGCGGCAATGCGCTCTTCCAGCGGCGGGTGGCTCAGGAACAGCTTCTTTGCGGTGGCGCCGGCGATGCCGAAGGCGGCGATCTGGGTCGGCAGGGTGCTCTGGCCGTGGTTGAGCTTCAGGCGCTCCAGCGCGGCGATCATCTTCTGCCGACCGGCCAGGTGGGCGCCGCCAGCGTCGGCACGGAACTCACGGTGGCGCGAGAACCACATGGCGATCATGGTCGCGAACAGGCCGAACACCATTTCCAGCACGAACACGATGATGAAGTAGGCGAAGCCACGGCCACCGCCTTCGCGGTTGCCCGACAGCGCACTGTCGATGATGCCGCCGACCACGCGCGCCAAGACGATCACGAACGTGTTGAGCACACCCTGCAGCAGCGCCATGGTGATCATGTCGCCGTTCGCAACGTGGGCGATCTCGTGGCCCAGTACCGCCTCGGCCTCGTCCTCGCTCATGTTGTGCAGCAGGCCGGTGGACACCGCTACCAGCGCATTGTTGCGGTTGGCACCGGTGGCGAACGCATTGATTTCCGGGCCGTCGTAAACGGCCACTTCCGGCATGCCGATACCCGCTTCGCGGGCCTGGCGCTCCACCGTCGCCAGCAGCCAGCGCTCGGTGGGGTTGCGCGGCTCGGTAATGACCACTGCGCCGGTGGAGCGCTTGGCCATCCACTTGGACAGCAGCAGCGACACCAGCGACCCGCCGAAGCCGAAGATGGCCGCAACCACCAGCAGGCCGCTCATGCTTGCGGGATCGATCCCCGCCAGACGCATTACAAAGCCCGCCAGGAGCAGCACGGCGAAGTTGGTCGCGAGGAACAGGGCGATACGACTGAACATGGGAAGAGGATGCTTTAGGTTGATGTTGCTGCAAATCTGCGGGGACTTCAGGTTGAATTCAAGTCGCAACCTGACCGACGATTCATAGTTCATGTCAATGACTGCCTACCGCGGGCGTTTTGCCCCCTCCCCCACCGGCCCCCTGCACGCCGGCTCCCTGCTGGCCGCGTTCGGCAGCTGGCTGCTCGCCCGCCATGCCGGCGGCCACTGGTCCGTCCGCATCGAAGACATCGATCCACCCCGCACCGTCCCCGGCGCCATCGACCAGCAACTGGCTGCACTTGCGGCCTTTGGCCTGGCCAGCGACGACCCCATCGTCCGCCAGAGCCAGCGTGATGCCCTGTACCAGGAGGCCATCGACCGCCTGCTGGCGGAAGACAGGGCCTTTGCCTGTCACTGCAGCCGCACCGACCTGGCCGACCAGCACGGCATCCATCATCACTGCGTAGGACGTACCGAACGGGCGCGACCGGCCATCCGCCTGCGGGTTCCACCCGGCAGCGTCATCGCCTTCCAGGATGGCCTGCGCGGCCCGGTCCGCCAGGACGTGCATGCCGAGGTCGGCGATTTCGTCCTGCGCCGCGTCGACGGGTACTGGGCCTACCAGCTCGCCGTGGTGGTCGACGACGCCGACCAGCGCATCACCGACATTGTCCGCGGTGCCGACCTGCTCGACTCCACCGCGCGCCAGATCCTGCTGCAGCAGGCCCTGGGCCTGCCTACCCCGCGCTACCTGCACCTGCCGCTGCTGCTGGAGCCCGACGGCCACAAGCTGTCCAAGTCCGACGCGGCGCGCCCGGTCGATCCCCGTGCCGCCGTCCCGGCACTGCAGCAGGCCTGGGCGCAGCTGGGCCAGGACCCCGCGCACCTGGCCGGCAGTTCCGGGGTGATGGGCCTGCTCGACCGCGCCCGCAGCGGCTTCGATCCGGCGCGTTTGCCACCGGGAGACATCCACCTGCCCCCCGACCCGGCCTGAGCCCCCATTTTTCGCCGCGATGTTGCAGAATCGCGTTCCCCCTTGCTGGCCCTGCCTTTCGGAGTAGCTGCTCATGACATCTCGCGTCGCACTGGTCACCGGCGGTACCGGCGGTATCGGTTCCGCCATCTGCCAACGTCTGGCCGACCAGGGCCATCGGGTTGCCACCAACTACCGTGACGAGGCCAAGGCTCTGGCCTGGCGCGAGAAGATGCTGGCGCGCGGCTGCGACGTGGCGATCTTCCCCGGCGATGTCGGCGACCCGGCGACCGCCGAACAGATGGTGCACGCGGTGGAAGCCGCACTCGGTCCGGTCGAGATCCTGGTCAACAACGCCGGCATCACCCGCGACACCACGTTCCATCGCATGCGCGCCGACCAGTGGCACGACGTGATCAACACCAACCTCAACTCGGTGTTCAACGTCACCCGACCGGTCATCGAAGG
>Ga0213821_1000566_pt1 | contig 21543 bp, 22 predicted proteins | sample MC6MC0909MG_FD_179894 | JGI IMG/M metagenome (GOLD analysis project Ga0213821, IMG submission 179894) | Enriched soil aggregate microbial communities from Iowa State University, Ames, United States - MC6-MC0909-MG | ecosystem: Environmental > Terrestrial > Soil > Unclassified | place: USA: Iowa...
TGCCAAGCCGCAGCGCCGGGGCCGAGCAGAACCGCTTGTTCTTCGCCGTGCTGCAAGGCGACAGCAGTGGCCTGCAACGGGACTTCGAGCTGGCCCTGACGGGTACCGCGCAGCAGTGGCAACTGCACCTGACGCCGCGTTCGCTGCTGCTCAAGCAGGTCTTCACACGCATCGATATCAGCGGCGGGCAGTTTGTCGAACGCATCGAACTGAGCGAGACCCAGGGCGACAGCACCGTGCTGCGCATGCCCGAAAGCCGCAGCGCCGCTGCGCTGAGCGATGCGGAGCGCAGTGACTTTGCCGACTGAACGCCTGTTGCCGCGCCTCTTCGCGGGGCTGCTACTGGTCATGCTCGCCATCGCCGGCTGGCAGTGGCACCGCGCTGCGCCCTTGTCGGCCGACCTGATGACGCTGGTCCCCGGCGCCACCGAGGACCCGCTGCTCAAGCGTGCCGAACAGCGCATGCAGGAGCCGCTCAACCGCGAGCTGCTGGTACTGGTAGGCCACGCCGACCGCCAGCAGGCGCTGGCCCTGGCGCAGACACTGGCGGGGCAATGGCAGGCCAGCGGGCTGTTCGAGAAAGTCCAGTGGCGCCTGCAGACCGACCTGCAGGCCGTGCGCGAGCAGCTGCTGCAAGGCCGGCTGGCGATGCTTGCGGCCGCCGATCGGCAGCAGCTGATCGAACAACCCGACGCCTTTGTCGAACAGCGCGTGCGAAGCCTGTTCGACCCCTTCGCCGGCTTCAGCCTGGTGCCCAGCCAGGAAGACTGGCTGGGGCTGACAGGGCGTATCCAGAGCAGCCAACCCAAGCCCGCCAACGTGGCGCTGGACACTGCCAGCGGTGCGCTGATCGCCGAGGCTGAGGGCCAGCATTGGGTACTGCTGCGCGCACGCACCCTGGGCAATGCCTTCGACCTCCACTTGCCGTTGCAGGTCGCCGACCTGCTCGCCACCGCCCGCGCGCAGGCCGGCCAGGCCGGTGCACACCTGCTGGCCGCCAGTGGCCTGCTGCATGCGGCAGCCGGCCAACAGCAGGCCAGCCGTGAAATCACCTGGGTCGGCGGGGGGGCGACGATGGGCATCGTGCTGCTGTTGCTGCTGGCCTTGCGCCGCTGGCAGGCGCTGCTGGCATTCGTGCCGGTGCTGGTGGGCATGCTGTTCGGTTCGGTGGTGTGCGTGGCGCTGTTCGGCCAGATGCATGTGATGACGCTGGTCCTGGGCTCGAGCCTGATCGGCGTGGCGGTGGATTACCCGCTGCACTACCTGTCCAAGAGCTGGAGCCTGAAGCCATGGCGCAGCTGGCAGGCCGTACGCCTGACCCTGCCAGGCATGAGCCTGAGCCTGGCGACCAGCTGCATCGGCTACCTGGCCTTGGCGTTCACACCGTTCCCAGCACTGACGCAGATAGCCGCCTTCTCGGCCGCAGGCCTGGTGGGTGCCTACCTGAGCGCGGTGTGCCTGCTACCGGCGCTGCTCGCCGGCGTGCAGTTGCACCCGCCACACTGGCCCCTGCAAGTTGCCGAAACGCTCACCCGCTGGCGCGAACGGCTGCTGCGCAGAGTGCCCAGTGCTGTGCTGCTGGGGCTGCTGATGGTGTTCTGTGCTGCCGGCTTGTTGCGCCTGGGCAGCCATAACGACATCCGCCAATGGGTCGCCAGCCCCCCGCAGTTGCTGGAAGAAGCGCAGGCCGTTGCGCGCATTACCGGTTACCAGCCCACCAGCCAGTTCTACCTGGTGCGTGGCGCCGATGAGCAACAGTTGCTCGAACGCCTGAGCCTGCTGTCGGCCAAGCTCGATGAGCTGGTCGAACTGGGCAAGCTGAAGGGCTACATGAGCCTCGGCCAGCTGGCCGCCAGCCCGGCACAACAGGCCCAGGCACGCCAGGCCTTGGCGGTGCTGCCACAGCATTGGCAGCCGTTACTGGACCTGGGCGTGCCACAAGCGGCGTTGCTGGCCGAACTGCAGCACTTGCAGCAATTGCCAACGCAGCGCATCGAACAGCTGCTGGCGGGGCCTTTGGGTGAGGCGTGGCGGCCGTTGTGGTTGGGTGAAGACGGCGCTGGCGTGGCAGCCATCGTCAGCTTGCAGGGCCTGGGCGATACGGCGTTGCTGCGCTTGCAGGTCGAAGATCTCGCAGGCGTGCAACTGGTGGACCGCCTGGGCGAGCTGAACCAACTGTTTGCCGCCACCCAGGTGAGTGCCGCCGAGCTCAAGCTGTTGTCCTGCGTGCTGATCCTGGTGCTGCTGGTGTTGCCGTTCGGCCTGCGCGGCGCACTGCGTATTGTCGCCTTGCCGCTGCTGGCGGCGCTGTGCAGCCTGGCGTGCCTGGGCTGGCTGGGCCAACCCTTGACCCTGTTCAGCCTGTTCGGCCTGCTATTGGTGACGGCCATCAGCGTCGACTACGCAATCCTGATGCACGAACATATCGGTGGGCCTGCCGTGAGCCTGCTCGGCACGCTGCTGGCAGCACTCACCACCTGGCTTTCGTTTGGCCTGCTGGCGCTGTCTGCCACGCCAGCCGTCAGCAACTTCGGCCTGGCGGTAAGCCTGGGCCTGGCGTTCAGCTTCCTGCTGGCGCCCTGGGCCGCTCAACGCCAAGGGGCGCATGCCACACAGGAGCGCACATGAAATACCTGACCACCCTCGCCCTGTGCCTGCTGCTCGGTGCCTGCGCCGCTCATCCACCCCTGCCCACACAGGCGCCGTCGCTCCAACTGCCACAGCAGTTGCATGTGCTGCGTGAGCAGGCCGGGCAGCGCCAGGACTGGCTATTGGTGATACAGCGCGAAGACCATCGCCTGCGCTGGTCGCTGCTCGACCTGCTGGGCATTCCCCAGGCACGCCAGTTGCTCGACGGCCAGCAGTGGCAGGCCGACGGCCTGTTACCCCCCAACCCAGCCGCACGGGAGCTGTTCGCCGCCGTGCTGTTCGCCCTGACGCCCGCCGCGCAGTTGCCCCAGCTCTACCCCGGTGCGCGCCAGCAGGCCCAGCGCCGCTGGCTGGGGGAGCGCTGGCAGGTCAATTACCGGGCCTCGCACGGGTTCGACTTGAACCTCGACCAGGGCCTGAGTTATCAAGTCGACCCCATGCCCAGCGAGCACACGCCATGACCGCCTACCTCAATGCCTTGGGCCTGGTCTGTGCGCTTGGTCGCGGCCAGGCCGAAATCACCGCCCGCCTGTTGGCCGGCGATTGCTCAGGCATGCAAGCCGATGCCGGTTGGGTTCCCGGGCGCTGCCCACCGGTCGGTGCGGTGCGCGGTGCACTGCCTGCACTGCCACTGGCTGACCATCACAGCCGCAACAACCAGCTGCTGTATGCCGCAGCCTTGCAGATAGAGCCGGCCATCCGGGCAGCCATCGCACGTCATGGCGCACACCGCATCGCCGTGGTCCTCGGCACCAGCACCTCGGGCATCGACGAGGCCAGCGCAGATATCGCCCATTACCTGCAGGCCGGCCAGTTTCCCGCGCACTACCGCTACGACCAGCAGGCGCTGAGCGCACCTGCCGAGTTTCTCGCCGACTGGCTGCAGCTGAGCGGGCCGGCCTATGTCATTTCCACCGCCTGCACGTCCAGTGGCCGGGCCATGATGAGCGCACGCCGGCTGCTCCAACTGGGGGTGTGCGATGCCGTGCTGTGCGGTGGCGTGGACACCCTGTGCGGCCTGACGCTCAACGGTTTCAGCGCCCTGGAAGCGGTCAGCGAGCAACGTTGCAACCCCTTCTCGGCCAACCGCGACGGGATCAACATCGGTGAAGCGGCAGCCCTGTTCCTGATGGCCCGCGAAGGCCATGCAAACGGCCCGTCCGTGGCCTTGCTGGGCGCCGGCGCCAGCTCCGATGCCCACCACATTTCGGCACCGGACCCCACCGGTAACGGCGCCTTGCAAGCCATGGCCAAAGCCCTCGACAATGCAGGCCTCACACCTGCGCAGATCGGCTACCTGAACCTGCACGGCACCGCCACGGCGCACAACGACGCCATGGAAAGCCACGCTGTGCACCGCCTGTTCGGTGCGGGCTTGCCATGCTCGTCGAGCAAACCCATGACCGGCCATACCCTGGGGGCTGCGGGCGCACTGGAAGCGGCATTCTGCTGGTTGATACTCAGTGGGCATAACCCGCTTGGCCTGCTGCCGCCGCATGTGTGGGACGACCAGGCCGACCCGCTGCTGCCGGCACTCGCCCTGGTGACTGCGCAGCATCGTCTGGCCACTGAGCGACCGCGCCGGTTGATGAGCAACTCGTTCGCCTTCGGCGGCAACAATGTCAGCCTGATTCTCGGAGATGCACCATGATCCCCTGGCCACTGGCCGAGCTGTTGCCCCACGCCGGCGAGATGATCCTGATCGATCAGGTAGATAGCTGCGACGACGAGCAGATCCACACGCGTACCGTGGTGCGCCAGGGTGGCCTGTTCAACCGCGCCGACGGCAGCCTGCCGGCCTGGTTCGGTATCGAACTGATGGCGCAAAGCGTGGCGGCCTTTGCCGGTTGCCGCGCGCGCCGCAACGGCCAGCCGGTCGCACTGGGCTTTTTGCTCGGCACGCGCAAATACCAATGCGATGTGGAACACTTTCCGCTCGGTGCCGAGCTGCATGTGCACGCCATCCGCTCGCTGGAAGACGACAACGGCATGGGTGTGTTCGAATGCCACCTGCGCGGCCCAGGCGTCCACGCCAGCGCCCGGCTGAATGTCTATACCCCGCCGCAACCTGCCCGTTATCTGGCAGAAGCCGGCCCTGAGGATCCAACCCATGACTGACACCATTCTGGTCACAGGCTCCAGCCGAGGCATCGGCCGAGCCATTGCCTTGCGCCTGGCACAAGCCGGCTACGACCTGGTGCTGCATTGCCGCAGCGGCCGCGCCGAAGCCGATGCCGTCGCTGCGCAAATCGGCGAACTGGGCCAGCAGGCACGGGTACTGCAGTTCGATGTCGCCGACCGCGCAGCGTGCAAGGCCATCCTGGAGCAGGATGTGGAAAGCCACGGGGCTTACTACGGCGTGGTGTGCAACGCAGGCCTGACCCGTGACGGCGCGTTCCCTGGGCTGAGCGAAGACGACTGGGACCTGGTGATGCGCACCAACCTCGATGGTTTTTTCAACGTGCTGCAGCCGCTGACCATGCCGATGATCCGCCGCCGCGCCCCCGGCCGCATCGTCTGTATCACTTCAGTGTCCGGCTTGATTGGCAACCGTGGCCAGGTCAACTACAGCGCCTCCAAGGCGGGGCTGATCGGCGCGGCCAAGGCACTGGCGATCGAGCTGGGCAAGCGCAGGATCACCGTCAACTGCGTGGCACCCGGGCTGATCGACACCGCCATGCTCGACGAGCACGTCCCCGTGGACGAATTACTGAAGATGATCCCTGCCGGGCGCATGGGCACCCCTGAAGAAGTGGCCGGCGCAGTGAACTTCCTGATGTCTCCAGAGGCGGCCTACATCACCCGCCAGGTGCTGGCGGTCAATGGGGGGTTGTGCTGATGCGCCGCGTCGTGGTCACCGGCATGGCCGGCATTACTGCCCTGGGCAACGACTGGGCCACCATCGCCGGGCACTTTGCCGCGCAGCGCAGCGGCATCCGCCGCATGCATGAGTGGGACCGCTTTGCCGAGCTCAATACTCGCCTGGCCGGCCCGATCGACAGCTTTGAAGTGCCAAGCCACTGGACCCGCAAGCAGCTGCGCAGCATGGGCCGCGTCTCGCGCCTGGCCGTTGCCGCAGCCGAGAGGGCCCTGGCCGACGCCGGCCTGCTGGACGACCCGAGTATCCGCGACGGGCGCATGGGCGTGGCCTGTGGCTCGTCCACCGGCAGCACCGACGAGATCAAGACCTTTGGCAACATGCTGATGAACTCGGTGGCCGATGGCCTGAACGCCAACTCCTATGTGCGCATGATGCCGCACACCACGGCGGCCAACATCAGCATCTTCTTTGGCCTTACCGGGCGCCTGATACCTACGTCCAGCGCCTGCACCAGCGGCAGCCAAGGCGTGGGCTACGCCTACGAGGCGATCAAGTACGGCCGCCTGCCGCTGATGCTTGCCGGTGGGGCCGAAGAGCTATGCCCCACCGAGGCGATGGTGTTCGATGCGCTGTACGCCACCAGCCTGAAAAACGACACGCCGCAATTGACCCCGCGGCCTTACGACGCCTGCCGGGATGGGCTGGTGATCGGTGAAGGTGGCGGCATGCTGGTGCTGGAAGAACTTGAGCACGCCCTAGCCCGGGGGGCGAAGATCCATGCCGAAGTGGTCGGTTTCGGCAGCAATGCCGACGGCCAGCACATCACCCGGCCTGAGCAGATCACCATGGGCCGGGCTATGCAACTGGCACTGGACGATGCCGGGCTGGCCGCCGAGGCCATCGGCTACGTCAACGGCCACGGCACCGCCACCGAGCAGGGCGACATTGCCGAAACCCAGGCCACCAGCAGCCTGTTCGGCCCACGCATGCCAATCAGCTCGCAAAAGAGCTTCCTCGGCCATACCCTGGGGGCCTGCGGGGCGCTGGAGTCGTGGTTCAGCATCGAAATGCTGAACAGCGACCGCTACGTGCACACCCTCAACCTCGATCAGGTCGACCCCTTGTGCGGCGAACTGGACTACCTGATGGGTGATTTCCGCGTGATGAGCAATGAGTATGTGATGAACAACAACTTCGCCTTTGGCGGGGTGAACACCTCGCTGATTTTCCGTCGCTGGGCGTGAGTCAGCTGGTCATCAACCCGGTAAGCAGCTCGGCGAAGGCTTTGGCCATCGCTGATGCGCCGCGCTCACGTTGCACCAGCCACACCGCCGACATTGCGCCCTCATCCAGCAAGGTGCGGTACACCACACCCTCAATGCGCATGCGCTGGAATGAGGCGGGCAACACCGAAACCCCCAAACCCGCCGATACCAGCCCGATGATGGTCATCGCCTCGCCTGCCTCCTGAGCAAAATGCGGGCTGAAACCCGCCTGCCGGGCCAGGCTCAACAGCTGCGCGTGCAGCCCGCTGCCATAACTGCGCGGGAAGAACACGAACGGTTCATGGGCCAGCGCCGCCATGTGTACACCGTGCTCGGTCCCCGCGGCCAACGGATGCGAAGCATTGATTACCGCTACCAACGGCTCGCGGAACAGCTCGGTGGCCACCAGGCCATCGGGCAGCGGCATGGGCCGCATCAGCCCGACCTCGATGGACTCGTCGAACACGCCTTCGGCCACGTCGCGGCTGCTCATCTCCTTGAGGTTTAGGTGCACGGCCGGGAAGCGCTGGCGAAACGCATGGATAGCCTTGGGGATTTTCGAGGTGAACGGTGCCGACGAGGTAAAGCCGATCTTCATCTCGCCCAGCTCGCCCAATTGCGCCCGGCGCGCCACATCGGCGGCTTTCTCCACCTGCGCCAGCACTTGGCGCGCCTCCTCCAGAAACAGCCGGCCGGCTTCACTCAGCTCGACCCGACGGTTGGTACGCTCGAACAGGCGTGCCCCCAGCTCCTGCTCCAAGGCCTGGATCTGTTGGCTCAGGGGTGGCTGGGAAATGCCCAGCTGCTGGGCCGCGCGGCCAAAATGCAGCTCTTCGGCAACCGCGATGAAATACCGCAGGTGGCGCAGTTCCATGTCTGCCTCCGGAACAAGTCGTAAAACGTCTTAAATAGGTCGAACAATATATTGGATGTAATCATTAGCCAGCTATATGCTTTTTTCATTGCGCAAGAGGTACCCGCCCGTGAAAACTGCTGTATCCCCCCTCCCTGCTGACCCCGACCCTGCTCCGTTGCACGACATCTGGATCGAAAAAGGCACCCCGGCCTTCATGAAAACCGTGCTGGCCCTGTTCAGCGGCGGCTTCGCCACCTTCGCCCTGCTGTACTGCGTGCAGCCGATGATGCCGCTGTTGTCGCAGGAGTTTTCGATCAATGCCGCGCAGAGCAGCCTGGTGTTGTCGGTATCGACCGGGATGCTGGCGTTCGGTTTGCTGGTCACCGGGCCGATCTCCGACCGCATCGGGCGCAAGCCGGTGATGGTGTTCGCGCTGCTCTGCGCTGCGTTATCGACCATGGTCAGCGCGGTGATGCCAACCTGGGAAGGTGTACTCGCCACACGGGCGCTGGTCGGCCTGTCGCTCAGCGGCCTGGCGGCAGTGGCGATGACCTACCTGAGCGAAGAGATCCACCCACAGCACATCGGCCTGGCCATGGGTTTGTACATTGGCGGCAACGCCATCGGCGGCATGAGCGGCCGGCTGATCACCGGCGTACTGATCGACTTCGTCAGCTGGCACACGGCAATGCTGACCATCGGGGGCCTGGCCCTGGGCGCGGCACTGGTGTTCTGGAAAGTGCTGCCCGAATCGCGCAACTTCCGCGCCCAGACGCTGCACCCGCGCAGCCTGCTGGACGGCTTCGTCATGCACTTCAAGGACGCCGGCCTGCCCTGGCTGTTCCTCGAAGCCTTCCTGCTGATGGGCGCCTTCGTCACCCTGTTCAACTACATCGGCTACCGCCTGCTGGCAGAGCCCTACCACATGAACCAGGCGCTGGTCGGCTTGCTCTCGGTGGTCTACCTGTCGGGTATCTACAGCTCGGCCCAGGTCGGCGCCCTGGCTGACAAACTGGGCCGGCGCAAGGTGTTCTGGGCCAGTATCCTGGTGATGGCGGGCGGCTTGCTGATGACCTTGGCATCACCGCTGGTGCTGGTGATCTTCGGCATGCTGGTGTTCACCTTCGGCTTCTTTGGCGCGCATTCGGTGGCCAGCAGCTGGATCGGCCGCCGGGCGCTGAAGGCCAAAGGGCAGGCCTCGTCGCTGTACCTGTTCTGCTATTACGCAGGGTCCAGTGTGGCCGGGACGGCCGGTGGGGTGTTCTGGCACCAGTGGGGCTGGAACGGGATCGGGCTGTTCATTGGCAGCTTGCTGGCGGTGGCGTTGCTGGTGGCATTGCGCTTGAGTCGCCTTCCGGCCAAAACCGCCTGAGCATTGAGGGGGATATCAATCGGGCAACTCCATCACGAAGCGGGCTTGAAGCGCTTCACCTTCCCTTTGCAGCTGGATGTTGCTCAACTGCTCCACTTCTTGTTCAAGGCTGTGCAGCCAGCTGAGCACAGCTGCTGGCGGCCCCTGCAGGCTTATGTCCACTTGCCCGGCCCGGGTCTGCAGCCCGGTGACGGATATCCCCACCAGCCGGGCACTCTCACTCAAGCTGGCAGGCGTAGTCCGCTGAGCCACGCCACCCACGCGTACCGGCGCTCGGGTGACACGTTGCAGCAGCACCCCTATCTCATGCTCTCGCGTCAGCTTGCGCTCGGCCTCCTGTAGGCGTGCCTGGGCCGGTAGCCAGGCGAGTTGCCATACCAAGACCAAGGCCAGGCCCCACAATGCGGCCTTCAATAACGCCCTCCGGCCAGCAGGCACCTGCTGCCATTGGCGCGCCAACGCGTGATCCGCCCAACGTTTCATTCAGCCTCCTGCCACGAAAGCGTTGCCCGTACACCTTGCTCAGCTTGCCGGGCATGATCCATACCTACGCCGGGAAGGCGATCGCGCATCCGCTCAAGGTCGCTGAAACCCTGCGCAGCAACTTCGATGCGCCAGCCTTGCCCAGGGCTCGACTCTGCCCGCTCAAGGGTGACATTGCCGGCTTCGACCAGTTGCTCGGCAAACGATGCCAGCCGCTCCACTGAAGTCGATGGCTTTGGGCGATGTTCGAGCGCACTCACTCGAGCAGCCAGGTCAGGCCCCGAAGGCTGACCGGGAGCCCAACGCTCAAATGCCATTATGTTTTCCGCATGCTGTTGCGACGTGCGCTGAAGGAGCCACTCGGCACGCAGGTAGTCGGCAAGGCTGACCATCAGGAAAACCAGCACCAGAGCGCCAGCCAGCCTATGCCATGACGGCCCATTGCGACGCCGACGAAAATCGCCCTGGCGCAGGTCGATAGCACCCGCACGCCCTTGCACCAAGGTATCGAGGGCACTGTTGATTTGCCGATTGTACAAAGGCGCTGCCACCTCCTGCGCCTCAGCCATCCACGGCATGCTGGGCAGATGGTGCGCCAGCACCTGAGCTGCTTGGGTGCTGACAGCAAGACGCGCGCCGCTGTAGCCACCGAGCAGCCATCTGCCCTCGAACCAAAGTGCGCACACCTCATCGCCTCCCAGCAGATCGGCGTCAACATGCACGGCAACGGGGTCGATGCCCTGCGTTTGCAGCAGCGAGATCATCTGCCGATATACCTCTAGCTCGATAGTGATCACCCTTCGCTCCCCCTTCTCATCGGTGGCCCCGAACGCCAGATGAGAAGTTTCCAACGCAGTCGCCAACTGCTCCTCTGCGGCATAAGCCAGCGACTCGCGCCTGGGGCGCCTGCCCGGTACTGGCCCGATCACGCAGCTCCCGACCATTTCCATCGGCAGTATCGCCACCACTGCTGTACCTGCCAGTTCAGGCGGCAGGTTGCCAAGGTTCGTTCGGTACTCCAGGCCCTGAGCCGTGCGGATCAGTACTGGCCACGGTGTATCGGCTGTGGCCATGCCCTCAGCGAGGAGAAACAGAAAAACTTCACTCATCTGGCTTGAGCTCCGGCTGTGCAGAAAAAACACGACGAACCACGCGGACCTGGTGGGTGTTCAGGTCGATTTCCATATCGCTGTAGAGGTACATAAGCCTGCTTCCCAGCGCTGCCTGCACCTCCAGCCGAAACCACCGGCTCGTAGTGGTCAGGCCATGGCTTTGGATGCCAAGGATGGCAAGTTGAGGGAGAGCCAAAAAGCTCTGGACGTTGGCGTAGCCCTCCTCTGGCCGCGCCTCCACCAGACGCTGCGCAACCGACGGATCCACCCCCTCGAGCAGCCCGAGCATTCGTGCTGGGGCTGTGTTTATGTTCAGCGCGGCGCTGGGCGGTAGCGCCACGACCCATGGCAGCAAACGTGCCATCGATTCAGCGCTGAAACCTGGCAGGGCCCGCAACTGGGTAGGGTCAAGCAGTGGCTGGCCAGCCAATGCATCCAGCGCTGGCGGCTCGATCTGCAGTGAACGGCATAGGCGCTGCCAGCGCTTGAGCAACACCGGGTCGAGGGTTTTTCGCGCAGTCAACGCAGCCAGGTTGAACCGGCCCGAGAGATCTTCCAGCCGCAGCTGTACGCGCCCCTCATGCAAAGCCAGCGCACGGCTGCGCGCCCACGGCTGGCCGCCATGGGTCACTTGCAGCAAGGCGTCACTCTGCTGTCTGAGTTCGCCCAGGGCGTGACGCTCGCCGGCATAAGCGAGCTGCAGCAGGCGCGAAGCCTCGATTTGCTGCCGTATGCCCCCCATCAGGCCCTGATGGCTGCGCAACATGCTGCTGACCATAAGGGTCAACAGGGTCATTACCAGTAACACCGTGATCAGCGCCACGCCTTGCTGCCGAGCGCTCCTCACAGGCTGCTCCCCGCCAGCGGCAGCACCCGGCGTATTGCCTGCAAGCGCTCGGTCGACAGTGTTATTTCCAGCGCTTGCGGAGGGTTTGCTTGACCCGTCGGCCAGCTGGACCGCCACCCGACGGCGGGAACATGCAGCCGCCAACGCAATTCGACGACCCCTTCGAGCAGGCGCTGAGGCCGTCCTTTGCCTTGCTCGAGTGTGCGACGCTGACGCCACAGCACACCGTCCGCGAGCCAATACTCGACAACTCTCAGATCACTGCGTGGCAGCGGCTGACTGTCGCGCTCCGCACCCAATAGCCAGCCTACCCGCTGTTTTTCTAGCGTCACACCAAAGCCTGCTCGCTTGCTCTTCGGTGTTGGCCAGTAGCTCTGCAGGGCATCACGCTGCATTACGCTCATTGCCCGCCCCAACGCCTGCAACTCGTCGGCCTGCACCTGACGCACATCGTCGGCTCGCACCAACGCATTCAGCACCAGGCTGCTACCTGTTGCCAGCAGAGCAAAGATGGCCAGCGCCAGCAGCAGTTCCAGCAGGGTAAAACCCCGCTCGCCACGTTTGGCAGAGTCACTGCGCGGCATCCGCTGCCTCCAGCCAACCAGTGGCCTGGTGCAGTGGCTGGCGATCAGCAGCCAGGCCTACACGCACGTTTACTTCGACGAGGCGGTGATCTGCAAGACGCCGCCTGGATTCAGTTACAACCCAGATGCGTTGATCGAAACTTATCTCCAGCGTGCGGCGCCCTGTGGGCGGGGGGGGCCAGCAAGCGCAGTTCGGTTAAGTGATTGTCGGCGATCCAACTTGCAAATAACCGGTCCCGAACGCCTTGCGACTGCGCCAGGACATGCTGACTGGCCGAGGTCACCGCCGCAGCCAGCACAGCGAAAACTGACAACGCCACCAACACCTCCAGCAGGGTGAACCCGCGCTCAGCGCTCGAGCCAGGGGTCATTGAGGCCGTCGCTCGTAATGGAGGCCAGGCGAACGCCGGCATCATGGAAATACAACGCAAAAGGTGTGTACTCATCGTTGCTGGCAAATACCAGTTGCGCACCGCTGCCTTGCCCGTGGACGGGTACCGCCAAACCGTCGATTTCCAATTGCAGGTCCAGCTCGAGCGCACGCCGCTGGCCCGCCGCCGCCCAGTGCTGGCCCGAACGCATCATCAATTGATAGCCGTTGGTATCGACACGAAGCCCATACTCTATTGCCTCTAGCACTGCTTGTTGCCTGGCATGCTGTACCAACTGCATGAGCAGGCCGGCTTCCCGATACGCCAACCGCTGTCGATCACCGCCACCCACCAGCCCCGCCATGCCCAAGGCAATGCCTGCCAGCAGCATCACCAGCAACAGTTCCAGGAGGGTGAAGCCCCGCGAGTGTCGTGGGGTCATTCGGCCCAATTTCCGATATCCGCGTCCGCGTCTTCACCACCTGGCTGGCTATCGGCCCCCAGTGAGAACAGGTCGAAGCCCTGGCCTGAACGCGTGCCGGGGTTGGCATACTGATAGGGGAAACCCCAGGGGTCGGAAGCTGCGCTCTTCAGGTAGCCCTGGTTATTCCACTGGCGCGGCAGGGGGGCCACGGTCGGCCGCTTGAGTAGCGCTTCAAGGCCTTGGGCGGTAGTCGGATATCGCCCGTTATCCAGGCGATAAATTTCCAGTGCAGTGGAAATGGATTGTATGTCGGTGCGGGCGGCCGTTAGTTTGGCGTGGTCGGGGCGGCTCATCACGTTCGGTAGCACCAGCGCACCCAGCACGCCCAGTATGATGACCACAACCATGATTTCGATAAGCGTGAAGCCGCGTTGCAAGCGCCGTGCAGTGCCGAAGGACATATCAGTTAACCAGTTGATTGAGGTTGAGAATGGGGAGCAGGATGGCCAGCACGATGAACAGCACGATGCCACCCATTACCAGCAGCATCAGTGGTTCGCACAGGCTCACCAGCAGCGAGATCCGCCCGGCGAGTTGTTTTTCCTGCAGGTCGGCGGCGCGTTCGAGCATGTTTTCAAGCTCCCCTGCCCGCTCGCCGCTGGCAATCATGTGCAACATCAGCGCAGGCAATGCCTCGCTGCGCGCCAGGCTGCTGGCCAAGGTCGCGCCCTCGGCGACTTCACCGACGGCTACCTGCAAACGTTCGCGCAACACCAGGTTGCTGACCACGCCTGCGCCGATGCCCATCGCCTCGACCAGCACCACGCCGCTTCTGCAGAGGATCGCCAAGGTGCTGACAAAACGCGCGGCGTCACTGGTGCGCACCAGTTCGGCAAAGCCCGGCAAACGCAACGCAATCGCATGCCAATGCCTTCTTCTGGCCGGCGCACGAAGCCCCAGGGCAATCGCGGCAACCAGCAGCAGAAGCAGCAACAGGGCCAGCACGCCATAGCGGCCGGTCGCATCGCTGAGTGCGATCAGTACCTGAGTCGCCAGTGGCAACTGGGCATGGTCGCGGGCAAATGCCTGCACCACGTCTGGCACCACATAACCGAGCAGAAAACCTACGACCAGTAGCGAAACGGTCATCAAGATCAATGGATAGACCATCGCCAACTGCACCTTCTGGCGCAGGGCCTGCTGGTTTTCACCATGACTGGCCAGCCGTTCAAGCACACCCGCCAGGTCTCCCGAACGCTCGGCCGCCGCTACAGTCGCGCGATACACGACCGGGAATGCCAATGGGTAACGTGCCAGTGCATCGGCCAGGGTATTGCCTTCGGCTACCCGCTCGGCTACTCCCAGCATCACCTGCCTGACCTGACGTTGTTTCTTCTGCACCGCCACAGCGTGCAGAGCCTCGGTCAGCGGCATACCGGCCTGAAGCAAAGTCGCCAGTTGCCGGGTCAACAGGCAACGACGCGCGAGGCTCAAACTGTAGACACGTCGTGCTGCTGCAAAGGGCGTTTGCCGCTGAAGCTCGATCATCAACACCTGCAGGCCCTGCTCGCGCAATTGCTGCCTCGCCTGACGCGCATTGGCGGCCTCCAGCGTGCCGCGCTGGCGGACGCCGCTGGCACTCTGGGCCTGGTAACGGAAAACAGTCATGCTCAATCCTGACCCGTTACACGCAGCAGTTCTTCGACACTGGTCTGGCCTTGGCACACCCGCTGGACGCCATGCTGGAAAAGGCTTGGAGTGTCGAGACGTATCAGCTCACGCATTTGCGCCTGCGAAGCGCCGACATGGATGGCCTGAGCCAACGCTGGGTTGACCACAACCATTTCATGCAGGGCCACTCGACCGCTGTAGCCCATCTGGCACTCGTCACACCCCACAGCCTTGTAGAGCTGCCTCGGTAGTGCGTGAGGGTTACCCAGGGCGCTCGCTGTGGCGTCATCCACTGTGTAGGCCGCTTTGCAATGCGGGCACAGCACTCGCACCAACCGCTGGGCCATGACCCCGGCAAGGGATGACGCTAGCAGGCAGGTGTCGACGCCCATGTCAGCCAACCGCGAGATGGCGCCCAGGGCGCTGTTGGTGTGCAGGGTCGAGAGCACCAGATGCCCCGTCAGCGATGCCTGCACGGCGATATCGGCAGTTTCACGATCCCGGATCTCGCCCACCATCACCACATCCGGATCCTGACGGAGGATGGCCCGCAAACCACGAGAAAAGGACATCTCGACCTTGGGGTTGACCTGGGTCTGGCCGATGCCGGGCAGGTGATATTCGATCGGGTCTTCGACCGTAAGGATGTTACGCGACTCTTGGTTGAGCACCGAAAGCGCCGTGTACAGCGTGGTCGTCTTGCCTGAGCCTGTCGGCCCGGTAACCAGGAAAATGCCATGGGGTTTTTCCAGCATGCCCATGAAGCCGCTGCGCACCGAAGCCTGCATCTGCATATGTTCCACATCAAGACGCACGGCCTGTTTGTCCAGCAAACGCAGGACCACACGCTCGCCATGGGCGGCCGGCAGCGTCGAGACCCGTACATCTACTTCATGGCCTGCCAGGCGCAGGCCGATACGGCCATCCTGCGGCACGCGCTTTTCGGCAATATCCAGGCGCGCCATGACTTTGATTCGTGACACCAATAAAGCGGCCAACGCCCTTGGCGGCGTCAACACTTCACGCATAATCCCATCAATACGCATGCGAACCCGCAATTGCTGTTCAAAGGTTTCCAAATGAATGTCCGACGCTCGCGACCTCACAGCCTCGCTGAGCAATGCGTTAAGCAAGCGGATGATTGGCGCATCGTCCTGTTGGTCGAGCAAGTCGCTGGTCTGCGGCAAGGCTTCGGCCAAGCTGGACAGGTCGATCTGCTGATCAAGGCCTTGAATCACCGTCTGCGCTGCGTCCTGGGCGCTGCCGTAACAAACGGCGAGGCGTTTGGCGAACTCGCCTTCATCCACCATCTTCAGAGGCCAGTGCCTACCGACCAAGCGCGTAGCCTCGGAGAGTGCCTCCAGCGATGCATTGTCCCGCATCAGCAAGCTGGGCTGCGCCGCCTGCTGGTCCAGGAGGATGCCGTGACGCCGGGCGAAGTGAAACGGCAATAGCGTTTTCAAGAGCCGGCCCCTTGCGCATTTGGCAAGCGCCGACCCTCGAACAGCTGCTGGGGGTCCTGGGGGACGTTCGACGGGTCAGCGGTGCGCACGTCGTCATAAGCACGGCGCCCGGCTTCAATCAGATCGGCCTGGTCACGCAGAATGGTTGGCCGCAGAAAAACCATCAGGTTGGTCTTTTCCTGGGTGTCCCGGGTCCAACGAAACAAACCACCGACCCACGGTATGCGGCTGAGCAACGGGACGCCCCGCTGTTCGGTGCGCACGCTGTCCTTGATCAAACCGCCGATCACGATGATCTCGCCGTCGGCAGCCAGAATGGTGCTCTTGAGCGTTCGCTTATTGGTGATCAGGTCGTCCTCGACCACACTTGGCGCCAGTTCGGAGCTTTCCTGCTCAACTTCAAGGCGCAGGCTGCGGCCTTCGTTGATGTGAGGGCGCACCTTCAGGCTGATACCGATATCTTTGCGTTCGACCGTCGTGAACGGGTTGTCCGCACCGCTGCCAGATGTGGTGTAGGAGCCTGTCCGGAATGGCACGTTCTGCCCTACCAGGATGTGCGCCTCTTGGTTGTCGAGCGTCAACAGGCTTGGGGTGGAGAGCAGATTGCTACGGCTATTGCTGGCCAACGCAGAGACCAACAGGCCAAAACGGTCGGAGCCAATCGCCAGCGCCGCGCCACTTGGCAGTGCTTTTTCCGGGCCCAGCAGGTTCTCCCAGAAAGCACCGCTCTCAGGAAATGTCACCCCGCCTTTCAAGCTCCCGGTATTGATCCCCCACTGCAATCCCAGGGCTTCGTTGATGTCGCCACTGACTTCGACGATTGCCGCATGTATCAGTACCTGGGCGCGGGGCTGGTCCAGCTGCTCGATTATCTGTACCACGCTGCTCAAGGTCTGAGGCTCACCCAAAAGCACCAGGGCGTTTTGGCTGACGTCGGCCTTGATCATGGCCCCTGCAGCAAGCGGTTGGTCCAGAGTTTCGGTACCGGCCTTGCCATCCAGGCGCTTGCCTACCTCGCCTAGCATCTCGGCCAACTGCTCGGCATTGCCGTGCTGCAGGCGCACCACCCGCCAGTTTTGTGATGAAGCAGGTGCAGGCACGTCCAGGTCTCGGGTCAACTGCGCCAGGCGTTGTCGGGACTGGGCAGGGCCGAGAATAAGCAGGCGGTTACCGCGCGGGTCGAGCAACACCCGAACACCACTGTCTGGGCCACCGGCCGACGCCTCAACTACCGGCAACACTTCAGTGGCCTGTGCGGTACGCAGGGTCACCAATTCGTAGTCATGTCGCTGGCCGCTGTCGAGTTGCGCGACCAAGGCGTGCAGGCGATCAAGGTTGGCCGCCGAATCGGTGACCACCAAGGCGTTGGCTGAACTGGACGGGCCGATGTAACCGTTGCTCGATACCAGTGGCCGCAGCAGCCCGGCCAGATCAGCGGCAACGCTACCAGAGAGGGTAAACACCCGGGTCGTAAACGCCGAAGGAATCTCATCGACCTGTTGATTAGCCCACGCCTTGGCTTCACTGGCTGGCAGCACCAGCAACCGATCTCCCTCGTTGACGGCGGCAAAGCCTTGCGCGTTAAGCACGGAGTAGAACAGCCGGCGTATCCCTTCGCGGTCGTGCGCTTCATTGGACAGCACAGTAATGCGGCCTTGAACACGGGGGTCGAGCACAATCGTCTGGTCAAGAATTGCCCCGACCTCGCGCACAACATCTCGTACATCGGCGTCGTTCATCGCCAGTTGCCAGGTAGGGGGTTCGGCTAATGCCATGGGGCCAGCCAGAACCAGGCAAGCACCGAAGGCAGCGGCGCGCAGGTTGGTTTTGGAAATCATTGCACCTCCCGCAGCAGGCGGGGTGAATCAGCAGCAGCACGGCCGGATGTGGCGGTGCCGCCGGAGGGATGAAAGAGCGTGGCGTGGGCAGCGGAGAGCAGCAGGGTTTCTTCACGGCCACCTACCCACAGCGTAATCGAGCGCACGTCGATGCGGCGTAACACACTGCCGCCGGGCAGGCGGTCGCCAATCCGATAGACCCGCTCACCGTCGCCACTTGCAACCAGCGCACGGGCCTCGCCACGACTGGGGACCATGCACGCCTTGAGTACGAGCCCGGTCTGACTGGAGGCAGGCTCACCAGGCGCACTGAATCCGAACGCGAGCGACAGCGCTGCAGTAGGCATCGGTCGCTCCGGCATTGGGCTACGGGTTTGCACGCCTGCGTGCAAGGTTGGCTCGTCGATACCCGGGCGAGCAGTTTCGCGTACGCCCAGGATGACCACCGCTATCAGCAGCATCGCGACCCAGCCCAGGTTTGGGGAATGATTCATCGGTTCAAGGCAGCATCCGACGAACTATGCACCGCCCGCTTAGCTCATGGAGAATCACTGCACCCACGTGCAGCAGCACACCTAAAGCCAGCACTGCGCAGGCCGCGATATGCAAAGTGAACCAGGCCTCCAGCCAGAACGGATCGCTTAACAAAGGTGCCAAGGCAAACCAGGCGAAGACGTCTATAGGGCGGTCCATCATCAGTACACCGGACAACAGCACCACAGCGGTCACCCAGTACAAACCTTCATGGACCACGTGGGCAATGAGCTGACCGGCAGGGTGTTCATGCACAGGGCTCGGCGGCGCGTTAACAAGGCGAACCAGCCAGCGCATCAGAAAAATCGGAATAAATAGCGTAGTTAGACTGACATTGAAGGAACCCACCAGATCAGCGGTTTCCTGCTCTACGTCGAAAAAGGCAACATAAAATCCTGTTACCAACGCCCAGCAAATTACCAAGGCCGAGACCCAGTGCAACAGGACCTGCTGCCAGCAGTACTTGTATTCTTGCATCGAAAATACCCAATAGGGCCTGGCAGCCCAGGACAGGCTGCCAGGCCCAACTCCGTCAGCGCTTGATCCAGGCGTCTTGCCAGTCGCTGCCTACACCAGGCTCATACTGCGCGGCACTTGTCGAATAGCTCTTGCACCAGCCCTCGTACGGGAACGGTTTGCACTCGAAGACTTCACCGGTCTTGGCCTGCAGTACACGAGTGCCCGCTTTATAGCTGGTGATCGATTGAGGGAACTCGAAGTCATAGCCATCTCCTCCGGCGGCTTTCAATTGAACCGAGCGTTCTTCCTGCAACAGTACTCGCCCGCTTTTGTTGACACCGACGACCTTGAGCAGATGTTCGCCTGCTCCGCTCGCGACCGGGAGAGCAATCGGGCTGGTGGTGGCATCCACGTCCTGGCGAACAAAGCCAACCTGCTGGTTGGCAGCGTCGAATAGACGCGTAGTGACCTGAAGTTTGCGGTTGGTCATTACGCTGAAGTCCAGGGTCACTTTGCCTTCCGTCAAGGTGTAGTCGGGCTTCAGGCCATGCAGGTGCATATAGCTGTCATCGCCAGGCACCCCTTCGAAATCCAGCTGGTAGCCAGTAATGCCGGTCGTGGGTTTGGCATAAATGTTGTTGGCGCCCTGAACGGGCTTGATGTTGCCTTCTTCATCAATCTGGCCGGCCTGCACCAGGCTCTGGGTGTCACTGATACGCTTGGCAAGCTTGTACGACCAGTTCGGTGCGAGGGCTTCCTCGGCGTTCTCGATGTCAATGCTGACGCTGTATTGCGGGCTTTCGGAAGCATTCACGAAGGCGCGTGCCTTGACCTTGTCGCCGACTTGAAGGTCCCGATTTGGGGTGATGCTGCCTACCTGCGGCCATTCCGGTGCAGGCCCCCCATCGGCCTGGATAGCCACATCCATGACATCGTGGAAAGCAGCTGTGGTGTCACCCACGGTCCAGAGCCCCAGTATCACGTGGTGCCCGGCACGATCTGCCGGCAGCGTGCACTGGTGTTTCTCAAGAGCCGGCCCTTTCATAGGCTGGCCATCACCTCGAGCGGGCTTACCATGGCCATCGACGGTGCAGAAAGGGGTTGTCTCAAATGCCTCACGACTCAAAGCCGCATTGGGATTCCAACCGGTTTTGGTGATGAAATATTCCCACTTGGTCGTAACGTGCCCAACTTCGTAGTACCAAGCGAAGGAAATCTGCCGGTCCTTAACAGGTGTCAGATGCCAGCGGCCAGCGGCTTGCTCATCGACGGGAGAGAAATCGGACCTGACGCCTCCACTGGCAATCTTGCCATCAGCAGGGCCTCTTTGCGGAAAGCCTTTTTCCGCTTCGCCGACCGATTGCGGTTCGTACATAGGTTGACCACAGTTAGCGTTCAACCCCAGTCGGCAGGCGTATGCCCGTGAAGGTGGTTCAGAGGTATAGCCATGGGCATTGGCTAATTGGGCATGCAAGCCAGCCCCAGCAATGGCTAGCCAGACACTGCTGGCGACGAGCTTTCGCAGCTCAGTTCTATTGTTCATCAGACGCTCCAGACGCTTGGTTAGGCAGTCAGGAGTGGCGCCTCCCGACAACGCGCCCAAGCCTAAAGATGCGTCCGTGGTCGTGATGTAGGAAAAAGCTGGCCAATCAGGAGATTGGCCATTTGATTCAATTGACGATTTCCACCATATCTACATCAACCTCCCGGCTCATCAGGTGCTTTTCCACTTCACCGGTCAGCTTGACCTTGGTCTTGTCATTGAACGGCGTCGGTGGCAAATCTTCATCGTCGATCTCGACGGTGATGGTGCCGGTGTTGTCTTTGAACTCGTACTTGTCGTCGTTGTTGACCTTCTTGGTCACAAAGCCTTGCAGCACCACCGGGGTGTCATCGGCTGCGTCGTTGGCGGCGGCGACCGTGGTGACCGATTGGGCACCCGGGCCAGTGTAGCCGGCGGCCAAGGCAGCGGTGCTCAAGAAAGGGGCAAGGATCAGTGCAAGGTAACGAGTTTTCATGATGATCGGGTCCTGTTTGGGTTTCGATGGGACCAGATTAGCGACGATCGCTGAATTGAAGCTTAACGGAATAAAAAACCGGCACAGAGGCCGGTTCGTTGTTGGGACATCAGATCACTGATGGTATTTCGCCGACAGTTCGTGCACAGCATTGATGAACACACCTGCGTGCTCCGGATCGACTTCCGGGGTAATGCCGTGGCCCAGGTTGAACACGTGGCCGGTGCCCTTGCCGTAGCTGGCGAGGATACGCGCGACTTCCTGGCGGATGGCTTCTGGCTTGGCATACAGCACGGTTGGGTCCATGTTGCCCTGCAGTGCCACCTTGTCACCCACACGGCGGCGGGCGTCGCCGATTTCGCAGGTCCAGTCCAGGCCCAGGGCGTCGGCACCGGCTTCGGCAATGCTTTCCAGCCACAGGCCGCCGTTCTTGGTGAAGAGGATCACCGGCACCTTGCGCCCTTCGTGCTCGCGGATCAGGCCGCTGACGATCTTGCGCATGTAGGCCAGGGAGAACTCCTGGTAAGCCGCCGCCGACAGGTTGCCACCCCAGGTGTCGAAGATCTGCACTGCCTGGGCACCCGCAAGGATCTGGCCGTTGAGGTAGCTGGTGACCGACTGGGCCAGCTTGTCCAGCAGCATATGCAGCGCTTGCGGGTTGTCGTAGGCCATCGCCTTGGTCTTGCGGAAGTCCTTGGACGAGCCGCCTTCGACCATGTAGGTGGCCAGGGTCCAAGGGCTGCCGGAGAAGCCGATCAGCGGCACGCGGCCATTGA
>Ga0213821_1000568_pt1 | contig 21523 bp, 21 predicted proteins | sample MC6MC0909MG_FD_179894 | JGI IMG/M metagenome (GOLD analysis project Ga0213821, IMG submission 179894) | Enriched soil aggregate microbial communities from Iowa State University, Ames, United States - MC6-MC0909-MG | ecosystem: Environmental > Terrestrial > Soil > Unclassified | place: USA: Iowa...
CTTTCTCTTTCCTTCTAAGATTTGTCCTTCATCAGCCTTATGAAAGACTTTTCTTTCTCTTCCTTCTGAGATTTGGCCTTCATCGGCTTTATGAAGGACTTTTCTTTCTCTTTCCTTCTAAGATTTGTCCTTCATCAGCCTTATGAAGGACTTTTCTTTCTCTTCCTTCTGAGATTTGGCCTTCATCGGCTTTATGAAGGACTTTTCTTTCTCTTTCCTACAGAGATTTGGCCTTCATCGGCTTTATGAAGGACTTTTCTTTCTCTTTCCTTCTGAGATTTGGCCTTTATAGGCTTTATGAAGGACTTTTCTTTCTCTTTCCTTCAAAGATTTGGCCTTCATCGGCTTTATGAAGGACTTTTCTTCCGCTTACCTATAGAGATTTGGCCTTCATTTGCTTTATGAAGGACAGTTATCCTGCTTTCTTGCGGAGTTTTGTCCCTAATTGGCTTTTCGTTTGAAAGTGCATTCACTCTTCTCCACCCTACGATCTTCTTCGTTTGGCTGAACAACGACAAAGCCATCCCCTTCCATTTGAATCGATTCGCCACCACCTCTTCCAAATAATCCATTTTTAACCTTTTATTCATACTCCATTCACAATCGACTCATAAGATAAAGGCAAATGTTGATAAGGGGTTGAAAAAGATGTTTAATCCATTACAAAGGTTAGTGAAATTTTCGAGTAGTAAACGCGGAGCCAAAGTGGTCCTTCTTCTTTGGATTGCCGCAGTCATTGTATTAAGTATTTTTGCACCTTCCTCAAAAGACTATTCAGTAAGCAGCAAAGAAGGAAGCGTGAAAAACGATACGCCTTCCGCCATCGCTAATCAAGTAATAAAAGAGCAGTTTCCCTCTAAGGAAGGCTTGACAGGATTACTTGTTTTTCACCGTGATGATAAATTAACTGATAAAGACCGTGAGAAGATTACCGAAGTCAGCCAGTGGCTTAGTTCTGAAGAAAAACCGAAATATGTAGAAAGTTCGCTTCCATTCCACCAGTTTCCTAAACCCGTGCAGGATCAAATGTTTTCAAAAGACGGGACTACATTGCTCCTCAATTTTACTTTAAAAGAGGGCTCAGATTCTCATGATGCCAATGCAACAATAAAGGTAATGAATGATAAACTAACACAATTGAAATTAGGAACATTGCAGGCTGAAATTACAGGACCTGCGGGTATTTCATCTGATACCATTTCTATTTTTCAAAATGCCGACTTTGTATTAATGTTAGCAACGATTGTATTGATATTTGTTTTACTGTTAGTCATTTACCGTTCTCCATTATTAGCCGTAATTCCCTTGGTCATTGCGGCGATTGTGTACCAAGTCGTTGATCGAGTATTAGGACTAGGAGGTAAAAATGATTGGTTTGTCCTCGATAGTTCAGCAATATCGATTATGCTTGTTCTTTTGTTTGCCGTGTTAACGGATTATAGTTTGTTTATTTTCTCCCGTTATCGTGAGGAGTTAAAAAACTTCTCATCTAAATATAGTGCCATGGGGGAAGCAATCCACCATGTATCAGAGCCAATTTTGTTCAGCGGCGGCACAGTCCTTTTATCTGTGTTAACCCTATTTACAACCGTTTTTATGCCTTATAACCATTTTGCTCCTGTTTTTTCAGTAGCGGTTGTCTTTATCCTTATTGCCGGATTAACGTTAATACCAAGTATTTTTGCCTTAATGGGACGAAAAGCCTTTTGGCCATTTATTCCGAAGGCTGATGAAAAGCCGAAAGAGAAAGCTGGCTTTTGGACTAAGGTTAGCAAGCAGGTTATGAAACATCCTGCAGTCATAGCAGGAATTCTTTTAATTACCTTGCTTGCAGGTGCCTTCAATACGACTTCGATTCAATATTCCTTTAACATTATGAAGTCGTTCCCGGATGAGCTTTCTTCACGTCAGGGCTTTGAATTACTGGAAAAGCACTATCCTGCAGGGCAATTAGCTCCAGTTACAGTTATTTTAACATCGGATGAGCACATTGCTTTAGATGAGAAGTTTTTAACTAACGTTAAATCACTTGAGGACCATTTTAAAAATATTGATGGGGTCGATTCAATTAGCCAAGGCCTAACAGAAGAAATGATTAAAGACCCTAAAAAGCTTCCACGCGGATTTATTGGAGAGGATAAAAAAACTGTCAAGATGCAAATAGTTTTAAAAGATAATCCGTATGATTCAGATGCGCTTAAAACCGTACAAAAGCTTCGCGATCAAGAAGGAAACATTCTTAGCAAAAGCGGCTTTTCTTCAAGCAGCTATCATTTACAATATGCTGGTCAAACAGCAGAACAATTGGATATTCGCGCAATGAATCAACGAGATATGGTCATTTTATTTTCACTAGTTACAGTGTTAATTACAATCATGTTAGCGTTGCAAACCCGCTCCATACTGATGCCGCTGATTATGATGGCCACGATCCTATTGTCATATGTGGCAACCCTAGGATTCGGCTGGATTATTTTCCACGATATCATGGGTTATGATTCCATCAGTTACCGATTGCCGGTTTACACATTCGTATTCATGGTGGCGCTCGGGGTGGATTACAACATCATGCTGGTGTCACGAATTAAAGAAGAAGCGCAAAAGTTTTCATGGAAAGAAGCAGTCGGCAGCGGTGTAGCCTTAACCGGCGGCGTAATTTCATCAGCCGGAATCATTCTCGCCGCAACCTTTGCAGTGTTAATAACACAGCCATTACAAGAGCTCTTCTTATTCGGGATGATAATGGCTCTAGGTGTCTTAATGGATACGTTTTTAGTGCGGGGCATGCTGTTACCTTCCATTTTGATATTAGTTAAGAAAAAAGGAAAATCACAGTCGGCTACACATACATTTAATGGATAAAAAAACGAACAGCGCATGCCGCTGTTCGTTTTTTCCTCTTTTTAAAGATTCCATTTCTCTCTATCTTACATGTTTTAGTCGTCAAGGGCCTTTAAACTAGATTCATGGGAGCCCTTCAAGAAAACATTTTTGTGCCTTGATATGGTTGTTCTCAACATTAAAACCGTTATTAAAAAAATTAAGATCAAAATTGCACCACTAACAATAAAGACAAAATCTGGGCTATAGCCGTATTGATAGAAAAGAAAACACGAAACACCAAACAATACCATTAAAAACAATTCAAACAAAAAGGCGGTAAAAACATATAGTAAATATGGTACAACAATTTTGGGGTGGGTGACATGTTTCAAGGTAAGCCCTTCCCAACAAAGTTTTGTGATTTTCCCCAACTTCATCACCTCAATGGACAAGCCTTATCACACAGTATGTCCATATTGGCAGATTATTTAATGTAAATTTTTATAAAAAGGCAGCACCCGGCCGTCTTTTTTATGGTTTATAATTAATACTCAATGAGGATACCACCATTAAAAGTGTAAAAATTAGTAGAAAAATACAAAGGGAGAGTCCCCAAATGGCATATAGTCTGGATCTACTCCGGGTAAATAGCCCAATCACCCCAAGGAAAAAGCCTAAAATCGGAAGCTGAACGATAAAGACTCCGGGAAACACCTTTTCTTTAATCAAAAGAGCAACATTTAAACCGGCTAATGCAATAAGCGCAATCAGAAAGGACAAAAATCCTGATATTGTTGGAAGGTGTCTGTTCCCACCTTTTTTGTTTATTCCCAGTTCCATAGTTTCACTTCCCCCACCTTCATCGCACGAATTTCTTTTACATTTTGCAGTTTTCTCAATTCTTCCGTCGGGCCGGTGATAACGGCACCATAAACCTTTATACCGTGTTCCTTAATATAGGCAAGACGGCTATCTAAGGATAATGATTTGGCACGAGCGACTTTTTCAGCAACTGATTCATTTTTCTCAAGTAATGATAAAATATCAAGAAACACTTCTTCATTCGATTCAGTGTCGGTCTTAAACGGGGACCAGGTAGTTGAATCATACTGGGCAGGGTAGCCTAGCGGTGTAATCGGTACGCCGCCATCGTCTTCTTGGGTGACCTCCATTCCCGTATCCACCGCCAGCCAGCGAAGCTCCATATTTTTAGGCAAGCTATTTATCAAATCCTCAGGTTTCATTAACTTGTTTAGCGAGACATATACCTCGGCAACCGTTCCGTCTGGAAGCTTGCTTAATTTATCCCATTCATCCGTTTCAATAAAAGGAATTCTTGCTTTAGGGTGTACCATAACCTCTGTTTCCTTGCTAGGGATTTCAGGCAGCGGTCGATCTAACAACAAATTCTTCTTTGGAAAACTAGGTTGATTCAACAAAAAATCTATACTATAGTTTCCGGCCTTATAATCTTCTTTACCGATTCTTTTAAAAACATCAAACTGTATATTCATTGAAAAAAAGCCAATATCGTCTTCTACATTCAACTTTTCCAAGCTCATATTGGGCTCAGTTACATAAATCGTTTTCGTCACGACATCGATTAGATGGTCTGCCCTACCCCCAATTGCGTAGTACATATATGTAGTCAAAGTCATGACAGGCACAATCAATAACAGAATGGCAAGACTGATCATGATATTCGTTTTTCGTGCCATATTTTTACCGATTGTGACAATCTCTGTTTGGCCTTCTTTTGAGTATGGATGAATTTCGTTCACTTCGTTTAACGATTCCTTTAAATATTTTTGATAATCTTCCTCAAAATGGTTCTTTTCATCACTCATCTGTCTTCATCCTTTCCTTCACTCTATCCATAACCTTCCTCCGGCCCCTATGTAAGTGGCTTTTCAGCGTATTTAATTTCATATCCACAATTTCTGCAGCTTCATTGTATGTCAGCTGATGCAAATCACATAGCAGCAAAACATGTCTTTCCTGTTCCTTTAACGAATGAATGTCATTTAATAATAATTGAAAGCTCTCTTTTTCTAGCAGCCTTTTTTCCGGAGTTTCCTTGGAGGAAGAACTCCCATCTTCAATTTGCTCCTGAATAATCAGGCGTTTATTTTTTCGTTGAAAATCAATAAAAGCATTATAGGCTACTTTAAATAACCATGCTCGAATATTGGAGATTTCATAATCCTCAAGGTGCAAGTATGCCCGATAAAAAGCCTCCTGAACCAAATCCTCAGCGATAAAATGATCCTTTGAAAGGGAAAAAAGATAGCGATATAAATCGTTAACATATTCTTGATAGGCTTGATCAAGCTCCACTTCTGTTCCCCCTTTCAACCTAACCACGTATAACGATAGCAAAAGGTTGCAATTTTGGAAATTTTTTAATTAGAAAAGCGGAAGCGCCTTGCTCAGGGGCGATATAGGAAGAATTATCGACTGGCAAGCGAAGCGAAGCCAGAGATTAGTCTTCCTTAATGCGTACGATAGTAGCCAGGCATAAGACGAGCCGGCGAGAAGGCTGCTTTTTAGCCTTCTTGACGGATTGGCTTATGACCCCGAGCCCCTAGGCGCTGGAGCTGGACAATTCTCAAATTTGAAATTTACACTTTCATATTAAAAAAACACCGTTCAGAAAATTTGAACGGTGTTTGAATTTATTTATGAACAACTAAATGAGCAAAATGGAAGTGGTCGAAGGCGTGTAAACCATCTTCTCTGTCCGTAAAGTACAACTCTTCAATATTCGCTGGCGAAAGATTTTCATATAGTAGCATATTGCAATCTTGCAGCTCTTGGTCAAGTTCAAAGGGATCGAAGCTGGTAACCATCGGTTCACCTGTATGGGCAGTAATTTGCCGCATCTGAATAAGCTTCTTTGAAGCGAGCAAATCATTAAAAGCCATATCGTCGAGGTAATCAAATACGAAAGAGCTTCCGTTTATAGACATATCCGAAATGGCAGTAAGAAGATTGAAGAAATCCACTTTCTCTAAGTACATAACGACACCTAACAAACTAAAATAAGCAAACAGCTTATTATCAAAGCCGCTTTTTTTCAGCTCATCAGGTAAGGAATCATGTTTAAAATCTACGGGAACAAATTTTACGTTTGCAGGAATTTCAAAACCCATTTCTTGAAGGCGTTTTAGTTTAAATGCTTGGGTTGCGGGGTGGTCGACTTCATAGATGATAAAATCTTCTGGTAACTGTTCTTGTCTCAAAGCAAATGTATCGAAACCAGAGCCTAAAATGACATATTGACTTACACCGCGTTCAATAGCAGACTTGAGGCCGTCCTCTGCGTATCTTGCCCGGCTGACTAATTGAGGAATCGTCTGGTTGTTCATCACCCATTCTAATTTCTCTTCAAAAGTCTTCAACGATTCACTCTTTTCCGGGTCAAAAAAGGCAATGGCATTAGCCCAATTGGTGCTGATTAACTGTTTTTCCTCATCGCGTAAAAGCGAATGAGCAACCCGATCATTAAAAATGGGCAGGCTGCTGTTCAATGCATGATATCCCCTGGCAAAGCAGCTTACTAACGCCGTTAGACTTTCCTTTTTAGCTTCCAAAAAAACTCCCCCTTTAAAAAAGAAAAAACCCCTAGCGAAATTTTGCTAGGAGTTTATTGTATGATAGGATCATTAAACTGTCAATAAAATAATATTATAGCACATAATATGAAATAAGTCAACAAAAATTTTTTCCGTATTAAAACATTGGTGCCTGACACCCCGTGTTAATAGAATCGACAAAGTTGCCTTACAATTTCCGCTTACATAAGAGAGTCTCTAGCGTTAAAATAAAAATGAATTATTACTTCGTTTCGCTATAAACAAAGTTAATATATATTATTAAATTTGCTACTTTAGATGGGGTGTGAATATGAATTTAAATAAACTTGAAGCGTTCATCTTGGTTGTTGAGAAAAAAAGTTTCTCGGAAGCAGCTGCCGCACTGAAAAGTTCACAACCGACAACAAGCCTTAAAATAAAGAGCTTAGAAGAAGAGGTTGGGATGGAACTTCTGGAACGATGCACGTCGGGTATTCAGCCAACTGCAGCAGGGAAACTTGTATATCATGCCGCTAAAGAAATAACACGAAGATGGAGACATCTAGAGGATGAACTTCATGGATTTCAAGACACATTAACCGGAACCTTGACCATCGGTGCCAGCACCATCCCTGGAACGTATCTTGTGCCAGGCTGGGTTAAAACATTTCGAAGCCTTTACCCTAAAGTAGATGTGATCATTGAAATAGGTGATTCTAAAAAAATCCTCGATAAGCTATTGGATCATCAAATTGATGTAGGAATTATTGGCCTCGAACAAGATTCAAACAGACTTACATTTAGGCCAATTGCCTCTGATTCACTAGTATTGATTACACCAAATGGACACCCTATGGTCCATGCAAACGAACCGGAATTTAGTCAGTTAAAACAATTTGATTTTGTAGTAAGGGAAACGGGCTCAGGCACCAGAAAGGTAATGGAGGATTACTTGTCTATTCATGGGTATTCACTTTCCGATTTACACTCTGTTATTTCAATTGGCAGTACCGAAGCCGTGATCGCTGCTGTAGAAGCAGGTCTTGGCATCAGTTTTATTTCGAAACTGGCAGCACTTCCTGCCTCAAAAGCGGGTCGAATCCAAATCATTGAAAAATTTGACCCATTTCTAAGAAACTTTTATTTCACATCTCTGACGGATACAGAAAATCGGCCAATCATTAAAGAATTTACGGAGCTTTTATTCAAAGGTTAATGTAAAGAAGTAAATCATAATCTCTGGGTTTCTATAATTCCATAAATATTCCGTAAAAAAAATCGTTATTTAACAACTAAATAAAAAGGTCAGTCTACCACTTAATGCAGCGGGAGACTGACCCGAACTTCTAATTATTAATTAACTCCAATGCCTTTTTAATATATTCATCATCCGATTTTTCAACCCCTTCGAGTGTTCTCTTCACCATCAAACCCAGCTGAATACCCAAGATATGGATAATTGTCATGAGTTTTATAACTTTTCCATACTGTATCCCCACATTATTCTATTTCCTCAAAAGATAGATTTATTGGCTCTTCTAAAATATCCTTTGAAAAATTGATATTGGTGGTTTGTACGGTTTCATCAACTTCTTCAAAATTCAGTTGGTCAATCCAGACCTGGCCGCTTCCCGACAGTAGAACACCGAATGAGATGACGGAACTATTTTCCGGCACATCAAGGACAATAAAATAATGATTCCACTCAGTGTCTCCGCTGACAGGACGATCCCCCATATTATCAAACTGCAATACATCGCCTAAACCGTTATCAACTCTCATCCAAAAACCGCAAAATCCTTCTACACTCTTGGATTTTAAAAAGCCGGATAATTTAATCCTTTTTCCAAGATATTTTTCCGCCTTAAACTCCTGCATCATTGTAGCAAATTCACCGAAGGACTCGGTTGAGACAGCCTTCAAATAGCCTGAAGCTTTCCCTTTATGAAAGTTCTTACGGTCAATGCCTATTTCATAATGAAACGGATGACTGCCGCTTAAAAACCAACCTTTAATTGCCTGCTCTTTTTTCAATTCAGTATCCTCCCTTTGTAAAGTAACTGTAGACATAATCTTTCGATAATGACCTGGTGGCAATTTATAAATCTTTTTAAAAGCACGAGTATACGATTCCTGTGTCTTGAAATGATACTGGAAAGCAATGTCGATAATTTTTTGATCGGTATATAGGAGCTGGCTTGCTGAAACAGCGATTCTTCGAGTTCGAACATACTCCATTACCGTCATGCCAATATCCTTTTGAAAGATCCGATGGAAATGATATTTTGAAAAACCGGCGAAGTTTGCAACCGTCTCCAGTGACAGTTCGTCCTCTAGATGTGTTTCAATATAGTCAATCGTATTTTTAATAATCGGATGATGACTCACACTCTCAACCTCCCTGTAAATAAAATAACAAACTCCCCAAGTATTTTTTTGATATTTCTTGCTTTTTTTATAAAAGACAAAAAAAAGACCCATTCCCATACTCATGGAATGAATCTTTAGAATAGTTGTATTAATAACCGAAAATCAGCTTTTTAGTATCGGAATAGAAAAAGATTTCTCGAACTTCTCTTTTTCTTATTGGTTTAATTGATTAATAAATTCCTTCATGAAGCCCGGTAGATCTGGCCAGGCATGACCAGAAACAAGATTTCCTTGCACATGAAGAGTATTCTCAATATAAGTGGCACCGGCCGCTTCAACATCTGGTTTACAAGCGATATAGGCAGTCAACTCTCTGCCTTCCATGTATTGGCGAACCGTTGTTAAAACGAGACTTGCGTGGCAAATAGCGGCAACAGGTTTATTCGCTTCAAAGAAATGGGCGACAATCCTTGGGACATTTTCATTTAACCGAATGTACTCTGGGGCTCTTCCACCTGGAATAATTAACCCGTCAAACTCTTCAGGATTTACATCCTCGAAGGCCATCTGTGCCTCAATTAAGTATCCTTTACTTTCGGTATAAGTATCCCAGCCAATAAAATCATGCACGACCGTTTGCAGCTTTTTCTTTGATGGGGCGGCGATTTTCACCTCGTAGCCTTCTTCTAGACACCGAAAATACGGGTAATAAATCTCCAATGCCTCAACGGCATCTCCGGCAATTATAAGTACTTTTTTGGACAAAATTGATTCCTCCTCTCAAAAATTAAGGCTTTACCTTTATTTAATATTCAACCTATCCCGTTATATTACCGCTTTCCTTCTATTAATCTTGAAAATTTTTTAATTAATAACGATGTTAATTCCTACTTTTGTTTTAGAATCTTTAGGGTTACGTAGAAACACTTTTACGTGACCGTTTTCCCCGCTCCAGACTCTTTATGGCCACTAGAACCTTTTAGATTACCGTTTTTTATGTTCTAGATTTTTTCGTAACTGTATTCTAATTTCTCGACAAAGATATGTAACAAAACTTAATAAAAAAATGAAGAATTCAAGTTCTTTATCTAACGCAATTTCACACTATAGTATCTCATAGCGATCAAACTGCCTTCTACAGCGAAAACTCCTTTTTCAATCAGCTTTCTTAGGCGATATTCCAAAAATTCATCCCCTACACATTGGTCTAAATGCCCTAGCACTTCGCCAATTAATCTGGCAGATTTCATAAAGTCTTTTGTCTTCTGCTCTCTATGTAACTTTTTAGCCTTTTGGATGATAAATGGGTCATAATAGTCTTCAGGAACACTCACAATCCTTCCATTTCTCCATATTCTTAAAGTTTCTCTATTATTTGATATAGAAAGCCATTCATTCTCATAATCTTCTTTATCATGGTCAGTAAGGACTCTTCCTTGTCCTTGATCATATATTATTTGAAGTTTCTCAGGAGAAATTTCGCCTGAATGCAATACAGTATATTGGACATTTCTTTTTTTAAAAAGTTCCCTAAAAGCCTTTGTCGTATTGATAAGGATTATATCATTATTTCTTTCTCTCAAAAGATGCACGACAAATCGCAGGCCTGTCTGCTCATGAGCGTTGTCAGCAGTCCAAATCGTGATTGGTAATCCCTCTGTAATGGATAATATTTGATCAATTGTCTTTTGAAAGCTTTGTTTATATTCCTGAAATTCTCCATATTCATCATTAATCACGTTTTTCATCCAATCTAACCGCGCTTCTTTCCCTGCTTCTTCATCTAACCGGCAGACTGGACCAACTGAGAACATATCCCAAAAGGAAATGATCTGATCTTTTTTATCTATTCCTTTATCCTTAAAGGCTGCTCTTAAACTGCCTGCAGGAGAAGGACCAAACAGAATATGGATCATCTTATATGCTCCTTCCAACAATATAAAATATTTGTTGTTTTTAATTTTGGTTGTTTCAACATATATTTTTACATGCCTTATTTTTATTTAGGAATCCCGTGAAATTTTCCTCATGAAAAAAAATATTATGAAATAAAGAGGAATAATAAAGGGTATAAAAAGGCTGCTGCTAAAAAAGGGAATAGCTGATACAAACAGCATTTGATTCGGAATCTCTTATAATATTAATTATCTCTTTTCTCCCTCCAAACTTCATTTTAATGAAAAATGACCCTACCTTCAATTCCTAATATATTCAAAATTTCACAAATAAAAAAGGAGAGCATTCCACATGTAACTTTAATGTATGGGGGAATGACCCAAGATTTCAATTATTAATATTAAATTACAACGTTCACACATAAACACGAAAATAGTTGAGTATTTTTGAAAAAGGGGAGGTGACAAATTTTTTGAAAAATGCCTGGCTTGTTTCATTTATCCGATTTCCAATGTTAATCACGGTGTTGTTACTTCTCTTTTTATTACTAAAAATATTTGGTTTACCGTTTCAGTTTCCCTATCTGCCGGAATTTTCAAATGTTTACTTTACTGTCGTTAATGTGATTTGTTTTTTTCTGTTACATCGCCTATTAAAAAATGAAGGTCGTTCCATTAAAGACTTAATTGATTTTCGCATAGGACGAGTTTTAAAAGATATTTTGTTCGGTCTGTTATGGCTTTTGGTTTTGTATGTTCCGTTCGTGGTAACAATTATGGGAATCATGTTTATCATGTATGGAACTGATTTATTCGAACACTTCCAGACTGTTTTTACCGGAAATGAAGAAATCTTTACATTTTCACGGCCCCAATGGCTAATGTGGGTAACGGCCAGCATTTCTTTCGTATTTCCGTTTTTAAATGCACCGATAGAAGAACTAATGTATCGGGGCTATGCGCAGCCATTATTTATCAAGCATTATAAAAAAGTGTGGATTGGAATGTTCATTCCCTCTGTTGGCTTTGCTTTGCAACACGTTATATTGGCAGTTAGTTTACAAGGAGCTATTGTCTATGCGGCAGCTTTTTTTGTGTGGGGAATTGGCAGCGGGATCATCTTTCACAAACAAAAAAGATTGTTTCCTCTCATCGTTTGTCATTTCTTTGTAAACATAGTTTTCGGGATCTTACCCTTAATTTTTCTCATTTCAGGGCAACCTTAATAGAAGAAAAGGAGTCAGTCCCCCGCCACTTTCATTTAGCGGGGACTGACTCCAAAATTCCAAGCCCTCAAAATTTTTTCTTTATCCCTATACGGTATACTAGTTCTAACAAACTTTATTTCTTTTTATCCAAAGGAACGACAAGTTCTAATTCCTTTATTTCTTCATTAAACCCTTCTTTGTTTATATCTGCTGGCTTGAGTGTAAGTGATTCTGGTAGCGTATCCATTGGAGGCAATGCCAGAACCATATGGTGGCCGTAGTCTCCAGCCATGCCTGATTGCAGTTTTAGTCGATCATATACCCGGCCATGATTATCAACTACAGAGAATTCAAACCATTTCCATGTATCGTTTTCGTCCAATTCAGTAGGGTAATCGATCGTTACGTCTATTCTTGTTGAAAGAGGTGAAAATGTTACTTTGTCAGCTGTTAACGTATAAACTCCGTCAACCTTTTCAGTTTTCACACCAGGATAGAACTCGTGTATATCACCCTTTACTTTTTCAAGTGGGAATTCCACCTTCCATTTACCTTTATTGCCAAACAAATTTTCCCCATGGACAGCTATCTTAATTTTGTCGCCGTATTCATCGTAATTAGCAAGTGTGAATTGGTGATGCTCAATAATTGTTTTTGAGTTAATGGAATCCTGTCCAGTAGAACCAATCGCTGATTTGAATGGTTGTCCATTAATTGTTACATAATTAAAGCCGACATTTCCTTCCTTAAGTGAAAGTTCTTTTTCTCCTGAATACACCACCGTTACGATTAACCGTCCGCCATCATAAGCGGCTTCTTTCACTGTCATTGTTAAGCCATTATGACTATCCTGTTTTTCAATCACTGTCGCAAGTTTGTCCCGCTCTATTTTATCAGATGCAATATCACTAAACTCAGCATAAATCGGCCCGATGAATGGTATATTTGATAGCGCTGCCGCCATACCCGATGAAACAAATCCAGAGCCGAATAAGATAATGCATAAACCGCAGGCAATTAACATCGAGTGCTTCGTCTTTCTGCCAACCTTTCGTCTATTCCTGGCACGAGAGATAGCCGCCTTCTCTTTCGCTATTAACTTCTCTAGAGGTACATCTATGCTATCGATCGATTGATTAAAGTTTTCCTTATTCATAAATATAGCCCTCCTTTAAAATCGGCCTCAACTCTTTTTGCACTCGATGTAAGTGTGATTTTACTGTTCCTTCCGGGTAATTCATAATGGCCGCAATTTCCTTAATGGAAAAATCGTGATAATACCTCAATAAAATAATTGTCTTGTATTTGGGATCCAAAAATTTAAAGGCTTCGGATAAATCCATAGAATGGGCTATGTAATCAACGCTTTCTTTAGAAATTAATTCAGCAAATATCTCCTCATTATCTGTTGAAAAATGCCTCGATTCTTTTCGAATAAAATCAATACACTTTGAAACAAGAATCCTTGTAATCCAGCTTTGAAAACTCTCAGGCTTTTTTAATTTTTTTAGAGAAATATAGGCTTTGTATATAGTTTCTTGATAAATATCAAGAGCATCTTGTTCATTTCTAACATATGAATAGGCAGTCCGATACAATTTAGCGCGAACAGAACTAATCAATTGTTCAAACGCTTCATCATTACCCTTCTTCGCCATGTCTACTAATTTTGCTATATCCATATTCGCCTTTCCCCTCCTTTTCATCATTAAGTCGAATGAGAAAGTGGAAACGTTGCACAATAATGAAAAAATATATTTTAGGAGGTCCACTGCCTGTAAAAGCTCATTATCCCAGCAAGTAATAAAGTAGTCCTAACCGTTCAATTAAGAAAGATAGCACCGTGACAATAGGTAACATGCGTAAGCGTTGAAAATGATTTGCAGGCAAAATGATAAATAGCAAACCAGCTAAGATGATATCAAATCCTCTTGGGATTGAAAGAGTATAGAAAAAACTATAACCCTCGACCAAGAGCAAACTAATGGGCAGGGCAGCACAAAATGCAGCCCTCCAGCCATTTCCTTTGGCATACCACACCACATAACCGCCTATCGGTGAAAGTAAGGCAATACTTCCCCAAGCGATAAAATAATACATCGGGAAAAAGCCAAACAAGACCATCGAATAAATATAATAAGCAAGAAGCATAGCGAAAAGAAAAACAAATGAGTGTAATGCTGCGGCTTTAGGTGAACGACTTCGAACAGTAATGATGGTTGTCACGGCTATCCAAAATCCAAAGTACGTCCCGATTAATCCTGCAACTGACCCATCTGTGGACTTTGCTAAGAAACCCAGCAACGCCCCTAGCATAAATACAAACAATACTCTTACTAATCTCTGTTGGAACGGCGGCACTTGATCCGATTTAGCTCTTATGTAGACAAGTTTTTCTTTCATAACTTTTTTGGTGAAAAGTTTATTTCTTTTATTGAAGCTAATTGTTTCTCATCCATAACCATCACCTCTATTTACATATTTTACTATGATTCAGGGAAATATTTCACCAAAATTCAGATGAATAAACATAGTTCTGCTTTTGTGGAATTTTAATTTCAGAAATTTTGGTCTAATTGTGCTAGTATGATATGGTAATTAGAAAAAACTATTGGAGGTAAAAATATGGTACTGCCGAATTTTAATGAGAATTTGCAAAAATACGCAAAACTTTTAGTTGCGAAAGGAATTAATGTTCAACCTGGTGATTGGGTAAAAATGACGATTACTGTTGATCAAGCTCCTTTCGCTCGATTAATCACGGAAGAAGCTTATGCTTTAGGCGCAGAAAAAGTAATCGTCAAATGGTCCGATGATGAGATCAGCAAACTGCATTACTTACATCAACCAGTCGAAGTATTGACCGACATTCCTGAATACGAAATTCAAGAATCCGAAGACCATGTATTAAATCATCGCGTCAGTCGTCTTTCAATTGTCTCCAGCGACCCAGGATTACTTAATGAAGTCGATCCTGCGAAAATTGCTGCCTATCAAAAGGTGTTTGGAAAGGCGTTCAGCGCGCAGCGCATTGCCACACAAAATGATGATTTGAAATGGACTGTTGCCGCTGCTGCTGGTGCAGGCTGGGCAGCAAAAGTATTCCCTAACCTTGCAACTTCTGAAGAACAAGTTGATGCCTTATGGGATCAAATCTTTAAAACCTCACGTGTTTATGCAGAGGATCCAATTGCTGCCTGGGATGAACATAAAAAGACGTTGAATGAAAAGGCAGCAAAATTAAATGAAATCCAATTCGATGCATTGCACTACACAGCTCCTGGTACGGATTTAACTTTAGGCTTACCGAAGAACCATATTTGGGCAAGTGCTGAAAGCTATAATCCAAAAGGAGAAGAATTTATTGCTAACATGCCGACAGAAGAAGTTTTCACAGCTCCTGACACTCATCGCATGGATGGTGTCGTCCGCAGCACAAAGCCGTTAAGCTATGCTGGTACATTAATTGAAGGCATTGAAGTGCATTTTAAAGAAGGAAAAATCGTGGATATTTCTGCTGAAAAAGGCAATGAAGCGATTAAGAAATTGGTCTTTGACAACGAAGGCGGCACTGGACTGGGTGAAGTTGCCCTTGTACCAGACCCATCTCCGATTTCTCAATCCGGGGTTATTTTCTTTAACACTCTTTTTGATGAAAATGCCTCTAATCACTTAGCAATCGGGTCAGCATACCCGACTACAATCCAAGGTGGAACAAAAATGAGCCAAGAAGAATTATTAAAAAACGGCATGAATACTTCCACTGTACACGTTGACTTCATGATTGGCTCTGACAAAATGAATATTGATGGCATCAAACAAGATGGCACCATTGTTCCGATCTTCCGTAATGGAGACTGGGCGTTTTAGATTCCATAATAAAGCAAGGGGACGGTCCTTATGCTTCTGAAGCATAAGGACCGTCCCCTGTTTCCACTTTACTTTATCTCTGCTAAAGCCACTTCCTGATAGGCTTTGAAGAAAGAGCTACAAAATGCATCCCACTCCATCGCTGCTTCCATCGACCCTTCACTTACTTCGCCGAGAACCGGCCGTTGCAGCAGGTCTTCCAGCTGCTCTGAACATGTTTGAATGGTTTCTTGAGAGGCTCCATCAAGAACATTACTAACAAAATCAGATGGCGGATACCAGTCGGCTACTCTACATATATCCCGATAAATTTGAGTTAATAACAGATTTCTTGGTCCTTCCCATTGTTCGTTTACCACGACATCACGGAATATCCGTGGAAGTGAGGAGAACTCTTCCATTACACCATGACCGGCAAACACCGAGATTGCCTCTCGTAATACTTCGGTCCCCTCTTTCGTAGCACCTATTTTTTGCAATAAAATTAATTCTCTTAAATTAAATAATTGTTTTCTCATTTCAAGTGGATGATCTGATTTAAGCCCTGGGTTAAGTGGTTTTTCAAGACGTATGAAAAGATCATAGATTTTAAAGGCGCCTGCAGTTGTCCGCTGTGCTGCATTTTCGATCAGCTTTAACTTGCTGGCTGCAAGCGGATAATCTTTTATCTTTTTTCCAAAAACGGAGCGGAATTCACTATAAAGATTCGCTTCTCTTGATGCACGGAGCATAAATCCAGCACAGGCAATGCCGATTTCAAGACGAGATAGTGTTAGAACGATTCCTACTGCTACGGCAATACCTTTATCCTGTGGACCGATTGGGTAGGCTAGTGCACCATTATATTGAAATTCGCCGGTTGGAACCTCAGCAGTACCCATTTTCCATTTAATCCGGTTAATTTGATAACCATTTCTCTTTTCCTTCTCTTTATCACCTGGGAGCCATGAGGGAACAATAAAGGTGGATACCTTGTTTGACCCTGATATTTTGGCTGTAACAACGGAATAATCCGCATGGGCAACTGAGCAAAAGAACTTATTTCCATATAACCGATAGTTTTTTCCATCAGGAACCGCTTCCAAAAGATTGGCAGGCAAATCCGAGCCGCCCTGGATTTCTGACATAAACTGTGCGCCAATAGCAAATTCGCCGTTAGTTCCTTCTTTTGTATGCATCAAAATTTCTTGGAGTTCAGGATGAGCCTCATTCGGAAATTCTTCAATCAGGGCGATTAATCCATGGGTACATGTTAAGGGACATGTAACCCCTGCTTCACCTAATTGATGAATTAACATTCGTTTGACAAAACTCTCCCAAGCTGCCATTTGACTAGAGAAAAGACCTTCACCAAATACTCCTTTTTCTAAAACTTGTGTTTCCATTGGCCTTACTACTCTGTCAATCCTATGGTTAAAGGCATCATAGTGAAGCATGTGCGGGCGAACTTCCGGCCGTGCACTTTGCGCCGCTAAGTGGTTCCACTGAGAAGAAACCATTGGGGAGAAGGAAAGGATTCTTTCATGGACTTGTTCATAATCTGAACCAGTAAATTTTTTCACCACTTTTTGCAAAAATGGTTCATCACGATACCAATCAAGATTTTCACGCTTTTCAACGAATTCATCAAAGGTGTAGGAATTTTTCCCTCTTACATCTGTTTCTTGGGAGGTTAGGCTCATCAAATGTTCACTCCTTTTCGATTGACAAATTTGATTATTCAGAATTATTATATAGTTAGGTTTACGTTTACGTCAACTAGGGGGATAAGAAATGTCTAAGGAACGTCTTTTTTCGATAAGTGAACTAGCATCTATGTTTGATGTCAGCTCTAGAACGATTCGTTACTATGAAGAAGTCGGAATGCTTACGTCAGAAACGCGTGATCGTTTAACCATTCAGCGAAGCTATACATACCAAGAACGGAGAAGGTTAAAAATGATTCTTCGTGGTAAAAAGCTTGGTTTTAGCTTGCAAGAAATAAAGGAAATGATTGAGCTATACGAAGCGAACCCTGAAGGAGTGGAAGAGAAAAAAAGAATTGTTCAGCATGCAGACCGTAAGATTCAAGATATTAATGAACAAATTTTACAACTGCAAATGTTAAGGGATGAAATAATTGCTCACAAGGAAAGGTATATCCAAAAAAACCGCTAGGGATGATCCTAGCAGTTTTTGTTTAATAGTGTGGGGGGGATTAGCAAATATCCTGTACCTGCTAATGTGGATAGGCATCTAACAACAACGGATTCAGTGATTTAATCAAACGATTAATTAATGTTTTGTATGCCAGTCATGCCAAGTATCTCATCCATTTAATCAAATGTTTGATTAGTTTTTTAATGGAATTACAGTGTGAATCCAAGAGTGAAATTCAATATTGATATATTGTCTTTTATGGAGCTGATGAAGGACAAAACTTCATAGAATTCGGAAAAGTCAATTATTTTACCGTTATTGGCCTCCTCAAATATCCTCTATCCCTGTGATACAAAATAAGAGCAATCACTAAAAAGCCTGACGCTATCCAAACAGATGTATTCCCTATATAAGTGGTTGTGAATGTCCCTGTCAATGCACCAAAAAGAAAAGAAAGAATGATACCAAAGAATTCTTTAAACTGCTTTTTTGCTTCTTGATTATGTTCGATAAACGCCGAATAGGCTGCCTGGGTTGCTGTTCGCAGGTTTCCTGTAGTCATCGTTGAATTGTAAGACCACTTGTCCAGTTTATTGAAAGTAGAGATCTGTAATGATGATACAAACGAAATACATACGGTTACCACTGTATTAGGCACACTACTTGGCAAAATACCTACAACGATTAGAACGATGCATTCTAATAAAAGGATCGAACGTCTATAGCTATGTAATAGTTTCCTTATAAAAGGAAACTTAACAATTTCGGATACCAAAACACCCAGTATAAAAGCTAAGACTGGAAGAATATAAAGGATGGAACCTCCCCATTCCCCATTTGCTGCTTTCACCGCTAATAATACTATATTTCCTGTTTGTGCATTAGCAAAAACACCATCTCTGCTAATAAAAGTATACGCATCTAAAAATCCGCCAACGATGGCTAACAATGCACCCAGTCGAAAAGAATTTGATGATAAAGAAGGAATCTTCTTTTGTTTGTCTTTCATATGATGAACTCCTTGTTTCTCCGATAATGTATTATTTTACACGATCATGTACCCTAATAAGCATTAAACTTCGTTAAAAATAGCAAGATTGAAGAAACCACCATGAAAATCAATTCTTAGAATATACTGGGTTTCAAATAGAAAAAATTAGTATGTACATAATTTTTTTAACTTTATTCGCAAGAAGCTGAGGTAAGAGCAACCTCCGTTTTATTTATCTCTAACATACTCTGTTCTGGCACTATAAGAGTCGATTAATTGAATAGATAGAGGCAGTCCATGTTCATTCAAACGGAAGATATAGGTATCATGAATAAAATCACTTTTACAGATAATTGTTTCCGGGTTCGCCTCAATTGGGAGCAGCCTGAACTTATACGGAACGCCGTACATTTTTGGAATGACAGCATATAGTTCTTTATCATAATGAATAGATACGATCTCTTCCCCGTTCAAATATGTCCCAACAAGGTTTTCACCCACGATCTCTAACGGTTTAAACGGCTGAAATCGATTACCTTCTTTGTCAAAAACAATGCGTATAAGATCGCTGCTAATTTGTGTCACCGGAGTAATATTAATATTACTTAATACAATCACGACAAGTTCTTCATCCGGATACATTACGAGATGATTGACGAAGCCATTGATATCACCGAAATGACTGACCCCCTTCAGGTAACCGTCCTCGATGAACCATCCAAACCCATACCCATTAATACTAGTAAACATTTGATCCTGCAGGTCCTTATCAATTAAAGAATTGTTCATAAGTGCCTGACACCATCGATATAAATTATCAATGGTTGAATACATCCCATAGGCACCCAGTGGAAATGACATGTCGATGTATTCTGTATGTATAACCTTTTCCCAAACTGTATGGCCTTGTGCCAGTGAATGAACAATTGTTCGTCCGTTATCGACACCGGTATCTGCTAAACCTAGCTCATCGAAAATTTCTTGTTGAAGAAAATCGGCAAAGTCCATCCCAGAGACTTTCTCAATAATGGCGGTTAATAACAAATAACCGGAATTGCTGTAGTTCATGCCTGTGCCTGAATCAAATTCCGGCTCCATTACCTTAAATGCATCGATAACCTCCTGCAAATTTGCCGGCAGTCTCATTGTTTTTACCCAATACTCGGGTGTAGAGGTAAAATTGGCTACTCCCGATGCATGGTTCAATAAATGGCGGACTGTTATGGAGGAGCCATTCGGAAAATCAGGAAGAATTGTATCGATGGAATCATCAAGTTCCAAGGCACCCTTCGCATGAAGTTTCAAAATTGCCATCGCGGTGAATGCCTTTGTTAAGGAACCGATTCGAAATTTACTAGAAGGAGTATTTGGAAGATCATACTGGAATGACGATAATCCGTACCCTTTCTTTAACAGGACTTTTCCTTTGTATCCTACAAGTACCGCCCCGTTAAAATAGTTGTGGGCAGATAGTGCATCCATGTATTCATTTAATAATGTATTTATTTTTTTCAACGACTGCTCTCCTTTTTTTATTTATAATTTAACAGGTAGATATGAAGTAATTACTTCTTAGAATTAGTGGCTTCAAGCAACTTTTTTAGAGTTGAATTGATATTAAGTAAGCTTAATAGAATAAAGCCCAGCATAACAAATGTAACAATCTCCCTAGTAAACACTGCGACAATACCCAATATTAACGCATACGCACTATATAACCAATTATTCATAATTGTGTATTCCTCTCATTCATATTATTTCGTTAGTCCTTCCTCAAAAGGATAATCATACTCTTTATCCATCTTAGCACAATCTTCCATTTTCTCTTGTAGAAAAAATTATGAAAAGTTTATGCACTCAAAGGTAGTGACCTCTCCGACTGTCCACTGGAGGCGTACAAAAACGCAAAAATGTCCACGAACGGTGCCTGACACCATTACCATCACATCCATAGTCTTTTCATGTATTCGTTTAGGAAGGTGCCTTGGGGGTCTAGTTCGTTTCTTATTGTTAGGAAGGCTGGGAGTTTTGGGTAGAGGGATAGTAATTCTTCCTTGCTTTGGTTGTGCATTTTCCCCCAATGTGGTCTTCCCTCGTATTTCTTCATTATTGATTCCATATCCTGAAAATACTCTTCATAGGGCATACCTTTGTACATATGGAAGGCAATGTAGGCGGAATCCCTTTGGTAGGAAGGACTGAGCCAAATGTCATCTGCCTTGACGGTCCTGCATTCTATTGGAAAATGTACTTGGTGCTGCTTTGCTTCAATACATTGCCGAATCTCTTGAAGCGCAGACTTGAAATGATAAAGTGGAATGCAGTATTCTATTTCCCTGAATTTAACTAATCTTGGGGTAGCAAAGAGCTCATAACTATTTGCTACAATAGCTGTGCTTCCTACAGCCTTAGCAGATAGTCTGCTGATAGAGCGGCTGCTCTTTGGAAACAAACGACAGAACTCTGAGAGGATGAAAAACAAATAGTTTTCTATGAAAAGATTATTAAAATGGTGGAACGATAAACTCTGAGGCTTTCGATCTGTGACGTTCATTGTTTTAATTTGGACGATATCTGAAAAAGGAAATAAATAAAATTCGAAATGACGGTTCGCTGCGATATAGTGATCGAGCTGCTGTTCGAACTGCGAAT
>Ga0213821_1000569_pt1 | contig 21497 bp, 15 predicted proteins | sample MC6MC0909MG_FD_179894 | JGI IMG/M metagenome (GOLD analysis project Ga0213821, IMG submission 179894) | Enriched soil aggregate microbial communities from Iowa State University, Ames, United States - MC6-MC0909-MG | ecosystem: Environmental > Terrestrial > Soil > Unclassified | place: USA: Iowa...
AAAAATGTTATCAAAGCTCCATTTTGCGCAAAATAGTGATGGTTAAGACTTCAATTTATCACTATACATTTATGTGAAATACCAATGAATGAGCAATGGTTGATTGGAGTGTAGACTGAATAACTCCTCGGGGATTCAGCGTCACAGATGAGACCATGGAGCGAGCAACGTGAGTGAAGAGGCTCATCGGACGCTCCCCAGGAAAGCACTCAGGAGGAACGGAGATTAACCCGTCGTTTTGAAAAAGGGATATACTTTTTAATTTGTCACCTTGATGTCATTGACATAATAGTATTTCAACAACATGACGGTAAGCTCTAATGCCTACCGTCAATAATTTGTTATCTGATACCTACTGCTTATTGATTTTCTTGACTACTCACCTAATTCTTTCTTCATTAATTTTAGTTTTTCATTGATTTTTTTTACATCTTTTTTATCATTTTGCCATGACAGTAGGCGAATGATAATATAGATTACCGCAATTTGCAGTGCTAGAAAAATTACATCTAATGCATCGTTTACAATATTAATAGCGCTGCCTAGGACGATCAATAAAATCTCCAAAGTAAAGAAATGAATAATAATTCTTATACGCATTTTCTTCTCACTAAGATCATTAGGAGAATATAAAATAAATCCAGTTAATGCACTTAAAAGTGAAAATGACATAATGATATAAATTGACTTTAAATCAAAGGCCATATTGGGATAATATATTTGTCTTAAAAAAGTAATAATAATAATTATCGATGCGAAAATAATCAAGAAATCCTTAATGATGTCTCGTACAAATTCGGAAAGTTTCATATATGTATCCACCTTTTACAAGCCAAGCATTTTTTTTAGAACAGGCACATACTGCCTTGAAATAACAGTACGTTCTCCGTTATCCAGTACCGCTTCGAATCGACCACTTATCGTCGGATAAACAGATGAAATTTTGGTGATGTTCAAAATTGTTGATTTTGATGCGCGAAAACAGTTTTTTCCTTTGCATAATTCCTCTAATTCGTATAGTTTTTGTTTCACCTCAAAGACGTTATCTTTGCAGTAAATAAAAACTTTTCCCTCTACTGCTTCAAAATAATAGATATCACTAAGCTTAATGCGGTGAATACGATCATTTTGATGTCCAAGTAGAATAAGATTTTCAGTTTTCAGCTTGTTTATGATTTCATTTATTTCGTGATCAACCTCATGACATCTAATAATAATCTCTTCTTCTTCTTCTTGGCTTATTTCTTCTATTGAAATTTTCAAATCATCACCCACGAAAATTCAAATTATTTCTTTTGACTATACCTTAAGACAATCCTTTTTACATTTTATCAGATTAAAGTTTGGGATAGTAGTTAGAATTCTGTAAGTAAGAGGAGGAAAAAGGGCAAGTGAGAACTACTAAGGGAAATCAATTTCCAAAATTGGATTTACTACATGAAAAATTACAGTTCTTTTTATGTTTTGAAATTGCTGTCCTTTTGACATTCAGCTACATATTTCATTGATAAAGTGAAGGCTAAGCTTAGTAAAACACTAAGCATTTTTAGATAAATTGAATTTTTATAAAAAATTTGTTAATATAAATATACAATTATGAGAGGACTGATGGATGAACAATGATTAACTAATCTATATTTTAAGTTGAAATCAATAACTTCAAACTACAAAATATAGGATTAGTCTGTCCATTTTTATCAATCAATCGGTTTTTACTTTATTTGTCATGTTTCCTATGGCAAAAAAGTCCTTATTCAATACCAGTGAAAGACTAATCCTTCCAATGACAAATTGGGAGGATTTTTTATTCTCTCATAAATAATTGAATCAAAAAAGGGGAGAGAGAAATGGATTCAGATACTATTGTTACGCATGTATTGCTCCGTACAAGTCGTTAATATCCATCAAACTTATACGGAGAAGTATTACACTAGATGGATGTACCGACTTTGTATTAATAGTAAAAAGTGTTGATATACAAAGGAGGAATTATCATGTCAATGATACAAGTTCAAAATTTAACTTTTTCCTATCCAAGCAGCTTTGACAATATTTTTGAAAATGTAAGCTTTCAAATAGATACAGATTGGAAGCTTGGATTTATCGGTAGAAATGGGCGAGGAAAAACAACATTCTTCAATTTATTATTAGGGAATTATGAGTATAGTGGGAAAATCAATTCTTCGGTAGAGTTTAATTATTTTCCTTATCCAGTTTCGGATAAAAACAGGTATACGCATGAAATTATGGAGGAAATTTGCCCCCGGGCAGAAGATTGGGAAATTCTCCGTGAGATTTCCTATTTAGACGTTGATGCCGAGGTTATGTATCGCCCTTTTAAAACCTTGTCAAATGGAGAACAGACAAAGGTGTTGCTAGCTGCACTTTTTTTAACGGAGGGACAATTTCTATTAATTGATGAGCCAACCAACCATCTAGATACGGAAGCGCGAAAGATCGTTTCTGAATATTTAAGGAAGAAAAAAGGATTTATTTTAATTTCACATGACCGAAACTTTTTAGATGGCTGTGTTGATCATATTTTATCTATAAATAGGGCAAATATTGAAGTTCAAAGTGGTAACTATTCTTCTTGGAAGCTGAATTTTGATCGACAGCAGGAACACGAAGAGGCAACTAATGAGCGTCTACAAAAAGATATAGGACGATTAAAACAGTCTTCAAAGCGTACATCCGGTTGGTCTAATCAAGTGGAAGCTTCCAAAAATGGAACAACGAATTCAGGCTCTAAGTTAGACAAAGGTTTTGTAGGGCATAAAGCAGCGAAGATGATGAAGAGAGCAAAAAACCTTGAATCAAGGCAACAAAAAGCTATTGAGGAAAAGTCAAAACTGCTAAAAAATGTGGAAAAAACCGAGACATTAAAATTAGAGTCATTGGTATTTCAGTCAAAGGAACTACTAGCTTTGGCAGATGTGTCAGTTCAATATGATGGCCAACTAGTGAATCAGCCAATTAGCTTTAAAGTTGAACAAGGTGATCGAATTGTACTTGATGGAAAGAATGGTAGCGGAAAAAGTAGTATCCTCAAACTCATTTTAGGAAATCCGATACAGCATACTGGTTCTATAAATCTTGGGTCAGGTCTTATTATTTCCTATGTTCAGCAGGATACTTCTCATTTAAAGGGAATGTTAGCGGACTTTATTGAAGAGCATGGGATTGATGAAACGTTATTTAAATCCATCCTACGTAAGATGGACTTTGACCGTATTCAGTTTGAGAAAGATATATCCCATTATTCTGGGGGACAAAAGAAGAAGCTACTAATAGCCAAAAGTTTATGTGAAAAAGCGCATATCTATATTTGGGATGAACCATTAAATTTTATTGATATTTATTCACGCATGCAGATAGAAGAGCTAATTCAAAAATTTAATCCCACAATGGTATTTGTTGAGCATGATCAGGCATTTCAACAAACAGTTGCAACAAAAACGATCACTATGTAGTTAAAACACTTTTTGATGGTTTAGTTGAAGAGCGTAGCTAAAATGAACAAACGTTTTTATTTCTGATAGAAAAGAATCCATTTTGATTAATCTTTTTCAAAATGGATTCTTTAATTTATCAGTAAAAATACTGGATTAGTCAAAAGAATTTTTGGGTAACTAGAAAGCTATATTGACTCAGATACTGCTGTAAGAACTGTACCTAGCGGGCATTGCAAATTAAAGTATTTTAAATTGTTTCACGCTATTATTTAAGTCATCTGATAGCTGACGTAATGCAATAATTTTCTCGACAACTATTTGAATAGCATGCGTTTGTTCATTTGTTGAAGCGGTTATTTCCTCTGTACCTGCCACATTTTCTTCTAGCATGTGATTTACATTTTCTACATGCTCAAGGACTTGCTCACCTAATCCCTTCGAATGCTTCATACCTTGTGCTACTTCTTGAAGCTCACTCATGATGCTTCGAACTTCTGTTTCAATACTTTCAAATGCTGATGTTGTTTCATACATGGAGGTTTTTTGTTTTTCAGCAATTTCAACTCCTAGGTGCACTGAATTAGACATATTTTGCACACCTGCTTGGATAGCACCAACAATGCCAAAAATCTTCTCTGTAGATTTGCTTGTAGCTTCGGATAAATTGCGTACTTCTTCTGCTACGACTGCAAAGCCCTTGCCATGTTCTCCTGCACGAGCTGCTTCAATCGAGGCGTTGAGCGCTAGTAAATTCGTTTGCGCTGAAATACCGGCAACAACGCCAGCCATTTCTTCGATACGAGCTGTATGCTCCATAAAGGTATTTGCCACATCATGAATGACTTTTACCGTTTGAATGTTTTCTTCGATCATTTCTTGTTGAGAGGAAATGACTTCTTTCCCTTTATCAATCGCGCCAACAGCCAGTTTGCCATGATCAACAGAAACCGTTGAGCGCTGTACGTTGTGATTGAAATCGGTATCCATTGTTTCGACAAGCTGCACAGTATGATGGAGTGAATTTGAAACGGATAGGGAATCACTCGAAATTTTTTCTGTGGCACTTGCAACATGTTCACTGATTTCAGCGAATAATTTGTTTTCACGCTCTAAATCATTCGTTAATGTATCTATGTGTCCACTCACGTTATGAATCGCATCTAGTAACTGCTTTAATTGATTTGTCATTGTATTAAATGAACGATTTAACACACCAATTTCATCATTCGTTTTATAATGAATAGGCTCCACCATAAGATTTCCAGAGGCAATTTCATTGGCATTATGGGCCAGTTTACGAAGCGGTTTTGTAATATTTCTAATAATTAATACTGTAAAGACACTCCCAAATAAAACTAACAGAATAATGCCTATTAATGATAGTGTAATAACAAATTTAATTTGCTGTGTTAAATCTTTTTGTATATCTTGGTAATGCTCATTGGCATACAGGCCTAGCACATGCACATCATTTAAAATGCCTGCAATACGTGCTTCTTGTGTGCGTACATTTGTTGCATTTTTATCGGTTACTGCCTGATTGGTTGCAGTTAAGAAGGCTGTGAATTTCCTTTGCATCTTAGTAAAGACTTCTATATTCTCTTTATTTTGTAACGAAGGTTCGATAATTGCTAATTTATCGTTAATCGTACCTTCTAATTTTTTCAATGATTCAATTTGTTTATCTGTCACACTCTGTGGTTGAGCGACACCAATAGCTGTTGCATAGCTGCTTAGCTCATTTTGTGTATTTTTCAACTCGGATTCAATCACTTGAATATTAATGATTTTCGGCAAAATATCTTGGTTTGATGATTGAATACGTATCATTGCCATAATGACAATGGCAATCAGAGCAATCGAAACCGCAATGAGCGTAAACGAGTTTACTAATATTTTTTTATTTAATGACATTTTCTTAACTCCTCTTATTGGCCAAATTGTTGCTGTGATAGTATATTTAGTTCATCTTCAATCTTCGTTGCATTATCAATCACACGCACAGGTGCAAGTTTCATCGCTTTTTCTTTCATACCTAAGGCAATACGCTGCTGCCCAGTTGGTTGTTCTTTTGTATAATTTTCTACAAATTCATAAACGGCTACATCAATATTTTTTAACATAGAAGATACAACTGCTTTTTCTGCATACGTATATTGATCTGTATCAACCCCAATCGCTAAAACGCCGCTTTCTTGAGCTTGCTGTAATAAACCCACACCTGTATATCCTGCAGCTGCATAAAGGACATCTGCTCCTTGCTGAATCATGTTGGCAGCCATTGCCTTTCCAACCTTATCATCTGAAAATGTGTCCGCATAAGCCACAATCACTTCAATAGTGGGATTGACAGCCTTGGCTCCTTCAGCAAAACCTTTTTCAAACTTTTCGATCACTGGATCTACCATTCCACCAAGAAAAGCAACTTTTCCCGTTTTTGACGTCTTTGCAGCTAATGCACCTGCTAAATAGCTACCCTCATTTTCTTTAAAGGTAATAGAATGTATATTTTCAATGTCTGACTCTGAATCAATTAGAACAAATTGTTGTTTTGGATTTGCCTTTGCGATCTTTTCCAAATCTGCTTGTAGTGAGAAGCCTACTGCAAAGATTAAATCATTGCCCTCTTCCACTAACTCTTTAATCCCTTTTTCATAGTTCGGCTCATTGCCAAGCTCACGGTAATCAAACACAATCCCAAGTTCATCCCGTGCCTCGATTAAACCTGCTACTGCTAAATCTGCAAAAGACTGATCACCGAGTCCAACGTCTGGCAACATAATCCCAACTTTGAATCTATCTTCTACCCGTAATTCAGTTGAATTTTCATTTTGTGCCGAGTTGTTCCCACAAGATGCTAGTAATAATCCTGCTGTCATCGTTAAGGCAAATAACCTTTTTTTCATAATACCTAACCCCATTCACACTTATTTTTCCAATATTCTTAAATTAAAAAACTTCTGATTTTTTTCTACATCTCTATTCTTAATCCTCACTCACCACTTTCTGCGTATAAATACTCTTTTTAATTTTTCCTCTTAGGATGGAGACCGGTAAGGCATGTTTACTTACAATAAAAAAAGACTACAAACGAGCTAATATAACAGCCCGTTCGTAGTCGAAGATTTTCGGTCTTCAGTAGAGACCCTTAGCCCATATTACTAAGGATATACGAATGGTTTTTCAGTACATAACCTAATTATTACCAACATAACTTTTACCATCACTGTTTCATTAAATCCATTCACTTTGTTACGTTTCAAAGTTAAATTCGTCAAATCATATTCATATAAAGAATCTCTTTTGACATAAGAGAAAAGTCCTGAAATACCATCATTCCCCATATTCTGTGGGTAATTTGAAATATGCCTTACCACCCGTTACTATTATAAATAATTCTTTCAAAATTTCAACCAATTAATCCCAAAGACCATAATTAATACCTAATTCATTATATATTAAATCATGTTAGAGTGCTTAATAACTATTTTTGATTTTAACGGTTATTTATGTATTTTTCTATTGAAAATCTTTGCTTCACGATTATTCAACCATCGTCAGCAGCAATCGAAAATGGCTTTTGAATCTTTTAGATGCCCTTTTTAACGAGTAAATTTATATAAATTTTTTTTATGAAATTATTATGGACCTAATACAAGCTCATTTCGCTGCATTCAACCTATACACTAATTACTTTGTCTGTTCATTTTGGACGTAATAACCACTTTCAGGATCTAAGGTAATATCTTCTGATTTTTCCTGTTTTCCCTTTTTAAAATTCTACGGTGGAAGGGCTTTTTCCGTTTCCTCTTAACCTAAATTTGATTCAATTCGAAGTTTCTTTTTAGACTATCATGTATTTTGCTAGGAACATCTTCACTCTTTTTTACCTACAAACGTGAATGTTTGAATGGGAAGAGGAGATGATATAGTCTTTTGTATTTATTGGTTGAAATTTTGAAATAATTATTTATAATGGTAACGGGTGGTAAGGCATATTTCAAATTACCTGCAAAATATGAGAAATGATGATTTTTTAGGGCTTTTTTCCTGAATAAAAAGAATTTCTTTATATGAATATGATTGTATTTTAGTTCGATTCGTCGCAAAAGTCTGAAAAAATATTATGTTCAAAGTTAGAAAGTATATACAGGGAGGATTAAGGAAAACTAGTTTTATGACAGTGACGCAGCTAAAAGCATTTGTGTATACTTATTGGATTCTTTGTTTTTTCTTTGGTTCTCCCAATTGAAGGAGAGAAATAAATGAAATCAATGAAGCAATACTTGTTAGTTGTTATGTTAGGGCTTACGATCATACCGATCATTATATTAAACATAACGAATCAATTCTTTTTGTCTCATGATCTTACACGTAGTGTTGAGCAATCAAATAAAATGTTTACTGCTACTTTATCTAAAAGTGTAGAAGATTTTCTTGTGCAAGCTTTTCAATTAACGCAGTTACTAGCTAATAGCGACGACATTAAGGCTTTTGATTCCCAGAAACAAGAGGGAATTTTACGTTCAACAGTAGCTAATAATGATTATATAGATCTTCTTTATGTGCAAGGTATGGATGGCATGCAAACAGCTCGCTCATCTGGAGAAGTTGCTCTTCGTCGTGATCGTTGGTGGTTCCAGCAAATGTTAGTAGATCCAAAGCCATTTGTAAGTTCGACCTATTACTCAGTGAATGGAAATGTTCCTGTAGCATCGGTTTTTCACCCTGTAGAAAATAACAATGGCGAGATGATTGGGGTGATGGGAGCAGATATGAAATTATCTTCCATTCAAGACATGGTGGAGAATTTTGCTACAAATTCAGAAGATATCTATATTTATATCATTGATAACGAAGGGAAGGTTGTTGCTCATCCAAATCAAAATTATGTCGCTGAGCAATATAATTATAAGACATTAACTAAAACAGTTCTTGTTCATGATAATGGTGGAAATATACGTTTAGATGAAAAGGGTAACCATATTACAGAGGAAAAGGAAATTGAGGTCCCAGTAGAATTACAACAAATAACAGAAAGCGCTCTGATGGGAGAGCATGGTGTATCTGAATATGTAAACGAATTAGGGGATGTTGTTATTAGTGGCTATCATCCGATTCATATACCAGGTCAATCAGAGAACTGGGCGGTTATTTCTGTTCAAGATAAAACAAGTGCCATGGCTATGATTAAAGATATGTTGTATAAGAATGTTGCCGTTGCTGTTGCTTCAATTTTGGTAGTTATTATCATTGTTTTCATGACATCAAAACGTTTAATCAATCCAATTATTGAGGTCATTGAACGAGTGCGAGAGGTAAAAGAAGGGGACGGAGATTTAACGAAAAGAATTGATACAAAGGCATATTTTGAAATTGCTAGATTGATTAAATATATTAATGGTTTTATTGAGCATGTCCATCAAATGGTTCAAACAACAAAAGATTCTATTAAACAAGTATCGCAAACGGCTAAGCATGTTTCGGAACAAACAAATCAAATCGCTCATGAATCTGATAATATTGGAGCTAGCTTGCAAGAAAGTAGTAGTAATGCAGAAGAACAAATCGGTCAAATAGAAGATGGAGCAAATTCAGTTAGTCGAGTAACTGAAGGTATTCAAAAACTTTCAAATTTATCTGAAAGTGTGAAAATGGCTTCATCGGAAACACAAGATGCTTCCAAACAAGCACAGATATCGTTTCAAAGTATTTCTTCACAGATGCAAGATATCCATAAATCTGTAGAGAATTCTGTTCAAATTGTCAATCGCTTAGGTCTCCGTTCACAAGAAATCCACCAAATTACAGAGATGATTACTACCGTAGCAGAACAAACGAACCTATTAGCTTTAAATGCAGCCATAGAGGCAGCAAGAGTAGGGGAACAAGGAAAAGGTTTTGCGATTGTAGCAAATGAGATTCGGATGTTAGCGGAACGATCAGCTGCTTCTGCCAATGAAATTACAAATGTTATCGATGAGATTCTAAATGATACAATGCAAGCTGTTTCTTCCATGTCAACGGGCGAAAAAGTCGTAGAAAAAGGATTGTCCATCGTTCAAGAAACGAAACAAATCTTTGAAGATATTGGCGATAAGTCAGAACAATCTGGCTTACTGACGAATGACATGAATGTAGAAATTACAAATGTTTTAAAGGAATCTCAATTGGCACGAAAGGCAATTGAGAATATTGTTCAGCTTTCTAAGGAAACAACGAGCATGATCAAAACGATGAGTGATTCCTCTCAAGAGACGATTGCGTCAACAGAAGAAATAGCAGCATTAAGTGAAATGTTGACGAATTTAACTATAGAACTTAACAATACAATTAATCATTTTAAAACAAATAGCTAATGGCTGTTTTATCCATCATAATTACGCAATATTTTGAAATTACATTTAAAAGTGAATTGATTTCAATGAAACACAGATGGTATTAATTTAATAGGTTGTGTACTGGAAAACCATTCGTATATCCTTAGTAATATGGGCTAAGGGTCTCTACTGAAGACCGAAAATCTTCGACTACGAACGAGCTGTTTTAATAGCCCGTTCGTAGTCTTTTTTTGCTGTAAGAAAACATGCCTTGCCAATCCCATTCCTGAATAACGAATCTTTATATTCTCAGAAAGCGATGAGTAATGAGTAAGAATAGAGATATAGTGAAAAATCAGAAATTTTTTTCCGTTTAAGAATATAAGCTTTTGCAGTTGATTTTAGAAAAGATTTGGATTTTTGTTGTCTTTTATAAATATCAATCCAAAAAAAGGTTTGATTTGTATAGTAAGGGAGAAAGAATAAGAGTGAAAAGAAATTATTTTTTTAAGTCTACTTTGTTTAGGAAGAAAGAAAAGGGAAATTACACATATTGGTTAAATGATGCCAAGCATAAACAGGTGAGCATAGAAATTCAGGAAACGATGATCTTGAAACAATTAGAGATGATTGATTTATCGAATGAAGAGATAAAGACGGCAAAAGCGATTCAGCCGTTAATATCAATTCATATTGATGAAATCGTGGCAACTTTTTACCAAACCATTACAAATGTAGAACAATTAAGAACAATTATTTTAGAAAATAGTTCAATAGATAGATTGAGAAAGACGTTAGAGACACATCTAATTGAAATGTTTTGTGGTCAACTAAATGAAGAATTTCTAGAAAAGAGAATCAGGATTGCTAATATACACTATAGAATTGGATTAGAACCAAAGTGGTATATGGCTGCATTTCAAAATTTACAAAGTACGTTATTACATCTTGTACATCGTCATGTGGAAGATCGAGATGAAAGTATGGAGATTATTCAAGTCATAACGAAGATTTTAAATTTTGAACAGCAGCTCGTACTAGAAGCATATGAAAAGGAAAATCTCCGTCAACGTGAGCTCCAATACAATGAGGTAAAGACTGAGTTAAAAGCGAAAATAATGAGGGTTTGCGAAGAAATGACGTATATTACTGAGCGTACGAATGTAGCTGTCCAAGAATTAGTAACAAATAGTGAGGTGGTGAATGAATCGGTTTTACGAGGAGCTGATGCTTCTAGGGATACGCACCTACTAGCAACTGATGGGCAAGAGAAATTACTAGAATTAGAGTCACGCATTGACTCTATCTTTAGTCGCACAAATAAAATGGAAGAAATTGTAGGACAATTAAATCATTCTGTCCAAGAAATAAGTCAGGTTATTAATCTTGTTCAATTAATTGCGAATCAAACGAACCTGTTGGCGCTTAATTCATCTATTGAGGCAGCACGGGCGGGCGAACATGGCAAAGGGTTTTCTGTTGTAGCGCAAGAAATAAGAAAACTGGCGAGCCAGACGAAAACATCAGTTGAACAAATTAAAGGCTATGTTGATGAGACACAAGATTTTACAGAGGAAGTTGTTACGATTATCGAAGAAGTTCACCATTTTGTAATAGAGGGAAAAAAAGAATCAGATGCATCTGACTTAGCATTCAATCGCATTATGGACTCAATGTCAACAAGTTTAGTCGATGTCGAAACGGTTGAACAGGGAATGGAAGCCCTTATATATAATATAAAAGAAATTAGCAAAGCAATGGAGAAAGTTGCAACGTCTGTAGATACATTAAACGTTGCTATAGGGAATTTATAACGGGGAGTAGGTACTATGTTGCAAGATGTAGGTAAAGTTGAACACACGTTGAGGTTATTAGAAGGGGCGTTCAGTGTTTTTGTAACCGATATAAAAGGAACGATAACGTATATAAATAATCTCTTTTGTGAAATTTCTAAATGTAATAAATCAGAGCTAATCGGTCAATCATACAAAAAAATGAAAGTACAGTTTGATTTCCGTAAGAAGCAGTTTATTCAAACGATTTTTGCTGGAGAAGTATGGCGCGGGCAAGTAAGATACCATTCGGGGGACAATAAAGAATACTGGTTTTATCTTGTAATCACACCGATTTATAATAGTGAAGGGGACATTTATCAGTTTTTGGCTGTAGGTAATGATATAACAAATCATAAAAAGTTAGAATTATCTCTCAATGATACTCTCAAAAACTTACATGATATAAAAAATGCATTAGATGAGGCTTCGATCGTTGCCATCACAGATGAAAATGGTGTGATTACCTATGTTAACGAAAAGTTTTGTGAGATTTCTAAATATGAAAACGAGGAACTCATTGGTAAAACACATCGCGTCATTAATTCTAAATTTCATCCAAAATCGTTTTTTAAAACGATGTGGGAAACGATTAGACAAGGGAAGACTTGGAGTGGCGAGGTGAAAAACTGTGCAAAAGATGGTAGCGAGTATTGGATGAATACAACGATTGTTCCTTTTCTTGATAGTGAAGGGAAACCATATCAATATATATCAATTAGAACAGATATTACCGATAGAATTAAGGCGGAAACGTCCTTAGCTAAAGCGCTAGAAAGTGATTTTAGAAAAATTGTTCAAAATCTGCAAAACTGTGTGTTTAAAATTGTTAATCATGAAGATAAGAAGATTGTTTTTACTCTATGTGAAGGTAAAATCGCAGAAGAACTAGGGTTGGTAACAGACGCCATTCAAGGTAAATCGTCTTTTGAAATTTTTGAAAGTGATGTTGCTACGCAATTAGAGCTGAATTTCCATAAAGCTTTAAATGGAGAAACGATAAATTTTGAAATATCCTGCTATAATCGATTTTTTTATATTACATTATCACCAATTTGGGACAATGGAAAGATTGTTGAAGTCATCGGATCGATGATGGATATTACTGAGCGAAAGAAAGCTGAAGAAACGATTCATTATATGGCTCACCATGATTCGCTGACGAATCTAGCGAATCGAAGACAATTTACACAATTATTAAATTCGGCTTTGCTTAAGGCAGAGCATAATCAAGAAAGTCTATGTGTGATGTTTATTGATCTAGATAGGTTTAAAAACATTAATGATACACTTGGACATTTAATCGGAGATGCACTTTTGCAATCAGTGGCTGTTCGCTTACTCAGCTGTTTACGAGACAGTGATGTAGTTTCGCGTCAAGGCGGCGACGAATTTACGCTCTTCTTATCAAATATTAGTCGTAAAGAAGCTGATGCTGTTGCAAGGCGAATCATTAAAACAATCTCAAAGTCACTAACGCTTGACCATTTGGAATTGTATATAACACCAAGCATCGGTATTAGCATGTATCCGGATGATGGAGAAACGGTGGAAAAGCTAATTAAACATGCAGATGCTGCAATGTATTTAGCAAAAGAGTGTGGTAAAAATAACCATCAATTTTATACGAAAGAGTTACAACAGGCTACACTCAAAAAGTTGAAGCTAGAAACAGACTTGCGAAAAGCACTGGAAAAGAATCAGCTGATACTTTATTATCAACCCAAAATTAACATTATAACTGGAAAGATTATTGGGACTGAAGCATTAATTCGCTGGGATCATCCGAAGCTTGGTATCGTGTCGCCAGATCAATTTATTCCACTTGCTGAGGAGACAGGTCTGATTGTTCCGATTGGAGAATGGGTCATTCGGTCTGCGTGTAAACAGGCAAAAATATGGCAAGATGAGGGGCATCCTAACTTAACGATTGCAGTCAATATTTCTTTACGTCAATTTATGCAAAATAACTTACATGAAGTTATTGGTGAAATTCTTGATGAAACAGGCTTAACGCCAGAATATTTGGAGTTAGAAATTACAGAAAGTATGGCATTAGATGTCAATTATACAATGCGTGTCTTAAAGCGTATAAAAAGTCTGGGTGTCAGTATAAGTATAGATGATTTTGGAACTGGCTATAGTTCATTAAGTTATTTAAGTCAATTTCCAATTGACCGTTTAAAAATTGATCAGTCTTTTGTAAGAAACTTGAATTCTAGCAATCAGGCGATTATTAAGTCGATTATTGACATAGCACACAATCTGAATATTGAAGTTATTGCTGAAGGGGTAGAGACTGAAGAACATGTTAATTTTTTACATGGGCAAATGTGTAAAGAAGCACAGGGATATTACTTTAGCAAACCACTTCCTAATCATGAAATTGATCAGATTTTAATGACAGAATTGAAAGAGGCATAAATACACTGCCCTATTTGTTAGATGTAACTAACAAAAAAAGCGTAGTGAAGTTATACGTAAGATGCTTCACTACGCTTATAATGAGAAAACACCCACTTTCATTTTTTAATCGGAAAAGACTTGGGGTAACGCTTTTTTATAAACTATATAGCTAGAAAATTTTACAAAAAAGAGAATGCAAGGTAAAATAAATACAATCCGAAAACAGAAGGGAGATTAGACTTTTATGCTAAAACTTATTATCGCAAATTAAATTCCAACGAATTTAATAATTAGGGCTATTCTATAATTTTAAGAAATTATAGGTTTATTTAGTTATGTCCTTTTGCGATAATTGAGAGAAGCAAATGTTGTCTAATCCATATAAGCAAATAATAAAGTATTAAATCAAACTAAGATATTAGATTTGATTTTCAATACTTAAGTTTGCGTATAAAAAGACTTTATGAGTTTATTCTCATAAAGTCTTTTGCTGTTTTTAGGAGGTGATAATTCCCATAAAATACATGCAATGCAACAAAGCGATTGAAACAAAAATTGGAGGGAATTGAAATGGAAAAATATGAATTAGTAAGTGATTATCGAAATAATGAAAGCTTGAAGGAAAGTTTTAATGCCTTAGTAATGAAAACATTCAAATTAGATTTTCGAGCCTGGTATAACAAAGGGTATTGGAATGACACATATATACCATATTCATTTGTTGAAGAAGGTAAGATTATTTCAAATGCTTCAATTAACAAAATGTCAATAATTATTAATGGTAAAGTGTATAAAGGCATTCAGATTGGTACAGTAATGACAGATGAAAATTATCGCAATCAAGGATTGGCTAAGCAATTAATGCAGCATATTATGAAAGAACACGAAAATACCTGTGATTTCATGTATCTTTTTGCAAATGATACGGTATTGGATTTTTATCCGAAGTTTGGCTTTACACGTCTAAATGAAAGTGAGTTTAGTTTAAATTTAGCAGAAAGTTCCATTCGAATGAAGACAGATGCGAAAGTTAAGCAGCTTTCTAGTGAAAATGATCTTGCCTTACTTGAAAAATTTGCGAAGAATCGCCATGTTAACTCAATGATTTTAGATGTTGAGCGTAATGAAAGTTTATTAATGTTTTATTTTACGGTAGTATTTCATGAGGCCATTTTCTATGTGGAAGATTTAGAAACAATTGTGCTAGTGAAGGAAGAAGAAGATACGCTACATATTTTCGATATCATTTCGTTTAATGCTCAAAATGTGGAAGCTGTATTAGCAAGTATTGTAAAGAAAACAACGAAAAAAGTGGTGTTTTATTTCACACCTGATTTTACAATCAAGGGCATGACAGCAACCATTATGCCAAATGATGATGATGCGTTATTTGTTTTAGCGAAAAAAGGATTGCTAAAGGGTAACTTTATGTTCCCGTTAACATCACATTGTTAATAGGAAAAGCAAAACCTCATTTTAATCCCAAAATGAGGTTTTTTCTTAGTGCTTATGTATTCAACATAAAATCTTTTTGCCCGATTGCTCTGAATTAACTATTGTATCAAGAACAGAGTAGCAGGGCATTGTCATTTGCTCGTTTTCAAAGCCTCCCAATAATAATTTTCCCAAATCAATAGCTACATCGGGTTCCTCCGGTTCAAGGTAAACCTGCTCGGGTCAGAAGAAAAATCGCTCCGGTTCAAGGTAAACCTGCTCGGGTCAGAAGAAGAATCGCTCCGGTTCAAGGTAAACCTGCTCGGGTTAGCCCAAGAATCGCTCCGAACCAAGGTAAACCTGCTCCGGTCCAAGGAAAAATCGCTCAGGATCAAGGTAAACCTGCTCGGGTGAGAAGAAAAATCGCTCCAGTTCAAGGTAAACCTGCTCGGGTCAGAAGAAAAATCGCTCCGGTCCAAGGTAAACCTGCTCAGGTCAAAGGAAGAATTGCTCCGGACCAAGGTAAATCTGCTCGGGTCAGAAGAAAAATCGTTTCGGTTCAAGGTAAATCTGCTCGGGTCAGAAGAAAAATCGCTCCGGTTCAATGTAAACCTGGTCAGGTGAGAGGAAGAATTGCTCCGGTCCAAGGCAAACCTGCTCGGGTCAGAGGAAGAATCGCTCCGGTTCAAGATAAACCTGCTCGGGTCAGAAAAAGAATCGCTCCGGTTCAAGGTAAACCTTCTCGTGTCAGAGAAAGAATCGCTCCGGTTCAAAGAAATCTGCTCGGATATTTTTTCAGTTTTATCTCTTTTTTCACAAGGTCCACATCTGCAGAACGAAAGAGTAATATAAATTTCTTGATTTTGTTAAAAGAATCCATTAGTATTTACTTACCGGTCGGTAAAAACGTAGAATGAGCTTTTACTTTTAAAAATATATGACTGGGGTTTTGTTTCCAGTTATAAGATTTAGAAGATAGTTAAGGAGGAACGTTGATGACTAAACAGTTACAATCAAAACGAATTGAAGGGTTAGATTTTGCTAGAGCCTTGGCTATGTTTGGTATGCTTATAGTAAATTTTAAAATTATTATGGGAGCGGTAGGGAATGGGCCGAGTTGGCTTATATGGTTTACTGGACTTTTTGAAGGAAGGGCGTCAGCTACTTTTGTTACGTTGGCCGGTATTGGGGTTGCTTTGATGACAAGAAAAGCTAGAATTGGCGATAATCATTCTTATATGAAAGAGAATAGAGTGAAATTATGGAAACGTTCCGCTTTTCTCTTCATTCTAGGTTTACTTTTATATGTGGCAGATTGGACTGGAGATATTCTACATTATTATGGTGTTTATATGCTGATTGCATCATTTCTTATCGCATCCTCTACAAAGTTCATGATTATCATATCTAGTCTTTTTTTAATAACATCACAAATCCTACAAGTGATGATGAATTATTTAAAAGGATGGCATCCTGAACAACCATTTATGGAATATCTTGATTTTTGGACAATTGAAGGTTTTTTAAGAAATCTTTTGTTTAATGGGTATCATCCAGTATTTCCTTGGATATGTTTCTTTTTACTTGGGATGATCCTTGGCAGACTTGATTTATCAAAGAAAGCTGTAAGAAATAAAATGATGCTTATTTCTTTCTTTTTACTTATAACAATAGAGGTACTTTCAAAGGCTTTAATGCGATTATCTCTGTCGGTATTAGATGTAAGCAGTGCAGAATATTTGTTTCAAACTGGACCAATTCCACCAAATATCTTATATATCTTATCAAATTCCGCTTCGGCGATTATTGTCATCGTTGCTTCCATTTATTTCGCAGAAAAGCTTGCTGGGCAATGGGTGACAAAATCACTTATTCAAACAGGACAATTAACATTAACCCACTATGTCAGCCATGTATTTATTGGTGTTGGACTATTAGCTTTAGTAAATAGATTAGAGAACCAAACGTTAGCATTTTCACTAGTATTCACGATATTGTTTTTTGTAGCGAGTATTTTATTCTCTGTTTTATGGAGTAGAAAATTTAAAAGAGGACCTATTGAATGGATTATGAGAAAAATAACAAATTAATAGCTTAGTAGTCGAATTTTACATAAAGGCGAGTACAGAAAAGCGTTCTTGTTAGACAGGAACGCTTTTCTACAAAAGAAATAGGTTTTAGTGGGTCATATTCAACCAACCATAGGATTCATCGGCAAAACTCTGAAGGTAATTCATAAATAAGCTTGCATGGTAACCATCACAAACAGCATGGTGCATTTGTAAAGAAACAGGAAGACAAATAGCATTTTGCTTGTGTACAAATTTACCTGCTGTAATTATCGGTAAAAGGTAATTATTCTCATTATGAATGTTAAGGTTAAAACCAGTAAATGAACACCATGGAATCATTGAAATGTGAAAAATATTTTCGGGAATTGGGGATTTCGGAAATAAACGTATCCTACCGTTATAATTCGTTAAATCACTTTCGTAATCTTGATGGAACTGTCTAAAATTATCCGATGTTTCTGTCCAAATGCTCGAAAATATCTTTGTCTCCTCATTAAAAATCGTGTAACTTGGATTTAGTTTTTCCCAATATCCTAACTCTCCATGGCTATTAAAACACGTTCTAAATGCAATATTAGAATTGATAGCTTTTGTCACTAGATAGATAAATGCTGGATAAAACTTGAAATTATGATCTTTTATGTTTTTATAGAAAATACTAATATCTATTTCAGATGTCATACTAAACGTTGTTTGTTGGGTCATATAATGCTCAAAATACTCGTGTCGCTGCCAGTTCTTCCGATCAATTTTATTGAAAATCATTTTTCTTTGCCTCCTAAATATTAAAATTTTTATTTAGGAGGCTATTTTCACTGCTTTTTTCATACATTACACCCCACTATTGATGGTTATATCCTATTATAACATTCATTATTAAAAGCAATTTTTCAACATTTTTGACAAAGTCGTCTTTTCTATCGTCTTCTATATCATTTGAATACTTAAAGCATGAATTTAATGTGTACGGTAGTATTCACCTTACTCCATACACCCCAATCATTGATAGCTAAAATAAAACAATGAATCTGTCAATTGATTCGTCAGCTTATTATAGCACGTGATACTTTTAAAAGCTGTCTTTAAATTATTTTTTATCAATAAGTGATTAAATATAGATTTCGGTCATTTTAATTTGTTCTTTCCATAATGCTCGGGTTAGCCCTAAAACTGCTCAGAAGCAAGAGAAAAGTAATCAGATCCACCAAAGTATTGTCGCGAAGTATCCTTTTTATTATGAAAAGTCTTGAGGTTCACACTGTGTGAACCTTTATAATGTTCTTTAATAATTTCCTGATTGGTGAAGACTTTAATCAATAGAGGATAAAAAACCTCACTGATTAATGCTTCACTTGATTTAAGAGAAAATTGATCTTAATTAAGCTAAGGGGGTACTGTTAGTTATGGCTAATGTTAATGGAGCTTATGTGGGATCTAAAGGTTTATGAAGAAATAAAGAAGCTTTATAATACCCTTTATCTAGTGGTTATTTTTGCTATTTAAATAGAAACCATTCCTCAAATCTGTATATTTTAAAGGAGAAATGTAATTGTGAATGAAAGAGAATTTGATAAAATTTTCGCACTAATGGAGAAATCGTTTCCAGAAAGTGAGCGAAGAACTTATGCTGGACAGAAGGAGCTAATGGCCAATCAACATTACCGTCTTATATCGGAAAAAGATAACAACAACCAAATTGTTGCTTTTTTAGCAGCATGGGAATTTCCTTCGTTTCGGTTTGTAGAACATATTGCTGTCGATCCAGATTTGCGTGGGAGTGGAGTAGGAGGAAAAATGTTGACCGCTTATATGAAAGAGTCAAAAAAGCCCATTCTCTTAGAGGTGGAGTATCCTGACACGGAATTGGCTCAGCGGAGAATAGGCTTTTATGAGCGATTAGGTTTTCGCCTTAATTCCTTCGAATATGTACAGCCTCCTCTTCACAAGGGACAGGATGATTTACCGCTAAAAATTATGAGCTATCTTCAACTTTTAACGAACGAGGAGTTTATTTTATATAGAGAAATCTTATATAAAAATGTATATAAGATAGAAGATTAACGTTGTGCTACCAAGGAGGTGTTTTGCTTGTATAAAATCGGGGAATTTTCACGGATTAATAAAATATCTCAAAGAATGCTTAGATATTATGATGAGAAAGGTTTATTAATTCCAAAAAAAGATGAAACGAATGGATATCGATATTATACGAACGAGGATATTTCTAAAGGGAATAAAATAAAATTATTGCGTAAATACCATTTTTCCATTGATGAAATAAAAAATGTCTTGGAAATGGATTCCACAACCCTTAAAGAAAGTTATGAACAAAAGATTGCTGAATTGTATGAAAAAACGATTGAATATTATCAGCTTATCGAGGAAATGAAAACTTATATAGAACCGAAGAACAAGATAAACAGGATTAACACCTATGACGTGTTTTGGGGAGTCAGAAAATCATTTCATGCTATATGTATAAGAAAAACTGTTGATGAAAAAGGCTTGGAGTTGTTAATTGATCAACTTCTTATATCCATAAATAAAACCAATCCAATTTTGGTAGGTAAACATTTGGCAATTTTCTATTCAATGGAGGGGGAGAATTATTCGCAGTATGATGTAGAAGTATGCCAGCCAGTAATAGTAGAAGAGGAAGTAAAGGATACTAGAATTAAATTTTTTGAGGAAGAAAATTATATCTATACAATACATATAGGTAATTATGACAGTATCAGTTATGCATATAGTGCCTTATATGATTGGGCACATTTAAATGGATATTGTTTAGATGGACCATTTATTGAAAAATATTATACAGATGCATTAATTACACTAGATAGAGATGAATATGTCACAGAAGTTAGTATTGCTATAAAAAAGCGCTAATGGAAATGAAACCTTTGCTTCGTATAAACGTGATGAAAATGCATCACATCAATAAAGGTTTCTTTAATAATTTGAGGTTCACATAATGTGAGACTTTATAATGTGACTCTAACCTTATGGTGAAAAAATTTTTAAGAGGTGAATTTATATGAATAGTATATGTAATCAAACAATAGATACAGCAATTCAACAATTATTTAACAACCTTTCACTAGACGAACCGGGCTGTGCTTATATTGCGAGTTTTGATGACGGTGTAACTTATAAGGGGGCAGTTGGTTTAGCTTCTATAGAAAAGAAATTACCCATTACAACAAGAACTGTTTTCAATCTTGCATCCGTCTCTAAACAGTTTACAGCATTCTCCATTTTGTTATTGGAGCAAGAAGGTAAACTAAGTTTAGACGATTCAATTTTAAAGTATATACCTTCTCTTGGGGAATATGCTGAATCTGTCACGCTAAGACATCTGATTCATCATACCAGTGGATTGGCAGATTATATGGAATTAGCAGAAAAAGCAGGGGTTTCGGATGAAGAGAAATTAACTGTTGAACAATCTCTAGAACATCTTGCCAGCCATCCAATTGCAGATTTTCCTGTTGGAACAAAATTTGAATATAGTAACACGGGATATTTTTTATTATCTTTAGTAGTTGAAATAGCTAGTGGAAAATCTCTTCGTGAATTTTCGAAGGAACGTATTTTTGGTCCTTTAAATATGATTGATACAACTATCGTGGATAGCTATCCAACTAATATTCCGATTGCTCATGGATACATGAAGAACGAGCAAGGTGAATTTGAAATTTATGAAAGTCCTTGGGAACATACTGGGGACGGAGCGGTTCATACAAATGTTGAGGATTTAGTAAAATGGGGTCAAAACTTCGCTACAGGCATTGTAGGTGGGAAAGAGCTTGTTAAAAGAATGGGTGAGGTAGGGCCAAAAACTTCTTCAAATGGCGAGCTAATTATCGATAATGAAGATTATGCTTTTGGCTTGTCTATTGGTAAAGATTTTAATAGTTCCTACATGGAACATTCTGGACTCTGGGCTGGCTATCCTTCTCACTTTATCTACTTTAT
>Ga0213821_1000570_pt1 | contig 21489 bp, 24 predicted proteins | sample MC6MC0909MG_FD_179894 | JGI IMG/M metagenome (GOLD analysis project Ga0213821, IMG submission 179894) | Enriched soil aggregate microbial communities from Iowa State University, Ames, United States - MC6-MC0909-MG | ecosystem: Environmental > Terrestrial > Soil > Unclassified | place: USA: Iowa...
CGGGCAAGGTTTGTTAGCATGCGCTTCTTTTGCCTAATCCAAGGGAGCGCCCGTACATGATCATTTCCACTACCAGCCAACTGGAAGGCCGTCCGGTCGCTGAATACCTTGGCGTGGTCAGCGCCGAATCGGTGCAGGGCATCAACTTCGTGCGCGATTTCTTTGCGCGCTTTCGCGACTTTTTCGGTGGCCGCTCGCAGACCCTGGAGGGCGCACTGAAGCTGGCGCGTGAGCAGGCCACTCAGGAGTTGATGGCCCGGGCACGTCAATTGCAAGCTGACGCCGTGGTCGGCGTGGACTTCGAAATCAGCATGCCGTCGGTGCAGGGCGGCATGGTCGTGGTGTTCGCCACCGGTACGGCGGTGCGTTTGAAGTAAGGCCATGTGCCACTGGTCGGGTCCGTGGATTTTGTCCGGGCGGTCCGAGAATGACCGGCTAGTCTCACTTCAACAGGCCGCTGTTCATCTAGGCAAGTACGCTGCTTGCCGACACGGTCACCTCTGGAGGGAGACAGGGCATGAGCGAATCCTTTTTCGAAGACATGAATGATGCATTCCCGATCAACAGCCAGGTCCGTTGCGGCCAGACGGCTTTCCGCCTGGGCTTTGCCAACATGACCCTGGACGAATCGGAGCAGCTGCAGCCTGCGTCGCTGCAGCGCAGCAAGAAGGGTCGCTTCACTCCACGGGTGCCGACCAAGAAGTGAGCCGACCGCCAACGCCCCGCTCAATGGCGGGGTTTTTTTTGCCTTTGTTGATCCTGCTCATGGTATCGGCGTGTTGCCCTCGCACGCGACTCGATGCTGTGGTCTTCTTGCGCGGTATTTCGCCAATGGAGGATTGATTTCGATGCGAATCAGGGAAGAGGCCTACTGGCAGTGGGCCGATGCGCAGTTGCACAGTCGCAGCCACGATGAGGAACTCAGTGATGGCACCAGCATCGATGTGCAGGTGCGCCTGTCGCGCCTGGGGGCCACGCAGTTGTTCTTGGGGTTATATGCCAAGAACGGTGCCGCGTTGCACGAAGAGTATCATCCGACGCGTCCGGGCGAGACCATGACACGAGCGCTGGTCTGGGGCGTTGAGCGCGGGCGGGCGCTGGCCACTGGCGCCTTGCCATTGCCGCAGGTGCAGCGGCCTCGGCTTCAGGCCTGAAGGACGGCGGTTGCAGAAGCGGCGAAACCGCCCATGAAAAAGCCCGGCCTTTGCGGGCCGGGCTCAAATAGCGGTGTACAACTCAGTTCAGTGGGTCGATCACCTTGACTGCCTGCCGCTCACGGGCGGCGGGCCATTCTTGTTGCAGGGTCTGCAGCACGCGGCCAACGAACTCGGTGTCGGCGGCGGCTTTCTTGCCGACGTAGCCTTGGCCACGGCGGTAGACCTTGAAGCGGGCGCGCATGGTTGGCAGGTCCGCTTCGAATTGATCTTCGACGCTGTTCGGCGGCAGGCGGTCGAGTCGTACCTCGCCGGTCTGGCTGAGCCACAGCAGGTGGTCGTCAAGGCTGTCCTTGCGCGCGGCGAACAGCTGGGCCAATTGGTCGATAGTCGGTTTGTCGTTCAAGTTCATCATAAAGCCCCCATTACCCGTCGATTAGTGATTTCACACTTGGCGCTACCCATGTAGCGCGCTACCAAGGCTGCTACAGCAGCATTGCAACAGGGGCTTTCTCACGCTGCCTTTTGGACAGATCCCTCTCCATGGACGGCCTGCGTTACCGCGCAGGCCGTCTGGAACACCCTTGCCACCGCTCCCGATCAGGGAGACGGCTTCATCATGCCCAAGGCCGATTCACGTCGTCAACAGTTTTGTAGTGAATATTTTTTCTCACTACATCTTGTCTGACAATCCACTCGACAACGCCCTGGGCGATGCCCCCGAACAGCGCTAAAAGCTAGATTATTCAGGCGCCTGGATCTGCGTGAGGATGCGATATGCCGCCTCTACCCGGGCCTCGTTGGGGTAGTTGCGATTGGCGAGCAGGGCAACACCCATACCCTTGGACGGGATGAAGGCGACGTAAGCGCCAAAGCCTGCGGTAGACCCGGTCTTGTTGTACCAGGCGGCTTGCGCTGCAGGGCTTGCCGGCAGTAGCCGCTGGGTGGGCTGGGGCTTGAGAGCAAAGTCTGCGCCATTACCCTTGCGCAGGGTGTCGAGGCTGACCGGGTAGGGGTAGCGCTCCCAGCCAAGGCCCTGGGTCATGGCGCCGACCTGGAAGTAGCCGGTGTGGGTGATGGCGATGGCCTGCTTGAGCGTTGGGCTGAGGCGGTCGGGCTGCAGTTGCAGGCGCACGTAGCGCATTGCATCGACCACATCGGTTTTGATGCCGTAGGCCTCATCAGCGAAAGGTCCAGGATTGACCCGCACCGCTCGGTCCTGCGCATCGTAGCCCTGCGCGTAGAGGCCCTGCGCAGCAGCGGGAACCGCCAGGTACGTGTGCTTCAAGCCCAGTTGCGGCAGCACGGTTTGGCTCATCAAGTCGGCAAACGGGCGCTGCTGCGCGCGCGCGGCCAGATCGCCAAACAGCCCAAGACTTGGGTTTGAATAGCAACGCTGTGTGCCGTGCTCGCCACGGGGTTGCCACTGTTGGTAGAACGCCAGAGCCTGGGCCGAGGAAGTGACCTCATCCGGGAATTGCAACGGCAGGCAATCGGCGCTGTAAGCGCCAAACTCCAGCACGCTGGCCTTACCCAGTGGCGCACCTGCCAGGGCCGGCTGGTAGCGACTGGCGGGGGCGTTCAGATCAAGCTTGCCTTCGGCACTGGCCAGGGCTGCGAGGGTAGCGGTGTAGGTCTTGCTCAGCGAGCCGACTTCGAACAGCGTTTCGCGGCTTACCGGCTGGCGCACTTGCTTGTTGGCCAGGCCGTAGGTGAAGTAGTGCTCCTGGCCATTGACGAACACCGCCACCGCCATGCCGGCAATGGCATGGTCGCGCATGAGTGGTTGAATGATCGCGTCGACCTGGTTGTGCAGGTCATCGGCCAGCACCTGACTGCTGGCAAGGGACAGTACAAGGCCCAACTTGAGCAGGCGAACAGAGGTATAGCGCATGGGGTTTCCTGGTCTGAAGCGTGCGCAGTGTCCGTTGAGCGACACTGCTGGGGGTTCCGGCGTTAGCGGTAAAGGTGGCCAGACCTTATCGTCTGCCCTTGCACAATGACAAGACGGAACCTGTGATGAAGTACTTGCGCATGCTCTTTGACAATTTCACCCTGGCCTTGCTCGGGGTCGTGCTGATTGCCACGTTACTGCCATGTTCAGGCGAGGGCGCGGTACTGTTCGGCTGGTTGACCAACCTGGCCATCGGCCTGCTGTTCTTTCTGCACGGCGCCAAACTGTCGCGCGAGGCGATCATTGCCGGTGCCAGCCACTGGCGGTTGCACCTGCTGGTGTTCTCTTGCACGTTCGTGATGTTCCCGCTGCTAGGGCTGGCGTTCAAGCCACTGTTCGTGCCGTTGGTGGGCAACGAGCTGTACCTGGGCGTGTTGTACCTGTGCGCCTTGCCAGCCACCGTGCAGTCGGCGATTGCCTTCACCTCGCTTGCGCGGGGCAACATACCTGCTGCGATCTGCAGCGCGGCCGCTTCCAGCCTGTTGGGGATCTTCCTGACGCCATTGCTGGTGATGCTGCTGCTTGGTGCCGACGGCGATACCGGCTCGGGCCTCGATGCGGTGCTGAAGATCACCCTGCAACTGCTGGTGCCGTTCGTGGCCGGCCAGATGGCCCGACGCTGGATCGGTGATTGGGTCAAGCGCAATGCACGCTGGCTGAAAGTGGTCGATCAAGGCTCGATTTTGCTGGTGGTCTACACCGCGTTCAGTGAGGCGGTGGTCACGGGTCTTTGGCATACCGTGTCGGCGCAGCATCTGGCGGGGTTGTTTGCAGTCTGCGGGATTCTGTTGGCCGTGGTGCTGGTGGGCACGCGACTGCTGGGACGGGTGCTAGGGTTCAATGTCGAGGATCAGATCACGATCCTGTTTGCCGGCTCGAAGAAGAGCTTGGCCACCGGCGTGCCGATGGCGCAGGTATTGTTTGTTGGCAGCGGGATTGGCGCAATGATCTTGCCGTTGATGCTGTTCCACCAGATCCAGTTGATGGTCTGCGCGGTGTTGGCGCAGCGTTATGCCAGCCGGGAAGAACCTGCCGAACAGGTTTCGGCGGCGTCCTGAAGTTGACGTGGAGCTGTGCCGGCCTTATCGCGGGGCAAGCCCGCTCCTACAAGGGTTGAGGAGGTGGTGCGGGAGCGGGCTTGCCCCGCGATAAGGCCGGCACAGCCTAGCGCAAGGTCCGCTCGATCCCACCCAGCAACACACTCTCCATCAGCGCAAGGCTCTGATCTTCAGGCAAGCCCCGGCCATGCAGCCACCCTGGCAACTGATTGAGCAGGGTCGCCAGCACGTGCGCAGTGGCCGCCAGCCTCTCACCTGCCAGCGAGGTCTTGGGCGCAATCAGGTGCAACAAGCCCGCCTCGTAACGCTTGCGTGCGACCAGCAAACGCGCTTGCTGGCTTTCGCTCAGGCAGCACAGGTCGCGCTCGGCCAGGCGAAACTGCAGCGGCCGTTCGGCATGCAGTTGCCAATGCGCGGCTACCAGGCTTGCCAACACCGGCTTGCCTCGCGCCAATGCCCGTCGCCCTTGATCGAGGGTCGCTTGCAGCTCCTCGTACAACTCCTCGATCAGGTCGTAGAGCAGGTCCTGTTTACTGGGGAAGTGGTGGTACAGCGAGCCTGCCGTCAGACCGACATGCGCCGCCAGCTCGCGCATGCTGACCTGGCCGAAGCCTTTTTCGGCAAACAGTGCCATGGCCTTGTCGCGACGCTCATCGAAGTTGGCACAGCGCAGGGCAGCGTTGGCTGGCATGGCACTCGCTCCATCAGTAGGTGAAGAACCCGCGGCCACTCTTGCGCCCCAAGTAGCCGGCGGCGACCATTTCCTTGAGCAGCGGGGCAGGGCGGTACTTGCTGTCGTTGAAGCCCTCATGGAAGGCCTCCATGATCGCCAGCAGCGTGTCCAGGCCAATCAGGTCAGCCAATGCCAGCGGGCCGATCGGTTGGTTGCAGCCAAGGCGCATGCCGGTATCGATATCCTCGGCGCTGGCCAGGCCCTCCTGACGGACGAAGATCGCCTCGTTGATCATTGGCACCAGGATGCGGTTGACCACAAAGCCTGGGCGATTGCCGGCGGTGATGGGCGTCTTGCCGAGCTTCTCGGTCACTAGCAAGGCCTGGGCGTAGGTGCTGTCGCTGGTTTGCAGGCCACGAATGATCTCGACCAGCGCCATCATCGGCACTGGGTTGAAGAAGTGCACGCCGATGAAGCGCTCGGGCTGCTCGATGCTGGCGGCCAGCTGGGTGACCGACAGCGACGAGGTGTTGGTGGCGATCAGGCAATCGGCGCTAACGTTGGCCGCCACCTGCTTGAGGATGCGCAGCTTCAGCTCGAGGTTTTCGGTCGCGGCCTCGATCACCAGCTGCGCGCTGCTCAGGGCGGCGTAGTCGGTACTGGTGCGGATACGCGTCTTGGCCGCCTCGGCCTGATCAGCGGCGAGGGTACCTTTGCTGACCTGACGCGCGAGGTTCTTGCTCAGGGTGGCCACGCCGCGTTCCAGGGCAGCATCCGAAACGTCGATGACCAGCACCTGGAAGCCCGCCACGGCACACACCTGGGCGATCCCATTGCCCATGGTGCCGGCGCCGATCACGGCGATCTGTTCAATGCTCATGTTGACGATTCCTTACACGCGTTCGAAGACGACGGCGATGCCTTGGCCGCCGCCGATGCACATGGTAGCCAGGGCGTAGCGGCCCTGGATGCGTTGTAGTTCATGGATGGCCTTGGTGGCGATAATTGCCCCGGTGGCGCCTACCGGGTGGCCCAGAGAAATGCCCGAGCCGTTGGGGTTGACCTTCTGCGGGTCGAAGTCCAGCGCGCGGGCGACCGCGCAGGCCTGGGCGGCGAAGGCTTCGTTGGATTCGATCACGTCCAGGTCGCTGACCGACAGACCGGCTTTTGCCAGCACCTTCTGCGTAGCCGGAATCGGCCCTAGCCCCATCAATGCCGGTTCCACCCCCGCATGGGCGTAGGCCACCAGCCGCGCCAATGGCTTCAGGCCCAGTCGGCGCACTGCATCGCTGGTGGCCAGCACCAGCCCGGCGGCGCCGTCATTGATGCCGCTGGCATTGCCCGCGGTGACGCTGCCATCTTTCTTGAACACGGTCTTCATGCCGGCCAACTGCTCGGCGCTGACATCGCCGCGCACATGCTCGTCCACGGCGAACTGCACGCTGCCCTTACGGGTCTTGAGCTCCAGCGGCACGATCTGGCTGGCGAAACGGCCTTCGGCGATGGCGCGGGCGGCGCGTTGCTGGCTGGTCAGGGCCAGTTCATCCTGCATTTGCCGGGTGATGCCGTGCTTGGCCGCAACGTTCTCGGCAGTGATGCCCATGTGGAAGTGTTCGAACGGATCCTGAAGAATGCCGACCATGTAGTCGATGCCCTGCAGGTCGCCCATGCGTGCACCCCAACGAGCTTGCGGCAGTAGATAGGGGCCGCGGCTCATCGATTCGGCACCCGCAGCCAAGGCTACATCGCAATCCCCCAGCAACAAGCCTTGGGCTGCCGAGACGATTGCCTGCAGGCCTGAGCCGCACAGGCGGTTGACGTTGAACGCCGGGGTTTCCTGGGGGATGCCAGCGTTCATTGCCGCCACCCGGCCCAGATAGGCGTCGCGCGGCTCGGTGGGGATCACGTTGCCCATGACCACATGACCGATCTGCTCGGCCGCCACGCCTGAACGCTCGATCGCCGCACGGGTAACCGCGCTGGCCAGATCTGCCAGGGGCAGGTCCTTGAGCGAACCGCCAAAGCCACCGATGGCTGAACGCACGGCACTGACAACGTAGATTTCTGCACTGCTCATATGAGGCTCCAATTGCGAAGGCGTGGCGGGATAGGGCCTGGCTCTGCGAGAATGACCGCGGTATCCACAATGGGTCGAGTCTAGGCAAAGGTCGAGGCAGGGCCTATGTCGGATCTGCTCAGTCAACCTGGCATTTTTTGCCACTCAGCCTAGACAGTGAACATCAACCATGCGCGATAGCGATTCGGTCGCGGTGTACTTTCTCAATGCCATGGTGCATGCCCTGCGCGATCAGCCCGAGCAGCGCGATGGCCACTTGTTGGCCGTTGGCATCGACCCCGCCTTGCTCGATCAGCCCCAGGAGCGGGTGCCGGCCAAGGCCTTCGCGCGCCTGTGGCTAGACCTGATCCATGCGCTTGACGATGAGTTTTTCCGCCTCGACAGCCACGGCATGCCGATTGGCAGCTTTGCCTTGATCTGCCGTGGGCTGGTGCAGGAGCCGAACCTGGAGAAGGCCCTGCGTCAGTGCCTGGGTAATTTCGCCCTGTTTTTGCGTGACCTGCGCGGGAGTTTTTCGGTGCGCGGCGGGCGCGCGGTGATCAGCGTGCAGTCGAGTATCGAAGACCCGCTGACCCGGGTCTATGCCGAAGAAACCTACCTGGTGTTGGTGGTCGGTTTGCTGTGTTGGTTGGCGGGGCGGCGTATCGTCATCGACCGCACCGAACTTGCCGTCGCCCGACCCACCCAGGAAGACGACACGCTGTTGTGGGGGCCTGATCTGCGTCTGGGCAGTGGCCGCACCGAGGTCGAGTTCGACAATGCCTACCTGCGCCTGCCGGTGGTGCAAGACGTGGCAGCCTTGAAAACCTTCTTGCGCACCGCACCCCAGGGACTGGTGATCCGCTTTCGCAATCAAAATGGTTTGGTCGCCGAGGTTTACCGGCATTTGCGCGCCAGGCGCTATGGCCAGTGGCCGACGCTGACTGCCCTGGCTGAACGCCAGGGCTTGAGTGCCAGCAGCTTTCGCCGCCAGCTGGAACGTGAAGGGCGCTCGTACCAGCAGATCAAGGATGAAGTGCGCCGGGCCATGGCCTTCGAGCGTCTGCGCGAGGGCAGCCTGAGCATCGCCGAGATCGCCGAGCAGACCGGCTTTCAGGAACCCAGCGCGTTCCATCGCGCGTTCAAGAAGTGGACCGGGCATAGCCCGGGCAGTTACCGCTCGCGGCTCAATCGCCACGAGCGCTAGGCGCTTTCAGTCTTCGAGTTTGGCCGCCAGTACTTTCATCTGCTCCAGATCGCCTTTGGCCACCTTGGCCACACCTTCGCCATAGGCCGGATCAGCCTTGTACAGGAACGACAGGATGATCAGCTTGCTTTCATCATCGGCTGCTGCCAGCGACTGGCCAAAGCTGTTGATCAGGTCGCGCTGCTCAGCCTCGGAGAAGGAGCGGAACAGCTCGCCAGCCTGCTTGAAGTTCTGCTCACGGGCGATCCCTTGCTGCTGCGTGCTACCCGCCAGTGGCAGGGCACTGTAGCGCGCCGCCTCAGGCGTGGTGCGTGGTTTTAGGCGGCTGGGTTGATAGTTGACGCTGTCTTTGCTGCGACCGGGGTTGTGCGCGCCATCCTGGTTGCCATTGTCTACCGCTGCCCGTGGCTGATTGATCGGCAGGCTGCTGGCGTTGGCGCCGACGCGATACATCTGCGTATCCGCATAGGAGAACAGCCGACCTTGCAGCAGACGATCCTCGGAAGGCTCGATCCCGGCGATCAGGTTGGACGGGGCCAGGGCCACCTGTTCGGTTTCCTGGAAGACGTTGTCGACGTTGCGATTGAGCACCATTTGGCCGACACGACGTTCGGCTACATCGGGCCAGATCTTGGTGGGGTCTAGTGGGTCGAAATCGAACTTGGCCAGCGCCTCTGGGCTCAGGGTCTGAATGTACAAGTCCCATTTGGGGTGTTCGCCACGACTGATGGCGTTGATCAGGTCAGCGGTCATGTGGCTGAAGTCTTTGCCTTGGATCTGCTCAACGGCGGCTGGGTCGAGGTTGACCTGGCCCTGCAGGCTTTTCCAGTGAAACTTCACATAAGTCGTCTCGCCCTTGGCGTTGACGAACTTGTAGGCGTGCACGCTGTTGCCGTCCATGTGCCGGTAGCTTTTTGGCGTGCCTTGGTTGGAGTACAGCAGGGTCAGCGTGCGGGTGGCTTCGGGCATGTGCGAGAACAGGTCGAAACGCCGTTTGTCATCGCCCAGGTTGGTGCGTGGATCGGGCTTGAAGGCATGCACCATGTCCGGGAACTTGATCGCATCGCGGATGAAGAAGGTTGGGAAGTTGTTGCCCACCAGGTCCCAGTTGCCGCTGGCGGTGTAGAAGCGGGTGGCAAAGCCGCGTGGGTCGCGCAGGGTTTCTGGCGAATGCAGGCCATGCACCACCGAGGAGAAGCGCACGAACACCGGCGTGCGCAGGCCAGGAGTGAACAGCGAGGCTTGGGTCAGCTCGCCGAGGTCTTCGAAGGCGGTGAATATCCCGTGGGCGCCCGTGCCGCGGGCATGTACCACACGCTCTGGGATGCGCTCGCGGTCAAAGCGTTGCAGCTTCTGGATCAGCTGTACGTCCTGCAGCAGCACTGGGCCTGCAGCGCCGGCAGTCTGCGAGTGCTGGTTGTCGCCCACGGGCGCGCCATTGTCGCGCGTCAGGTGGGCGGCATACAGGCCGTTGCTGGCGAACAAGGCCGAAGCGAGCAGCGCGGCTGCCAAGCGGGTGGGGCGGGTTACTGGCATCTGAGGAGCCCTTGTCTAGTGGGTCGGGCCTGCGATGCTAAGTAGCTTGCTGCGCCACCACTGTCGGATCTTTCTCCTTCTGCGCGATGCTTTTTAGACGGCGCTTATCAGGCATCGGCTTATTCAGGTGGCCACTGAGGTGCATCCAATCTCTTCATTTCAGCCACAGCCCGCGAGACGGGATAATGCTGCCCTCTGCAACAGGAGTAGTGCTTCATGTCCAACCAACAGTTCATGCGCGAGGCCCTTGATCTGGCCCGCGCCAATATTCAAGCCGGTGGCCGTCCGTTTGGCGCCGTACTGGTCTATCAAGGTCAGGTGCTCGCCCGCGCGGTCAACGAGATTCATCGCAGCCAGGACCCGACTGCCCACGCCGAAATGCAAGCCATCCGCCAGGCCGCGCAGGCCTTGGGCCGGCCACGCCTGGATGGGGCCGAGATCTACGCTACTGGCCACCCTTGCCCGATGTGCCTGGCCGCGATGCATTTGTGCGGCATCGAGCGGGCCTGGTTTGCCTATGACAACGACGAAGGCGAGCCCTATGGCCTGTCTACTGCCGCAGTCTATGCGCAGATGGCCAAGCCAACGCAGCAGCAAAGCCTGCCGCTGCGCCCGCTCAAGCCGGCAGGCGAAGCTGATCTGTACCGCCAATGGCAGCAGGTTCAGCAGGCATGAGAGGCGCTTTGAATCTGCTGCTGGTGGTCTTGTTGGCGCTCAACCTGCGGCCGATTCTCACCAGCATAGGCCCGCTGCTCGAACCGATGCGCGCCAGCACTGGCCTTGGCTATCAACAAGCGGCGCTGCTGACAGCACTGCCGGTGCTGTGCATGGGCCTGATGCCCTTGCTTCACCCGTGGCTACGCCGCTGGCTGAGTGAGCATGGCGGCATGCTGATGGGCTTGGCGGCGATTGCCGTGGCCTGTCTTTGGCGCTTGCAGCTGGACACGGTCTGGGCGCTGATTGCCAGTGCGGTTGTCGCAGGCCTGGGGGTGGCAGTGGTGCAGGGCATGATGCCGGGGTTGATCAACCGCTGGTTCCCCGGCCGTCTGGCGGCAACCATGGGGTTGTACTCGGCGGCCTTGATGAGTGGTGGTGGCTTGGCTGCCGTACTCGGCCCGCACATCAGTGGCTATTTCGGCCATTGGCAGGCGGGCCTGGGTATCTGGGCAGTGCCGGCCTTGCTGGGGTTGCTTGCCTGGGCAGTGCTGCGTCCGCGCCAGGACACGCCCACGTTCGCCAACGGCGGCGGTGGGCACTGGTTCGGCAACCGTCGTGCGTGGCTGCTGGCGGTGTACTTCGGCTTGATCAACGGCGGCTACACCAGCATGGTCGCCTGGCTGCCGGCTTATCATTTGGAGCACGGTGGCACTGCTCAAGGTGGCGCCGATCTGGTGGGCCTGATGACCCTCTTCCAGGTTGCAGGCGCACTGGGTTTGCCGCTGTTGCTGCGGCGTTTTGCCGATCGCCGTCTGGGGCTTTGGCTGGCGTTGTCGATTCAGCTGTGCGGTTTCCTTGGCCTGCTATTGGCGCCGACTGCGGCGATGGGGCTGTGGGTGGCGCTGATCGGTCTGGGCCTGGGCTCGTGCTTCAGCCTAAGCCTGACCTTGACCCTGGAACACCTGAAAACTCCGGCCGAGGCTGGTAGCCTGGCCTCGTTCGTACAGGGCATCGGCTTTATCATCACTGGCATCGTGCCCTACATCACCGGCTGGCTGCGCGATGTCAGCGGCGACTTCCAGGCTTCGTGGATGCTCCTGACCTGCACGGTACTGGCCATGCTGCTGGTGACCGCGCGGTTCGCCCCGCAGGGCTACGCTGGCGCTATCGCCCGACCCGAGCGGGCAGCCCAAGCGCTTAGCTGAGCTGATGCAGGGTATCGCGCACCCGGTCCAGCAGTTCGTTGGCGCTAAAGCCCGGGGCCAGCCCCGGTCGCACCGGCGCTTCGCTGAAGAACGGCGCCAGAGAGTACAGACCTACCTCGACCTTGCGGGCCAGGCTGATCAACAGCTCGACCTCCATCCCGGGGCTGGCCAACGCGCTCAGGTGACAGCCGGCGTTGGCCGGTACCGCCGTCAACCAGGGCGCCAGGTCGGTGTCCAGGCGCGCCAGGATCCTACGACGGGCTGCCAAGCTCTTCTGAACTCATCCGATTGAATTTTTCTCCCTTTAGATACCTCAATAGCGCATGACTAGGCAGGGATTGTTGTGCCAGCACTTGCACGTACGTGATCGACCACGAACTGCACGGCAATCACCGGATTTATCATTTGCCTAGAAAAAATGGACAACGCCGTCACCTGGTATTGGGCCAGTTGCGATGCCGATGTCGGCATCATCCCCAGGTTCAGTGCTTAGTGTTGGACACCTGACCCATTAGCTTGGAGGTTTAGTCATGCAACCAAAGACCGAGGGCACCGAAGAGAAGGGGCCAAGCGATGTCCCCTTCATCAATGACCCGCAAAAGCCTACTTCGCCACCCTTGAATGACGCTGACGCCACGGATGCAGCGGAAGCTGAAGAGGATATACAGGACGATGGCCAGTCAATTTAGCTGGATGAGAAGACTATGGATAACTATCACCTAAACCCGACGTCGGATGGATGGGAGTTGAAGAAAGCCGGTGCTGACCGGGCATCCAAGCGGGCTGCGACGAAGCAGGAACTGGTCAGCATGTTGCCAGCCTTCTTTGAAGGCAAAACGGCTTCTGTGAAAATTCACCAAGCAGATGGCACGATTGAAGAGGAGCGCACTTACCCTCGCTCAGCTGACCCACGTCGAACCAAGGGGTGAACACTGTCATAGCGCGTGATCTCGGAATCGATCTGACCAGCGCCGACGGTTTGTTCAGGTGGTTGCTCGCCAGTTTCCTGATGGGGAAGCGGATTCGCTCAAGCGTCGCAGTGCAGACTTATCGAGTCCTGGTCGACCAACAAGCTGCCGATACACCGGGTAGACTCGCTCGCTGTTCGCATTCGACACTCGTCCGTTTGCTGGGCGAGGGAGGTTATGCCCGTTACGATCAGTCGACTGCCCGGCGTCTCCATGCGCTAGGCTGCACCCTGGCTTCAGAGTGGGAGGGTCAACTTCAAGACATGCAAGCGGGTTCTCTCAGTAGCGACGATTTTAAGCGCTGGCTGCTGAGCTTCGAAGGCGTGGGCCCTAAAACATTGGAGATATTCATGCGAGAATTTTCTCAGCACCATCATTAAGGCCTGTGCGGCAATTGGGTGGCGGCGAAATCAGCTATGTGTAGATCTTGGGATCAATAGTCTTTCTAATATTTGAGCGCGTTGAATCTGCTGCGCAAAATAACACGATCCTGTTTATTGATTAAGTTTGACCTTCAGTAGTTATACCATTCGTCTGCTTTTCAGATTTTTGTCTGCACATTTCCTTTACGTATTACCTCCCATAATAACGCCCGGCAAATAATCGTATTTGCGGCGCTGTATTTGCCGTGGAGGCATAATATGTTCATTCATAACAAACGTTTACAGTATACGGTGCGCGTTGCCCAGCCTAATCCTGGTCTGGCCAATTTGCTGCTGGAACAATTTGGTGGCGCGCAAGGGGAATTGGCCGCGGCGAGTCGATATTTCACCCAGGCGCTGGCGGAGGACGATGCTGGCCGCAAAGACCTGCTGATGGACATTGCAACTGAGGAATTGAGCCATCTGGAGATCGTGGGGTCGATTATTGTCATGCTTAATAAAGGGGCCAAAGGACGCCTGGCAGAAGGGATTGAGGAGGAGGGAGAGCTTTACCGTGCCATCAATGGCGCCGGTAATGACTCGCATATCACCAGCATCCTGTATGGGGCCGGTGCACCACTGACCAACTCTGCAGGCGTGCCGTGGAGTGCTGCATATGTCGACAGCATCGGTGAGCCGACTGCAGATTTCCGCTCGAACATCGCCGCCGAAGCGCGCGCCAAAATCGTCTACGAGCGGTTGATGAACGTGACAGATGATCCAGGCGTCAGGGAAGCGTTGGGCTTCTTGATGACACGTGAAATCGCTCACCAGCTCTCATTCGAAAAAGCACTACATGCCATCCAGCCGAATTTCCCCCAAGGCAAGCTCCCGGGCATGCCGGAGTTCACCAACAAGTATTTCAACATGTCGGGTGAGCCTAATGTGCGTGGCCCTTGGAACGAAGGCAGCGAGTGGGACTACGTCGAGGATCCCGCCCCAGCGGTGGACGGTGGGGATGGCAGCGCTTCGGTAACCCTCTCCGAGATGGAGTTAGAAGCGGTTGAGGCCATGAAGTTGCGCACGACCTCTCAGCCGGACAGTAATCCGATTACCGGCGCTGACCTGGGGTCGGGATTGGTGCAGGGGCGCGACAGCGAGTAGTTCCGATGCGAACCCGAATACAGGCCGGCAATGTCACAAAAGACAAGGGCGCTGAGCTTGCAATGCACAGGGCCTTGATGGCGTTTGAAGTGGACTCGCGCCTGGCGTGCAGGGCATTGCGAATCCGCATGGCCATGGTGATCTTCGGCGTTGGGACACTGCTTGCGAACGATGTGCCCGAGCCGCCACGCCTGCCAGCTACCCATGGAAAGCATTTTTAACCGATAGTAGTTTTCTGAGGAAATACCCATGCCTGCACGTAAAAGCGTTGAAGATTTGTTCATTCACGAGCTGTCGGATGTGTATAGCGCCGAGAAGCAGATCACCAAGGCCCTGCCTCGTTTGGCGCGCGCCTCGACCAATCCACTGCTTGCTGAAGCCTTCCTCTCTCACTTGGAGGAAACGCAGGGTCAGATCGAGCGAATTGACCAGCTGGTTGAGCTTGCAGGCTTGAAACTCAAGAGAATGAAGTGCGTCGCCATGGAGGGCCTGATTGAAGAGAGCAAGGAGCTTTTGGACGAAATTGAAAAGGGTGCTGTATTGGATGCCGCACTCATCGGGGCTGCACAGAAAGTTGAGCATTACGAGATCGCGGCTTATGGCACGCTTATCGCGATGGCTAAACACTTGCGAATGAAGGAGGCGGCTCAGTTGCTGGCAGATACACTGGTAGAAGAAAAATCTGCCGATGAGAAGCTTTCAGCGATTGCCGAAGAAGGGGGAAATCAGGCGGCTACTCTAGACAAGTAAGTCGCAGGGTGGGAAAGCTCAGCGCATTTTGCTGGGCTTTTTTTTAAGCTAAAAAATAGGCCGTCGGTTTCGAGCTCTTTAATGGCTTCCCTGGCTTCGCGTATCTGCAGTAGGAGGGTTGCATAGAGTGGCAGCGGCATTATGGAATTCACCCAATTGGCATTTATGAAGTAGCGCGCATTCGTACTGCATTGTTTCCTACGGTGTAATTTTTCGGGCTGAGCATCAGTTGGCTGGGAGTAGCTCAACTATCGTCCGGCTAAGCGCTTCCAATGTGCAAGGTTTAGCAATAAACCGCGCATTGGCTGGTAAAAAGCCAGGAGGCAGAACCGTATTGCCTGACACGATTATAACCGGTAACTCAGGACGCATAGACCATAGGGTTTTGGCTAAACCGATACCATCACATTGTCCTGGCATCACAACGTCGGTTATCACTAAATCAAATGAATCATTAACGTTCAGCTTAAGCAAAGCTGCGTCAGCGCTAATGCACCCAGTCGCTTCATACCCCAGATGCATAAGGGCTTCCGTCATCAGCCACCTCAGCACATCGTCATCCTCGACGATCAGCACGCGACTAGGCATAGCATTTACTCCTGGCTGTTCCTGTTAGGTGTGGCTTATAGCGAGTCGTTTCAAAAGACAGACAGAAGGTTCACTAGCTGTTGCTATGCTGGCTTACGGCATGGGCTAATCTTGGAGAATGCCTACCCTGCGAGCATCTAGACCGCTATGCGACTGCACGATTTCATCGAGAACAGCATGGAACGTATTCTCCAGGCATGGGAAGACTTTGCTCGATCGGTAGAAACAAAACAGCCGGATCTCGATGCAACCGGGCTGAGAAATCATGCAGAGAAAATTCTGCGAACGATCGCCGCAGACATGCGCAAAGGGCAGACTACACGCGAACAAGCGGAAAAGGCCCAGGGCCAGGGCCCCTTAAATACCAGTGAAACGGCTGCTCAGACGCATGCACTGACGCGCTTGGTTGCCGGATTCTCACTGGATCAAATGGTCTCCGAGTACCGCGCGCTACGTTCCAGCGTGCTATCGCACTGGCTTGCGCAAGAAGTGTTTGAAGAGGAGCACCATGTTCGAGACATGATCCGCTTCAACGAAGCGATAGACCAAGCCCTCGTGGAATCCATCGCGGCCTACGGATCCGCCTTGGAATCAACTCGCAAGATGCTACTCGCTGTGCTGAGTCATGATCTGCGCTCCCCTTTGGGGGCGGTGCTAATGGCGGGCGGCTTGATCCTCCGCCAAGAAGGCTTGGATGAGAAAGGGAGGGAGCTGGCAGCCCAAGTCTGTACGAGCGCCCGACGCGCCAACAACATGGTGAACGATCTGCTTGATCTTGCTCGTTGCAACATCGGCACCGGCATTCCAGTGCAGTTGGAGCCAGCTGAGCTGAATGAGATCTGTCGCTCGGTTATCGAAGAGCTGCGCATTGCCTTCCCCGACGCCAGGATTGTTTTGAGTGAACAGGCGGTCATCCCAGGGCTATTTGACCCCGCACGGATGGCTCAAGTCTTTTCGAATTTGATTAGAAACGCTATCTGCCATGGTGATCCAGCCCTTCCGATCCATGTGAAGGTATTTGACCATCAAGGTGACCCGTGCGTCAGTGTCCATAATTGGGGAGAAGTCATCCCCCCTGAGGCCATGCCGCATCTCTTCAAGCCGGAAGGACGTTACTCGAGCTACGCGGCGGGTGACAGGGGGGTGTCAGCGGGGCTGGGCCTAGGGTTGTTCATCGCGGCGGAGATAGTGGCCAGCCATGGAGGCAAAATCCAGGTCAGCTCATCTGGCGAGGGTGGAACCGTCTTCGAGGTAATCATGATTCATGCATCATCGGCCCCCTGAGTTTCCTTCGTATAGGCTAACCATGTCTTTGGGTAAGCTCCTCCAGTCCCTGAGATTCCAAAACGGGGATAAGTGTGCTGACACGCCAGAAATAGCCGAAGGCAAGCGGGTTGGCGAGCGCCGGCAGAACTTGTCGGGGTAGGTTTTCTCGAACCGTTAGGCGTTATAGGAAATCGTGAGCGCGCCGGGCAAGCCCCTTGGAAAAAGCCGGATATCGAGGAGCATTGGTAATGATCTACATCGGGTGCGCCGGCTGGAACCTGTCACGGCCTTCTTTGGAAGAATTTCCCGTTTTGGGTAGCCACTTGCAGCGTTACGCGACTCGCCTTAACGCGGTAGAGGTCAACAGTTCGTTCTATCGATCGCATCGGCCCCAAACCTATGCTCGGTGGGCAGCGTCGGTGCCAGAAGGTTTCAGATTCTCGGTCAAGGCGCCACAGACAATCACCCACGAACGGCGGTTGATGAATTGTGAGACACCGCTGAAGGACTTCCTAGAGCAGTGCGGCCAGCTCGAAGGCCGTCTCGGTTGCATTCTGCTGCAGTTACCACCCTCACTGCAGTACGAGGCAAAAATTGCTCAGAACTTTTTTGAGCTAATGCGCAAGCACTACGCGGGGCCACTGGCGCTAGAACCTCGGCATCCATCCTGGCGGGATGCAGACGCTAAATTGTCGGCATTTCAAATCGCCCAGGTAGGCGCGAGTCCACCCCGTTTCGGTGACGATGAGCAGCCCAGTGGTTGGCCAGGCATGGTGTATTGGAGACTGCATGGCGTCCCCCGGACTTACTACAGTTCATACCCGAAAGCGTATCTGCAGCGCTTGTCGCAACGGCTCGAAGTGAGTAGGGCCAACAATGTGCCCACCTGGTGCATTTTCGACAACACCACGTCCGGCGCTGCGTTAGGCAACGCTCTTATGATGCAGGCATTGCTCAACCCTGTTGAGGCCGCGAGACAGCGAGTGAGTGTGGCACCAAGTAAGGCGTGTTAGACCAGTGAAGGTCCTGGGTAGCAAATTCGCTCTGCGGGATTCACGGCTTGATGAGTTCAGGCGGCATAAGCTGCTATGAGAGACTGTGGCAGGTGGAGCATTGCTCAAGAGCTTGCAGTCGTAGTCCCTGCCTTCTGAATGTCTTTATTTCAAACGGCGCCTGCAGTGTGTGAAGTATTTTTCTCAAATAGCAGATCTGAACGTCGATGATCTTGGTGCCAGGGTTGAATTGATATCCCCAGACCTCGCTGAATATCGTTTTTCTGCTCATCACCGTCCCTTGGTTGAGAAGGAGGAGTGCCAAGAGACGGGCGGGCGTCGCCTGGAGCAATAGGCATCGCTCATTGACGCGTAAGAGATTGACGCGTGTATCCAGGATTAGAGTCGCATCCATGCCGACAGCAGATATCTTTATCTGGCCAGCTTCGCTGTACCAGAACCGCTGTTCGATACTGCTTCCCGCCCTCCGCCCGCACTGGGCAACCACCTCGGATCTGGACATGGTATGTCGCTCAGCCGTGGTGCTCGAACAAAAGTGGAACACCACATGAATCGCTCAGGCGCTCCATGTAGTCACGAACCAGCTTCGGGAACTCAATCTCACGGACGATAGACAGCGACCGAAGCACCGGCCACAGTGTGATGTCGTTGATGCCAAGAGCCTTTCTCTCAGCTACAAGTGGTGCCAAGGCCTCAAGCATAGGCTGGATAGATGCAAGTAGTTTTGGCATGGCTTCGCGCAACATCTCCAGATTACCAAAAGCCAGCTCTTCACGCTGACGGTAGGCCTGTTTCGCCTCTGGCGTGGCGATCTCTGCGAAATTGCCCTCTACGAATCGTGGGATAAACAGTCTGAGTGCTGTTGGCCACACTTCCTTGATCCACTCATCCAGTGCGCGGTCTTGCGGAGCAAGGAGGGCAGTGGGCCCCAAACTATCCAGGTATCGAACAATGTCCAGGCTTTCGCCGATGTGGCTTCCGTCATCCTTGCGCAAGATGGGCAGAGCCTTCTTACCGATCAGTCGAATCGGCGTCTTGGCGTCACCCTCCATGACGACTTCAAGAGTAACTGGAAGACATTTGAGCCCAACGATCATCCGGGCCCGTGTGCAGAATGGGCAGTGTTCGTAGATGTAGAGTTTCATCATGTTGACCTCTCCAATAACCTGTCCGGCGTGATGGACTCAGAACTGCACTGAACGAGTGAGTCCACCGTCGACCAGCAGGTTTGTGCCCGTTGTAAAGCTGGCAGCAGGGCTGGCCAGGAAAACCACGGCCTTTGCTACCTCCTCCGGCGTAGCCATACGTCCCATCGGGTTTTCGGCCAGGCATTTGGCAAAGGTTTCGGGCTGCTCCCGCTCGATGTCACCCCATACACCATCAGGGAAGTACACGTTGCCAGGGGATACTGAGTTGACTCGAATACCCTCGCTTGCATGGCGAACCGACAGGGTTTTGCCATAGTGAAGCAAGGCGGCCTTCAAGATGCCGTAGGGTTCTGCGAACATATCAACCTCACGGCCCGATACGCTTGAGATCAAGACTACCGAAGCTGCTTGCGACTCGCGCAGAGCAGGCAGAGCCGCTTTGACCATCGTGGCACTGCCCAGCAGGTCGGTATCGAAAGCTCGGCGCCAGGTCTGCAGATCATCTCCCCCGGCCAGGGCACTGACGTTTGGTATGACAATGTCGAGCCCGCCCAAGCGCGTCGCCGCATTATCTACCCAGGCACGAACCTGTTCTGGTTGGGTGACGTCTACGGCAGTGCCCGAGGCGTGTTCACCAAATTCGATCTGGGCGTTGCGCACGCCCTTTTCACCGCGAGCGCAGAACGCAACGTGCGCGCCTTCGGCGAGGAAGAGCTGGACGATTGCTCGGCCAATGCCCCGCGATGCGCCGCTGACCAAAACGCGTTTACCCTGCAGACCTAGATCCATGGTTTTTCTCCTCTGTCGAATAGCTCCAAGACGGGGCCCTAGCGAGCCCCGACGCTGGCCTTACTTGCGTAGCTTGTAGGCAATGATCTCGTCGCTGGTTCCGGTTTCCATAAAGGCATGACCAGAAGCAGAAACCAGTACGTATTGCTCGCCGTTGACCTCATAGGAAATCGGATTGGCTTGCGCACCCACTGTCAGCACGTCTTCCCACAGCACTTCACCGGTGGCCGTGTCGATGGCGCGGAACAGGTTGTCAGTTGCAGCCCCAACGAATGTCAGTCCGCCCGCCGTGGTCACGGTGCCACCGTTGTTGGGCAAGCCGATATTGAGTGGCAAGTGCGACGGGATGCCGAACGGGCCGTTGCGACGCGCGGTGCCCAGAGGTTCGTCCCATACGGTCTTACCGGTGTCCAGGCTGACTGCACGAATTCCACCGTAGGGTGGCGCCGAGCACGGCACGCCGGTGCCCCAGTTGCGCCAGCCGGCATTTACGCTGATCGCATACGGTGCGTTGACCTGCGGATAAGTCGAGGCGCCGCCTTCACCTTTACCTGACTTGCTGCCGGCCTTGTTCAAGGCCGTCTCGTCAGGCTTCGGCGCGTAGATAGGTTTAAGCCCCATCTTGTCAGCCTGCTCTCGCGGGATCAGTTGGTTGAGGTTGGGGATGTCGTTGTAGTTGGCAATCAACAGCCGTCGCACCGGATCGATGGCCACCGAGCCCCAATCCGACCCACCGTTGTAGCCAGGGTATTGAATCCATGGGCGATCGACGGAAGGCGGCGTTAGATAACCCTCGTAGTTCGCCTGGCGGAACTGAATACGGCACATCAGCTGGTCAAGTGGGGAAAAGCCCCACATGTCTGCTTCGGTCTTGGGGGCCTTGCGCAAGGTGTGCCACTCGGAGGTGGGCTGAGTATCGGCCAGGAAGTCTGGCTCCACAGATCCGCCTTTCGGGGCCTTCACCTCGCCGATAGGGATCAGCGGTTCGCCTGTGGCACGATCCAGGATGTAGATATCACCTTGCTTGGTCGGCAGCAGCACCGCGGGTACCGGCTTCCCATCCTTGCCCGGGTAATCCAGCATGGTCGGTTGACTGCCCAGGTCGTAGTCCCAGACATCGTGGCGAATGGTCTGGAAGTGCCAGACGTCTTTACCCGTTTTTACGTCTACCGCCACCAGTGAGGTGGAATATTTGTTCTCGGCTGCGCTGCGGTTGGAGCCGTAGTAATCGATCGAAGAGTTGCTGATCGGCAGATAGACATAGCCAAGCGCCTCGTCGCCAACTGCTGCCGTCCACATGTTCGGCGTGCCACGGGTGTAGGTGCTGCCTTCAGCTGGGCCATGAACGTTTGCCGGGTTAGCCAGATCCCAGGCCCAAGCCATTTTTCCCGTTACGGCGTCATAGCCGCGAATGACACCTGAGGGCGCATCTTCATCCTGGCCGTCCCGAATCTGCGCACCGGTGACAATCACACCGTTGACGATGGCGGGCGGTGCCGTTACTGCGTACCAGCCGGGGACTTTCTTACCCAGCCCTTCCCACAGATCAACCGCGCCATTTTGACCAAAGTCTTTGCAAGGCTCACCGGTATGCAGGTCGACCGCGACCAACCTCGCGTCGAGGGTGGCCTCGACAACGCGGCTGCGGCATTGGGCGGATTCAGGAAGCTGCGGGGCGGTATATACCGCGACGCCTCGACAGGCTGCTGCGTGAGGAATGGCCTGATCGGGGACGCCAGGGTCATGGCGCCAGTTCTCTTTACCTGTTGCGGCGTCGATCGAGATGAGTATGTTTTTGGCAGAGCACATCAGCAGATCGTTGCCGATCTTGACCGGCGTTGTTTCTGGTGAATAGCGGCTGCCCGGGTTCGGTAGATCCCTGGTGTGATAGACGAAGGCGCGCTCCAGGCGCCCGACGTTATCAGGGGTAATCTGCTTGAG
>Ga0213821_1000575_pt1 | contig 21406 bp, 10 predicted proteins | sample MC6MC0909MG_FD_179894 | JGI IMG/M metagenome (GOLD analysis project Ga0213821, IMG submission 179894) | Enriched soil aggregate microbial communities from Iowa State University, Ames, United States - MC6-MC0909-MG | ecosystem: Environmental > Terrestrial > Soil > Unclassified | place: USA: Iowa...
TCATCCACTTCTGCGGCGAGGTGGTGACACGGTCCTCCATCAGCGCGGCGAACGCCTGGCTGCCGAGCGGCGCCATGGTCACGCCGACACCGGCGATCAGGCCACCTTGCAGGAAGGAGCGCCGGGATATATCACGGTTGGACATGCTTGATCCTCTGGGCAGAACGATGCCTGCCCATCTTTTGATTCTTGTGCAGGGAAACTAAGGGGGGCGGTGAGCGGCTTGGCGGGGCGCCCACAAAAAACTGACTTTCACGTCAACTTTACAGCAATTTGCCAGGTGTTGGCAAAGTCAACCTGACAGTATGTCGCGGTGTGTCCAAGCCGGCCCTGGCCCGGGAGCACTGTCTGCAGCAACGGTTAACCTTGGGTTAATCGTCTCAGGCCAGCATGGCCTGCGTTCACATCTGCCAAGGCGAAGACATGCGCGTCCTCCTGCTCTTCCTGACAATGCTGCTGGCCGGCCCGTTGCAGGCCAACCCGTTCGAGGCCAAACCCGACTTCCTGCCGGTCAACCAGGCCTTCGTCCTCACCCACGACCGCCAGGCCGACGGCCAGATGCGCCTGTACTTCCAGATCAAGCAGGGCTACTACCTCTACCAGAAGCGCCTGAAGTTCGACGGCCTGCCGGCCGACCAGCAGCCGCAACTGCCCGCTGCCCTGAACCACCACGACGAATTCTTCGGCGACAGCGCGGTGTACCGTGATCAGCTGGAACTGCTGCTGCCTGCCAACGCTCAGGGCCAGTTGCGCCTGGGTTGGCAGGGCTGCGCCGATGCCGGCCTGTGCTACCCGCCGCAAACTACCGTGATCGACCTCGGTGGCAGCAACGTACCGGTGGCTGACCAGGCCAGCGACCAGGCCTTGGCCAGTGGCCTGCAGAGCGCCAGCCTGGGCTGGAGCCTACTGGCGTTCTTCGGCCTTGGCTTGCTGCTGGCCTTTACCCCCTGCTCGCTGCCGATGCTGCCGATCCTTGCCGGCCTGGTGCTGGGCAACGGCGCCAGCGCGCGCCGTGGGTGGGTGCTGGCCGGGGTTTACGTGCTGAGCATGGCGCTGGTTTATGCAGCGCTGGGCGTAGTCGCCGCGCTGCTGGGCGCCAGCCTGCAGGCCTGGTTGCAGCAGCCGTGGTTGCTGGGCAGCCTGGCGGCGCTGTTCGTGTTGCTGGCCTTGCCCATGTTTGGCGCCTTCGAATTGCAACTGCCCGCCGCCCTGCGTGATCGCCTGGACCGCGCCGGGCAGGCGACCCGGGGCGGCAACCTGTACGGTGCGGCGCTGCTGGGCGCGCTGTCCGGGCTGCTGCTGGGCCCATGCATGACCGCACCGCTGGCCGGCGCGCTGTTGTACATCGGGCAAAGTGGCGATGTGCTGCAAGGCGCACTGGTGCTGTTCAGCCTCGGCCTGGGCATGGGCTTGCCGCTGCTGTTGCTGGTAACCGTCGGCAACCGCTACCTGCCGCGCCCGGGCGCCTGGATGAACCGTGTCAAGGGCGTGTTCGGCTTCGTGTTCCTGGCCATGGCGCTGTACACCGTACGCAGTCTGCTGGCCGCGCCACTGCTGCTGGCCTTGAGTGGCGCCTGGCTGATTGCCCTGGGCTGGGCCATGTGGCCAGCGCTGCAGCGCTTGCCTGCCCTGCGCGCAGTGCCGCTGCTGGCCGCGCTGTGGGGTGGCCTGCTGCTGGTCGGCGCTGCCGCCGGCGGCGATGACCTGTGGCAGCCGCTGCGCCCATTCGCCGGCGGCGGCGCAACGGCGGCCCCGCAGCAACATGTAGAAGACGCGTTTCTCACCGTCAGCCGCCCGGAGGACCTGCAACGTGAGCTGGACGCGGCCAAGGCCCGTGGCCAGTGGGTAATGATCGACTACTATGCCGACTGGTGCGTGTCGTGCAAGGTCATGGAAAAGCAGGTGTTCGCCCGTGGCGATGTGCAAGCGAGCCTTGCCGGCGTGCACTTGCTGCGCCTGGACGTAACCGCCGACGCGCCGGCCAGCCGCGCACTGCTGCAACGCTACCAGGTACCCGGCCCGCCCAGCATTCTCTGGCTCGGCCCGGACGGCGAGGAACGCCGCGCGCGGCGCATCACCGGTGAGGTGGATGCGGCCGCGTTCCTGCAACACTGGGCGCAGACCAGGAGCCAAGGTTGATGCTGACGGTAACGCTGGGGCCACTGACCATGGCCCTCAATCATCTGTTGATGCTGGCCGCCCTTGGCATTGCCAGCGTGGTCGGCTGGTGGGTCGCGCGGCGCGGCGGCGAGAGCCCGGAATCGGCGCTGTTCAACCTGTTCCTGATCGGCCTGCTTTGCGCCCGTATCGGCTTTGTGGTGACCTACTGGCCGATGTACCGGGACGACCTGCTGCAGGTCATCGACATCCGTGACGGCGGTTTTCTGCTCTGGTCGGGGCTGATCGGCATCGTGCTCGCTACCCTCTGGCAGGGCTGGCGCCACCCCGGCCTGCGCCGCCCCCTGGGCTGGGCCTTGTTCAGTGGTGCGCTGTTCTGGGGCCTCGCCAGCCTGGGCAGCCACCTGTACAGCAAGGGCACCGAGCTGCCCGAGTTGAGCCTGCGCAATGCTGGCGGGCAATCGGTCGCGCTGCACAGCTACCGCGGCAAGCCGCTGGTCATCAATATCTGGGCCACCTGGTGCCCGCCATGCCGGCGGGAAATGCCAGTTCTGCAACAGGCCCAGGGCGAGTATCCCCAGGTGACCTTCCTGTTCGTCAACCAGGGTGAGACGCCAGAAACCGTCAGCACCTTCCTGGCCACCACCGGCCTGAGCCTGACCCATGTGCTGTTCGACGGCACCGGCGTACTGGCCCAGCGGGTCGGCTCGATGGCCTTGCCCACCACACTGTTCTACGACGCCAACGGGCGGCTGGTCGGCAGCCACCTGGGCGAGCTGTCCAGGGCCAGCCTGCGCCATGCGCTGGAACCTTTCGACCGGGCCGCCGCGCCCGCCCCTGCCGCACAAGGAAACTGACATGCGATTGACTGCACTGCTGCCCCTCTCCCTGGCCCTGCTGGCCGCCCCATGGGTACAGGCTGAAGACCTGCCCAAGGCGGTCCAGCAACTGCAAGCCAAGGGCGCCGTGATCAAGGGCAGCTTCGACGCCCCCAACGGTTTGCGCGGCTATGCCGCCGAGTACCATAACAACGGCATTGCCCTGTACCTCACACCCGACGGCAAGCACGTGCTGGTCGGCAGCCTGTTCGACGAACAGGGCCAGGACCTGAGTGCCGAACCGCTGGAAAAACTGGTGTACGGGCCGATGTCCAAGGCCATCTGGGCCAAGCTGGAAAAGACCAGCTGGATCGCCGACGGCAAGGCCGATGCGCCGCGCAAGGTGTACCTGTTCAGCGACCCGAATTGCCCATACTGCAACATGTTCTGGCAACAGGCGCGGCCCTGGGTGGAATCGGGCAAGGTGCAGCTGCGCCATATCATGGTCGGCATCATCCGCGAGGACAGCCCGGGCAAGTCGGCGGCATTGCTGGCCGCGAAAGACCCGGCCAAAGCGCTGGAGCAGCATGAAAAGGCCGGCAAGGCGAGCACGCTGAAGGCGCTCGCCACGGTGCCGGAAGCGGTACAGCAGAAGCTTGCGGGGAACATGGCCTTGATGGAAGAAATGGGCTTGCAGGCAACCCCGGCTATCTTCTATCAGGATGAACAGGGCAACCTGCAGAGCCAGCAAGGGGCACCGCGGCCGGAGATGCTGGGGAAGATCCTCGGCAAACGCTGAATTATCAGGCGGTCGCACCGGCCTCATCGCCGGCAAGCCGGCTCCCACAAGTACCCCACGCAACTCATGGACTGTGCTGTACCTGTAGGAGCCGGCTTGCCGGCGAATGGGGCGCAAAGCGCCCCCCGCTTTTCTAGAGCCCTTCAAGCTTGGCCATCAGGTCACTCAACCGATCCACCTTGCGCTCATCCAGCGCACTGCCCTGCAGCCCGCGCACGTACTCAGCCAACTCCTCCACCGTGCTGCGCTCGAACATCGCCCTCAGCGGCAGGTTGAGCAGCAGCTGTTTCTGCTCGCTCGAGGCCATCCGCGTGGTCTGCAGCGGATTGCCCGCCTTCGCTAGAAACGCCAGCCTCGCTATAGGCGAATCCAAAAAGTGATTTGCTAATTTACACATCTCGCAACACTCCTCTAACGCCCCCCGCAATTAAACACCCCTTCAACCCCATCACGATGAATAGAGTTCTACCTCACCCTAAAAACAGAAGGTTCTTACATCCATAAAAGCATCGAAGATACCAGCAAATCAAAATCAGTCTTCCGACAGGAAAAGTCCGACGAATATTCCCACAACAACACACCTTACCAAACAACAAGAATTCATAAACACACCCACTCAACCACAAACCTTGATTGACATATAGAATTCATACCTCTACACCTACAGGTACTCGCACATTTCGGAAAACAACAAAAACAAGGAGACATCATGAAAACTGCGTTTGGCACCAACGCCAAGGCATTGCCTTCCAATAACGATGGCGAATGGAAGCGGCATTTCTTATCTGCATCTCTGCAATAATTTTTCACCCACGCATTACCTTCACCGGAACAACGCCCAAAATTTCAATATAGTGCCTTTCCCATGAAACGACATTCAGCCACCTTACTTTCAAACACCCAAAAAATCATCACCATCACGACAATATTGATCACCGAGCACACCCGAGAACCCACAGCACTTTTATGGTCAGCCATCGCACCCTGCCTACTGTTCGTATTAATCACACTGCAACACCCAACCCCCGACGTGACTACGCAGTCGTATGCCGCATCGGCCGCATGGTTTTATTCGTACATTTCCGCCAGCGTCGCTTTTTTTGGATTCAGCTTTTACTTGATCGGCAGAAGAGAAAGCGGCTTTGTTCGATCCTTCATTTATGAGCACAATTCAATCCTGCGCTTTTTGCTAGCGCACTCTTTCAGCTATTCAATAATAAGCACTGCCTATGCATCACTCTTCTACCTTATAACCAAACCTTTTTACGGAAATTACTCGGTCGTTGAACTGCTGCATTTATTGGCATGCTTTTATACCAGCTACCTGCTATTCACCTGCATCGGACTCGGCATAGCGGCACTGCCTATCAAATTCAGTACGGCCAGCACGCTGTTTTCGCTGATGTCATTTCTTATGCTGATATCGGGATACTCAGGGGCAACGCAAAGCCTCATGACCTCGCACTCGCTGATCCTGCTCAACCCCCTATACTTGAGCACGCGGCTATTTAATAACGAACTCCCCTTGCTCAGCAGTTTTGTGGCAACACTGGCCGCTGCACTGAGCGCACTCTACTTCACAGGACGATATTTCAGAATACAGCCCATCTGGAGCCGCTATTAAATGATCATCCTAGAAACACAAAATTTAAGCTTTGGCCATGACAGTAACACCTTGATTGACAGCCTGGCACTGCACGCCAAACAGGGCGAAGTAATAGGCATACTAGGCTGCAATGGCGCAGGAAAAACAACGCTCTTCGACCTCATTTGCGGAATAAGGAAACCCACGAACGGGACAATCCTCAACGTCTCCCAAAGAACGGCTTATCTCACCCAAATTATCACGCCACCACCTTTACTACGAATGAACGAGATCGGCAGACTGATCAGCAGCCTGAACGCTAGCACCCCACCCAGTGACGCTGAAATTCTATCAAGATTAACGCAATGGTCGCCGTCACTGTCCAAGCGATACACTGAAATCTCCCAAAAAAAAGCCTCCACTTGCAGTTATGGAGAAATTCGCAGTTTTTTTACTTTAACCCTGCTGCTGCAGGACAGTGACTTGATCATCCTCGATGAACCCACGGCTGGCGTGGACCCTGAATTTCGCCATTTCATATGGGTTGGCATCCATAACGCATGCCGAGAAGGTGCTTGCGTGCTCGTTTCTTCGCATTACACAGAGGAGATCACGGCAAATTGCCACCGCTTTTACATGCTTGCTAACAGGCGCCTGGAGGCCTTCAATAGCGGCGAAGAGTTCATGGCCCGCCACCGCGCCAGATCGCTTGATGAAGCGTTCATCAATGCCTCTTTGTGACAATCTCAGCCACAAAAAGGGGCGCAAAGCGCCCCCCCCGCTTTTCTAGAGCCCTTCAAGCTCGGCCATCAGGTCACTCAACCGATCCACCTTGCCCTCATCCAGCGCACTGCCCTGCAGCCCGCGCACGTACTCAGCCAACTCCTCCACCGTGCTGCACTCGAACATCGCCCGCAGCGGCACGTTGAGCTGCAGCTGTTTCTGCACCCGCGAAGCGATCTGCGTGGCCAGAAGCGAATGCCCGCCCAGCTCGAAGAAGTTGTCGTGCACCCCTACCCGCTCGGCCTTGAGCACGTCTGCCCAGATGCCGGCGAGCACCGTTTCCAGCTCGTCACGCGGGGCCAGGTAGGCCTGGCTGTGCTGGCCGCCGATGTCGATGGCTGGCAGGGCCTTGCGGTCGAGCTTGCCGTTGGCGTTGTGCGGCAGGCTGTCGAACCAGCCCCAGTGCAGCGGCACCATGTACTCCGGCAGCTCGGCGCGCAGGCGTAGCTTTATCTGCTCCAGCAGGGCGGCGTCGGCCGAAATACCCTGGTGAGCCACCAGGTAGCCGACCAGGTGCTTGCCATTGACGCCATCCTGCACGCCTACGGCGGCATCGCGGATCTCCACCTGCTCGTGCAGGCGGGCTTCGATCTCGCCCAGCTCGATGCGGTAGCCGCGGATCTTCACCTGGTGGTCGATGCGCCCGACATATTCGAGCACGCCATCCGGGCGCTGCCGCGCCAGGTCACCGGTGCGGTACAGGCGCTCGCCCGGCGAACCCTGCGGGTGCGGAATGAATGCCAGGGCAGTGCGCACCGGGTCACCCACATAACCGCGGCCCACGCCAGTGCCGGCGACGCACAGCTCGCCGACCGCGCCCAGCGGCACCAGGGTTTGATCCTCGCCGTACAGGTACAGGCGGTTATTGTCGGTCGGCGTGCCGATCGGCAGGTAGCTGCCGCGGGTCGAGGCCGGGTCTACGCGGAAGAACGCCACGTCGTCCGAACATTCAGCCGGCCCGTAGGCATTGACCAGGCCGATGCCCGGGTAACGTTGCAGCCATTGCGCGGCCAGCTCCGGCGGCATGGCTTCGCCAGTGGGCAGCATCCAGCGCAAGCCGTCCAGGGCCTGGTGATCGTTGGCCAGCATGCCCTGGATCAGCGACGGCACGCTTTCCAGCACGGTGATGCCAGTGGCCTGCACATGCGCCAGCAGGCCTTGTGGATCATGGGCGACAGCGTTCGGCACGATCTCGACCTTGGCGCCGAACAGCGGCGCGGCGAGGAACTGCCAGACCGAGATGTCGAAGCTCTGCGAAGCCGTCTGGGCGATCACGTCGTGCTCGCTCAGCGCCAGGTACGGCACCTTGCTCAGCTGGTTGTTGAGCATGCCGCGCTGCTCGACCATCACGCCCTTCGGCAAACCGGTCGAGCCGGAGGTGTAGATCACGTAGGCGAGGTTGTCCGGCCCGCTGTGGATGCCTGGGTTGTGGCTGGCGATGCTGCTCGCCTGCACTTCTTCCCATACCAGCAACTGCGGGCGCGCCACCCCCGCCAACTCGTCCAGCAACTGGCGCGCTTGCCCGGCACAGGCCGCGCTGCACACCAGCACCGGCGTACGGCTGAGCTCGACGATGCGCTGCAGGCGCGCCGACGGCAGGCCTGGGTCCAGCGGCAGGTAACCAGCGCCGGCCTTGAAGCTGCCGACGATCATGCCCAACAGCGGCAAGCCGCGCTCGGCCAGCAGCGCCACCGGCTGGTCAAGGGTAACGCCCGCAGCCAACAGGGCGTGGCCCAGGCGGTTGGCCGCCAGGTTCAGCCCGGCATAGTCGTAGCTTGCCTCCAGGCAACGGGCCACGGTGCGCTCGGGGTGCGCGGCGACCTGCGCTTCGAACTGCGCCACGTAGCTCTGCTCCAAAGCGTAGGCACGCGCGGTGCGGTTGCAGTCGTCGAGCAGGAAGCGCTGTTCATCCTCACCCAGCAACGGCAAATCGCTGACCTCCCCTTCAAAGCCCTGCACCAGCGCCAGCAGCAGGCGTTTGAACTCGGCCAGCAGGCGCTCGACGGTGGCATGGTCGAAGTAACGCTGGTCATACGACAGGTGCAGGCCCAGGTCGTCGCCCGGGTAGCACACCGCCGTCAACGGGAAGTTGGTGTGGGTACGGCCCGAGTCGGAGCTGGCGTTCAGGTGCTGGGCATGGTCGAGCACCGCGGTTTCCACCGGGGCGTTCTCGAACACGAACAGGCTGTTGAACAGCGGCTGGCCCTTGGGCAGTTCGCTGCATTCCTGGATCGTCACCAATGGCAGGTACTCGTACTCGCGCAGCTCCATGTTGCGTTCCAGCAGGCCTTGCAGCCACTGGCGCACACTGCGGCGTTGGCCAGGCTCGGGCAGTTGCACACGCAGGGCGACACTGTTGATGAACAGGCCGACGGTGCGCTGCATCTGCGGCATGCTCACCGGGCGCCCGGCCACGGTCACGCCAAAGGCCACGTCGCGCTCACCGCTGTAACGGGCCAGCACCAGGGCCCAAGCCGCCTGTGCGAACGTGTTGATGGTCAGCTGATGGGCTTGGGCCAGTTCCCGCAGACGCACACCATCACTGACCGCCAGGCGGGTGTAGCAGTCGCCGACGAGCATGCCGTCGCCGGCGTGATCGTTGCGCAGCGGGCGGTCGCTGGGGAGCGCCGTGGCGCGTTCGAAGCCGGCCAGGTTGGCCTGCCACCAGCCACGCGCTTCGTCGAGGTTCTGGCGTTGCAGCCAGCCGATGTAGTCGCGGTAGCGCGGCGGCACCGGCAGCTGGGCCTGACGGCCTTCGCCAAGGGCCTGGTAGAGCTCGAAGAAGTCGTTCATCAGCAGCGAACGGCACCAGGCATCAATGAGGATGTGGTGGTTGCTCATCATGAACCAGTAGCGCTCGTCCGCCACGCGCACCAGGCGCAGGTGGAACGGCGCCTCGTGCAGCAGCTCGAAGCCGGCCTCACGCTCCTGCTTGTGCAGGGCCTGCAGGCGCTGTTCCTGGGCGGCGTCGTCGAGGCCACGCCAATCCTGGTAGTCCACCGGGGTGTTGCCCGGTTTGTGAATGATCTGCAGCATCGCTTCGCCGGCGCTCCAGCTGAACGACGCACGCAGGGCCTCATGGCGCGCCACCACGGCCTGCCAGGCCTGGGTGAAGCGCTGGGGGTCGAGCGCGCTGTTGATGCGGTAGCGGTCCTGCATGTAGTAGATGCCGGTGCCCGGCTCCAGCAGGGTGTGCAGCAGCAGGCCCTCCTGCATCGGGGTCAGTGGGTAGACGTCTTCGATCTGCGCGGCCGGGATCGGCAGCGCGTCGATCTGCTCCTGGCTCAGGTGCGCCAGCGGGAAGTCCGACGGCGTGAAGCTGCCGTTGCCATCGGCCAGGCAGTGGCCGACCAGGGCCAGCAGCTCCTGGCGATAGGCCTCGGCCAGCTGGGCGATGGTCCGTTCGTCGAAGCGCTCGCGGCTGTAGGTCCAGCGCAGTTGCAGGGCACCGCCGTAGACCTGGCCGTCGACACTGAGCCAGTTTGGCAGTGGCGCATCCAGGTCATGGGCCAGGCCTGCCGGGGCATCCAGCGGCTGGAACAACGCTGCAGCGTCGAACTGCTGATCGAACTGGCCCAGGTAGTTGAAGGTGATGCGTGCCTGCGGCAGTGCGGCCATGCTTTCGCGCCCGGCGTCGTCAGCCAGGTAGCGCAGCACCCCGTAGCCTTGGCCTTTGTGCGGCACCTGGCGCAGCTGTTCCTTGATCCGTTTGATCGAGGTGGCGCGGGCACTGTCGCCGTCACCGGCCTGCGGGTTCAGGCGCAGCGGGTAGGCATTGGTGAACCAGCCGACGCTGCGGGTCAGGTCCATGTCTTCGAACAGGCCGTCGCGCCCGTGGCCTTCGAGCTGCACCAGTACTTCGTCGTCACCGGTCCAGCGGCACAGGGTGCGCGCCAGGGCGGTCAGCAGCAGGTCGTTGACCTGCGTGTGATAGGCCGCCGGGGCCTGTTGCAGCAGCTGACGGGTCTGCTCCACGTCCAGGCCGATGGCCAGGGTGTCGGCATGCCGATGCAGGTTGCCGCCCTGCGGGTGATCGCACGGCAGCTCATGGCGTACATCGCCCAACTGGGCTTGCCACCAGCCAAGTTCGTCGCGCAGCGAATCGCTGCCGGCATAGCTGGCCAGGCGCGCGGCCCAGTCGGCCATGGCGTGGGTCTTGGCCGCTAGCGGCTGGCCACGGTACAGCGCCTGCAGGTCTTCGAGCAGCACCCGCCAGGACACACCGTCAACCACCAGGTGATGAACCGCCAGCAGCAGGCGCTGGGCGCCCTGCCCGTCGCTGACCAGCAAGGCTCGCAGCAACGGGCCTTGCGCCAGGTCCAGGCTGCGTTGCACGTCGGTGTACAGGGCCTGACAGTCATTGAAGTCGGCCACTGTGGCGGTCCACAGCAGTTGCTCGCCGGTGGCGGCGGCGAATTCGCCCTGCCAGCGGCCACTGCGCTGGGTGAAGCGCAGGCGCAGGCTGTCATGGTGCGCCACCAGCGCGGCCAGGGCCTGTTCAAGGGTGGTGCTGTCCAGCGGCTGCCGGGCCTCCAGCAATACCGCCTGGTTCCAGTGCTGCGGCTGGGCCACGTCACTGTCGAAGAACCAATGCTGGATCGGCGTCAGGCCGCTGCGCCCCTGGCGCGGGCCCTGCTCGATGCTGCTCGGTGCCGCGCTGCGGCTGACCACGGCGGCGAGGGTCTGGATGGTCTGGTGCTGGAACAGGTCGCGCGGGGTGAACTGCAGGCCCAGCTGGCGGGCACGGCTGACCACCTGGATGGACAGGATCGAGTCGCCGCCCAGTTCGAAGAAGTTGTCCTGCACGCCCACCCGGGGAACGTTGAGCACATCGCGCCAGATCTGCGCCAGCTGCTCTTCGAGCTCATTGGCTGGCGCCTGATAATGCTGGCGCGCCTGCTCAAGGTCTGGCATAGGCAGGGCACGGCGGTCGAGCTTGCCGTTGCCCATCAGCGGCAGGCTGCCCAGCAGCACCAGGTGCGCCGGCACCATGTAGTCCGGCAGGTGCTGGCGGGCATTGGCCTTGACCGCTTCGCGCAGCAGGGCCTGGGCCTCGCTGTCGGCGCCGGCCTGCTTGCACACCAGGTAGCCCACCAGTTGCTTGCCACCTGGCAGGTCGAGGGCCAGGACCACGGCCTCATCGACGTCGGCATGTTCCTGCAGGCGGCTTTCGATTTCGCCGAGCTCGATGCGGAAACCGCGGATCTTCACCTGCTGGTCGGCACGCCCGACGTACTCCACCAAGCCGTCGGCGCGCAAGCGCACCAGGTCGCCGGTGCGGTACAGGCGGCCACCGTCATGGCTGAACGGGTCGGCGACGAAGCGCTCGGCGCTGAGGCCCGGGCGGTCGTGGTAACCCTGGGCCAGGCCGGCACCGCCGACGTACAGCTCGCCGATGCCACCTTGTGGCAGCAACGCCAGGTCGTCATCGAGGATGTAGGCGCTGCGCGCACCCAGCACCTGGCCGATCGGCACACTGCCGGCGTCGGCGGGCAACGTGTCCGGCGCCAGACAGGCCAGCGGCATGACCACGGTTTCGGTCGGGCCGTAGGCGTTGAAGAACTGTTGCGGGGTGAACGCCTGGCGGATGCGCGTCAGGTGCTCGCCCGTCAGCGCTTCGCCGCCGGTGATGACCAGGCGCACCGGCAGTTGCTCGCCTTGCCCGGCGAGGTACTGGGCCAGCTGGCTGCCATAGCTTGGGGTAAAACCGAGGATACTCACGCGTTGCTCGCGCACCAGCTGGCAGATGTCTTCGGCGCCCCATTGGCCCTGGGCGCGCAGCACCACACGGGCGCCGCACAGCAGCGGCACCAGCAGGCGTTCGCTGGCCGCGTCGAAGTTGATCGAATAGAAGTGCAGCTCGCAATCGTCGCTGCGCATGCCGAAGGCGTCGATCACGGCCTGGCAGTGCATGGCGATTTCCCCGTGGCTGACCACCACCCCCTTGGGCTTGCCGGTGGAGCCGGAGGTGTAGATCAGGTAGGCCTGGTGTTGCGGCAGGTTGAGGTTGTCCAACGCCGCGTCACTGTAAGCGCACAAACTCGGGGCGTCGTCCTCCAGGCTCCAGCGCGCCACGCCTTCGGGCAACTCGCCAAGGGTTTCGAGCAGCGCGCGCTGGCTCAGCAGCAGGCCGATGCGGCTGTCCTCGATCATGTAGCGCAGGCGGTCGAGCGGGTATTCCGGGTCGAGCGGCACGTAGGCGCCGCCCGCCTTGAGAATGGCCAGCAGGCCGACGACCATTTCCAGCGAACGCTCCAGCGCCAGGCCCACGCGCACCTGCGGGCCGACACCGCGTTCGCGCAGGGCACGGGCCAGGCGGTTGGCCTGCTGGTCGAGCTCGGCATAGCTCAGGTGCTGGCCGGCGAAGGTCAGCGCGCCGGCTTGCGGCGTGCGCGCAGCCTGGGCGGCGAACAGGCCATGAAGCGTCTGGTCTAGGGCGTAGTGATGGTGGCCCTGCAACTGGCCGATCATTACCTGCTGCTCGGCCTCGGCCAGCATCGGCAGCTCGCACAGGCGCTGCTGCGGGTCATCCAGCAGGCCGACCAGCAATTGCTGCCAGTGCTCGGCCATGCGCGCGATACGCGGCGCGTCGAACAGGTCGCGGCTGTAGGTCAGGCAGCAGCCCAGGCGGCCATCGAGGTCGGTTACTTCCAGGTACAGGTCGAACTTGGTGGCGCTGGCGTCATTGACCAGGTAATCCACACGCATGCCGGCCAGGTCGCGGCTTTGCTGGAAGGCCCAGCGCTGCACGTTGCACATGACCTGGAACAGCGGGTTGTATGCACTGCTGCGTGGCGGCTGCAAGGCTTCGACCAGTTGATCGAAGGGCAGGTCCTGGTGCGACTGGGCTTCGATGGCGGCCTGGCGCACCTGGTCAAGCAGTGCGGCGGCAGTCATCTGCCCGTCCAGCTCGCAGCGCAGCACCTGGGTGTTGAGGAAGGCGCCGATCAGCCCTTCGCTTTCCGGGCGAATGCGGTTGGCCACCGGCGCGCCGATGCGCAGGTCGCGCTGGCCGCTGTAGCGGTGCAGCAACGCGGCCAGGGTGGCGGTCATGGTCATGAACAGGGTCAGTCCGCGCTGGCTGTTGAACGCATGCACCCGGGCGACCAGCGCCGGGTCGAGGTCGAAGCGGTACAGCTCGCCACGGTGGCTCTGTACCGCCGGGCGTGGGCGGTCGGCGGGTAGTGCCAGCACCGGGTGCTCATCGCCCAGGCGGGCTTTCCAGTAGGCCAGCTGGCGTGCGCCCTCGCCGCCTTCCAGCCACTGGCGCTGCCATACGCTGTAGTCCAGGTACTGCACCGGCAGAGGTTCGAGCGGCGACTCGCGCTCGTCGACGAACGCTTCGTACAGTTCGCCCAATTCGCGGGCAAAGATGTCCATGGCCCAGCCTTCGGTGACGATGTGGTGCAGGGTCAGCACGAAGTAATGCTCACGCTCCTCGGCCTTCACCAGGCAGGCGCGCAGCAGCGGGCCGCGCTCAAGGTTGAAGGGCTGGTGCGCCTGCTCGTCGGCCAGTTGCTGCAGGCGCTGCTGGCGGGTTGGGGCAGGCAAGGCGCTGAGGTCTTGCCAGTCCAGCTTCACGGCGCTGTCATCCGCCACGCACTGGTAGGCCACGCCATCGATGGCGGGGAACGTGGTGCGCAGGGTTTCGTGGCGCACGATCAGCGCCTGCAGCGCACGCTCGAAGGCATCCACATGCAGCGCGCCGCGCAGGCGCGCCATGCCGCCGACGTTGTACGCCGGGCTGTCCGGCTCCATCTGCCAGAGGAACCACATGCGCTGCTGTGCGTAAGACAGCGGCACGGCCTGGCGGCGGTCGACCCGGGAGATCTCGCCGTGCAGGTTACGCTCGCCGGCATCGCGGATGCGGGCGATCTCACTGCAGAAGGCAGCCAGCTCACTGGCCTCGAACAGCACCTTGAGCGGCAGTTCGACGTCGCACGCCTGGCGGGTGCGCGAAACGATCTGGGTAGCCAGCAGCGAGTGGCCGCCGAGGGCGAAGAAGTCGTCGTGCAGGCCGATGCGCGGCAGGTTGAGTACTTCGCGCCAGATCGCGGCGACCTGCTGTTGCAGCGCGGTCTGCGGCTCGACGTGCTCGCGCTGCTGCCAGACCGGTGCCGGCAGCGCCTTGCGATCGACCTTGCCGCTGGGGCCAAGTGGCATGTAGTCGAGCGCAATCAGCTGCGCCGGCACCATGTAGGCCGGCAGGCGCTCTGCCAGGTTGGCCAGCAGCTTATCCGCCGGTGCGGCGCCGCTGTAGTAGCCGACCAACTGGGCGCCGACAGCGTCCTGGTGGATCAACACCAGTGCCTGTTCGACGCCCGGCTGGCCGAGCAGGCAAGCCTGCACTTCTTCAGGTTCGACCCGAAAGCCCCGCACCTTCACCTGTTGATCCAGGCGGCCAAGGTACTCCAGGGCTTCGGTCTGCACTTGCCAGCGGGCACGGTCGCCGCTGCGGTACACGCGCTCGCCGTTGCCATCGGCCTGGGGCACGAAGCGCTCGGCGGTCAGGCCTGGGCGGCCCAGGTAGCCACGGGCAACGCCGGCGCCACCCAGGTACAGTTCACCCGGCACGCCCGGTGCCGCCAGTTGCAGGTCGGGATCCAGCACACGGCAGATCACGTTGCCCAGCGGGCGGCCGATGGGCGAGCGCTCGGCATCAGCAGCCTGGCAGTGCCAGTGGGTGACGTTGATGGCGGTTTCGGTCGGGCCATAGCGGTTGTGCAACTGTACCTGCGGCAGCAATTGCAGCACGCGGTCACGCAGGCTCGCAGGCAACGCCTCACCGCCCGAGAACAGCCGGCGCAAGCTGCTGCAGCCCGCAGCCAACGGCTCTTGCACGAACACCTGCAACAGCGGCGGCACGAAGTGCAGCGTGGTTACCTGATGCTGCTGCACCAGCGCGGCGATGCGCTGCGGGTCACGGTGTTCGCCGGGGCCGGCCAGCACCAGCTTGCAGCCGGTGATCAGCGGCCAGAAACACTCCCACACCGACACGTCAAAGCTGATCGGTGCCTTCTGCATCAGCACGTCGCTGTCATCCAGCGCATAAGTAGCCTGCATCCACTGCAGGCGCTCGGCCAAGGCGGCATGGGTATTGCCCACGCCTTTGGGCTGGCCGGTGGAGCCGGAGGTGTAGATCACGTAGGCCAGGTTGTCACCGTGCAGGTGCAGGCCTGGCGCCTGGCTTGGCCAGCTGTCCAGGTGCAACTGGTCGAGGGCGATGGCGCTGACGCCGTCGACCTGCGGCAAGCTGGCGAGCGTGCCGCTATTGCTTAGCAGCAGGCTGGCCTGGCAGTCGCGCAGCATGTAGGCCAGGCGCTCGGCCGGGTAGTCGACGTCCAGCGGCACGTAGGCGCCGCCCGCCTTGAGGATGGCCAGCAGGCCCACCAGCAGCTGCGGCGAGCGCTCGATGGCGATGGCCACGCAGGTGTCGGGGCCAACGCCCTTGTCGCGCAGGTAATGGGCCAGGCGGTTGGCTTGCTGGTGCAGTTCGGCGTAATCCAGGCTGCCACCTTGCCAGGCCAGTGCGGTGCGTTCCGGGGTCTGGCGCGCCTGTTCGTTGAGTTGCTCGACCACCAGACGCTGCGGCGCCGGCGCCGGTGCCTGGCCCCAGGCGAGCAATTGCTGGCGGCTTGGCTCATCCAGCAAGTCGACATCGCCCACGGCCAATTGCGGCTGGGCGCACACCTGCTCGAGCAGTGCCAGCAGGTGCTGGGCCAGGCGCTTGACGGTGCTTTCGGCGAACAGCTCGGCGGCGTAGTCGAAGGCCAGGCTCAGGCGGCCCAGGTGGTCTTCTTCGCTGTGCAATTGCAGGTCGAACTTGGCTTCGCGGCTGTGCCACGGCAGCTCTTCGGCCAGCAGCCCCGGCAGGCGGCGCAACGCCGAGAGGTCGCGTTGCTGGTGGTTGAACATGACCTGGAACAGGCCTTGCTCACGGGCGTCAGGCAGCGCTTCGAGCAGTTGCTCGAAGGGCAGGTCCTGATGGGCCTGGGCATCGAGGGTGGCCTGGCGCACCTGGGCCAGCAGTTCGCTGAACGGCAGGCGGCCGTCCAGTTGCGCACGCAGCACCTGGGTGTTGATGAAGAAGCCGACCATGCCTTGGGTTTCCTGGCGCGGGCGGTTGGCGTTGGGCACGCCGACGCGGATGTCGCCCTGGCCGGTGTAGCGGTGCAGCAGGCCTTGCCAGGCCGCCAGCAGGACCATGAACAGGCTGGCCTGCTGTTCGCGGGCCAGGCCTTTGAGGGCGTCGGTGAGCCGGGCTGGCACTTTCAGGTTCAGGCGTGAAGCACGGTTGTGCTGCTGGCTGGTGCGTGGCTGGTCAGGGTGCAGGTCGAGCACGGGCGACGTATCGCCGAGCCGGGCCTTCCAGTAGGCCAGTTGGCGCGAACTTTCGCCCTCGGCCAGCCACTGGCGCTGCCAGTTGCCGTAGTCGGCATAGCCCAGTGGCAGCGGCGCCAGCGAGGCTTCCAGGCCCTGGCAGCGGGCGGCATAGAGTTTGCCGAACTCGTCGAGCAGAATGTTCAGCGACCAGCCGTCGGCGACGATGTGGTGCAAGGTCACCCACAGCTGATGGTCTTCATCGTCCAGCTGCGCCAGGGTCACGCGCAGCAGGGGGCCCTGGGTCAGGTCGAACGGTTGCTGCGCTTCTGCTTCGCGGCGCTCGGCTACTTGCGCATCAGCCAGCCCTTGCAGGTCGAGGCGGTGCAAGGTGAATGGCTGCTCGGGCAGGATACGCTGCAGGGCCTGGCCGCCTGCTTCGCTGAACACCGTGCGCAGCGCTTCGTGGCGCGCCACCAGCGCCTGGAACGCGGCTTCCAGCGCGGCAGGATCCAGCTCGCCGCGCAGCTGCAGGCCGGCAGGAATGTTGTAGGCCGCCGAGTGCGGCTCCAACTGCCACAGCAGCCACAGGCGGTTTTGCGCCAGCGACTGCGGCAGGGCCTTGCCACGGTTCAAGGTGGCGATGGCTGCCGTTTCTCGGCCGCCTCTGGCGAGGGCTGCCGCCACTGCGGCGCAGTAATCGCTCAGCACCGGCGCTTCGAACAACACGCGCAGACCCAGCTGGATACCGAGCTCATCGGACAGGCGCGCGGTAGCCTGGGTGGCGGCGATGGAGTTGCCGCCCAGCAGCAGGAAGTGGTCATCGGCGGCGACCGACTCGGCCTTCAGAACCTCACGCCAGATGCCGGCAATGCGTGCCTGCAGGCCATCGCTGGCCGTGGCGGCCTCGGCCTGCTCGGTAGCGGCCGGGAAACGAGCATAGCAATCCAGGCTGCCGTCGTTCATGCGCAAGCGGCATGCAGTACGCTGCAGCTTGCCGCTGGACGTCTTGGGCAGCGCGCCCGGGTTCAGCAGCAGGACCACGGCAGGCGCCTGGCGGCAGGCATCGGCGATGACCTGGCGCAGTGTCTTGATCAGCGCTTCGGGCTTGACCGTCTTCTGCACGTTGCGGCTGATTTCCACCGCCACGCCAACGCCCTCTTCGCCTTGGTCGTCGACGGCAAACACCGCCACTCGGCCCTTGCGCAGCACATCGACTTCACGCTCCAGGGTTTTTTCCAGGTCCTGCGGGTAGAGGTTCTGGCCGCGCACGATCAGCATGTCCTTCAGGCGCCCGGTGACGAACACTTCGCCCTCGCGCATGAAGCCCAGGTCCCCGGTGCGCAGCCAGGTCTGGCCGTCCATTTCGACGAAGGTGCGCGCACTGGCCTCGGGGTTGCGCCAGTAGCCCAGGGCGATGCTCGGGCCGCCGGCCCAGATCTCGCCGACCCGGTTGTCACCCAGCACCTCCTGGCGCTGCGGCTCGACAATGCGCACCGCATGGCCTGGCTGCGGGTAGCCGCAGCTCATCAGCACACTGCCCTGGCCGGCTTCGGCGCGGTTGGCAGCGAACGCCTCGGCATCCAGTTCCAGCGCGCCGATGCCCTGGCCACGCCGGCTGCCGCTGACGAACAAGGTCGCCTCGGCCAGGCCGTAGCTGGCAAAGAAGCTGTCGGGTGTGAAGCCGCAGGCGGCGAACTTTTCGGCGAAGGTGGCCAGGCTGTCCTGGCGGATGGGCTCGGAGCCGGAGTAGGCCACGCGCCAGCGGCTCAGGTCGAGGCCGGCCAAGGCCGCCTCGCTGACCCGTTCGCTGCACAGGCGGTAGGCGAAGTCCGGGCCACCACTGATGGTGCCGCCGTACTCGCTGATCGCCTGCAGCCAACGCTGCGGCCGGGCGAGGAAGTAACCTGGCGACATCAGCACGCACGGCACACCGCTGAAAATCGGCTGCAGCAGCCCGCCGATCAGGCCCATGTCGTGGTACAGCGGCAGCCAGCTGACGATCACGTCATCAGGGTTGAGGTCGATGCCGAAGCCATGACGGATCAGTTGTTCGTTGGCCACCAGGTTGCCATGGCTGACCTGCACGCCTTTGGGCAACGCGGTGGAGCCTGAGGTGTACTGCAGGAAGGCGATGTCGTCGCCGGCCAACGCGGGTTCGCGCCAGGCGCTGGCCAGCGCCGGGTCCAGGCCATCCACCGCCAGCAGTTCAGGGGCATTGTCGGCGGCCAGGGCGTCCAGGCCCTGGAGGCTGTCGTGCAGCGCCGTCACGGTCAGCAGCAGGCGCGGCTCGGCGTCGTCGATGATCGACAGCAGGCGCTGCTGGTGATGCTGGCGCGATGACTCCGGCGGATAGGCCGGCACAGCAATCACACCGGCATACAGGCAGCCGAAGAACGCCGCCACGTAGTCCGGGCCGCTGGGGAACAGCAGCACGGCACGCTCACCGAACCCGGCGCGCGCCTGCAAGGCGGCGGCGATGGTGCGCGCACGCAGGTCCAGGTCCCGATAGCTGAGCACGGCCTGCTCGGCGGGGGCATCGGCCAGAAAGCGCAAGGCGATGCGGTCTGGGGTCTGCGCGGCGCGTTGCGCCAGGGCCTGGACCAGCGAGAGCGGGAGTTCGAAGGCGTCCGTCATGGGGTGTTCCTGCCAGTGTCTGGGTAAGTCGGGCCGGTTGCCCCGCACGGGTTGGCGGGCAGCGTTCGGCGGCCGGATGTACAGAGGGGAACGGATGGGCAACGGAAGAAATTACCGCGAGGACGCAGCCATGAAACCGGCAAAAGGTGAAGCGCGTCACGCTCACCTGCTTAGAACCGAAACCAACGGTTACTAATTACCTTTCGTATTTGACAATCATTATCATTCTGAATAGTTTGTCGCACGTCGTAGGAAGCTTCCCTGTCTTGGGTGCTCCTATTCCCCTCTGAGACAAGGTGATTTCCATGGCGGAACAACTATCCACAAGTAAGTGCGATTCACCGTTACTCCAGGCATTCGTCGACAACCGCAGCATCCTGGTCAAGATCGCGGCGCGCATTACCGGCTGCCGGTCGCGTGCTGAAGACGTCGTGCAAGATGCCTTCTTCCGGCTCAGCGCCGCCCCGCAGATCACTTCGTCATTCAAAGCCCAGCTCAGCTATCTGTTCCAGATCGTGCGCAACCTGGCCATCGACCATTACCGCAAACAGGCCATGGAGCTGAGGTATTCGGGCAGCGAAGAGGAAGGCATGAACGTGGTCATCCCGAACGCCTCGCCCGAAGCCACGCACATCAACCTGGCGGCACTCGAGCACATTGCCGATGCGCTCAACGAACTGCCGCAGCGCACCCGCTATGCGTTCGAAATGTACCGCCTGCACGGCGTGCCGCAGAAGGACATCGCCAAGGAGCTTGGCGTGTCGCCGACGCTGGTCAACTTCATGATTCGCGATGCGCTGGTGCATTGCCGCAAGACGGCCAGCCGGCAGGCCTGAAGCAGCTGCAAGCTGCAAGATGGATCAGCGGCGATGCGCCCTTCTCTTGCAGCTTGAAGCTCTCGCCCCTAGGCGAGCCTGCAACGCTCGAAAAACCGCTCCCGACCCAGAATCATCAGCGCCGCGCGCTTGTGCGGGAAGTCGAATTCCTTGTCGCAATGGAAGCACTGGTCGTGCATGTAGCCGATCATCTTGCCGTTGTCGGCACGCGGCTCAGCCACCACCCGCTGGGTGCGTGGGTCATCCAGGAACAGGTAGTGAACCAACGCCGACAACCAGCTGGCGACCTTGTGCGGGCCGCGGTGCGCTTGCTCCCCCACCAGCATGTGGATGCCGCGATCGTAATCGTCGGCCTGGTAGAACGGGGCGATGCGGTCTTCCTTGGCCCAATACGCCTCGAAGTAGGCGAACGGCTGATCGTCAAAACAGCCGATCAGGGTCACGGTATGCGGGTCGGCCTCCAGCTTGGCCAGGTAGTCGCGGTGCTGCTCCAGCGACCCGCCCTCTTGCCAGAACTGCTCCACCCGCGGGTTGTTCTGCCAACGATTGAAGCGCTCCAGGTCCTGGTCGATCTCCAGGGTGCGCAGTGATACCCAGCTACCCAGGCGCGCGTCGAAGCGCCGGTATACCTCACCACGGGGCTTGGGCGCACGGCGCGGGTGGCGCTTGCCGTTGCTGATCTGCATCTGTTGCGGGTAAGCGTCGCCCACGGGCTGACCGAGCCAAGGCTGTGGCAACTGCCAGAACAACGTGCGCTCGCACAGGTAGACGCCGGGCTGCTCGGTGGCCAGCAACAAGCCGCTGGCGAGTGCCTGCGGTAGCGCCTCTGGCAGGTGCCAGGCCAGGCGCTGGCGGCCCTGGTCACGTGACAGCAGCCAATAGCAGGCAGCCCACAGCGCCTGGTGCGGGCGCTCTGGGCAAAGGCTCTCGAGGTGGATGGCCAAGGTATCGGCGGTTTCCAGGCGCACCTGGATCAACGGCCTGTCCTCGAGGGTCAGGCTCAACCAGCAGTCACCTTCGTCGGCACTCAGGCTGCGCCAGCGGGGTTGTGACAGGGGCTGCGAAGCGGCATCGAACGGCATGGGCAGGGCTCACTGAAATGAAAGAAAGGCTCCCCCCTGAAAACGTGGCTGCAACCCGGGAATTTAGTCGCGTGGGGCGTCAACGGCGATTCGATAGGGCTGGAAGATCCTGGCCAGCTCGCCGTTGTCGCGCAGTTGGCGCAACAGCGCAGTGAGTTGCTGATCGCTGATGGGGGCACCTGGGCGCAACAACGCGAAGTGGTGATACACCTGGTCAATGCGCGTGGAGGCCATCAACTGGTTGCCGCTGGCGGGGTTGCGCACCAGGAAATCGCTGAGGTACGAGCGGGTTACCAGCGCAATGTCGGCACGCCCGGCCTGAACCATCAGCAGGTTGCTGTCGTGCGAATAGGTCAGGGTCGCGCTGTAGGTCTTGCGCAGGTAGTTGGGGTCGGAGTTGAAACCGGCGAAAGCATAGTGATAGCCAT
>Ga0213821_1000579_pt1 | contig 21263 bp, 19 predicted proteins | sample MC6MC0909MG_FD_179894 | JGI IMG/M metagenome (GOLD analysis project Ga0213821, IMG submission 179894) | Enriched soil aggregate microbial communities from Iowa State University, Ames, United States - MC6-MC0909-MG | ecosystem: Environmental > Terrestrial > Soil > Unclassified | place: USA: Iowa...
TTTATGGTTTAATTCTTGCAGCCATACGTTTTTAACCACGTAGAAAACTTGGCTTTACTATTATCGTGAAAGTTATTAATGGATTTAATCGCTTGATAAAATGTTTCTTGAGTTAGCTCCTCTACTAAATCAAGGTTGTTTGTCAAAGTTAACAAGTATTCAAAAATAAAATCCCCATAATCTTGGTATATATTGTCCTTATCCACTGCCACCCTCCCTTTTCCGTCTGGCCATTCAACTATGTATCACAAAATTATTGATTTCATTGCAACATTAAAAAAATGCATCTTTTATAATCAATTAAATGGCCTTTTCCATGAATAAAAACGCTTTCCTTATTTCAGAAAAGCGCCAATTGTTGAAGATCGTTATTCAACTTAAACCTTAGTTAGTTCAAGAAGGACTGTTCTTTTTTAGATTTGTTAAATAAATCTATTCTTTCTTTAATACTTTCGTTCTTACTAATATCCCACCATTCAACGACTACATAAATCTCATTTATATCTTTAAGTGTAACAGATTCACCGTTTTTATTTAGGTATGGCCCTCCTATAGCACCAGTTGTATATTCTGCTATGTTCATCTCACCAGTAGCTGAATCAGTATGAACCACTGAATCATCACTATCTATAACCACATGCGCTTTAAAGTGGAAGTAATCTGTCATATACTCATTGACGTTTTTCATATTTAAAATCCCAAATCCTGCTTTAAAGTCTTCTGGTGTTATAACAATTTCATAACCTGTTAGATTCCAGCTTTCACTTTCACCCATCAATAATAAATAATAGTTATTACCATCTTTTTGAGCATTACAGCCAGATAGTACAAAGAAAGACAACATCAAATAAATCCAAGGCACTAAACTTTTTATATACTTCTTCATTATATCCCCCTTTGAAACATTACTTCTATAAAATTTTAACATAAATATCCAATCCTCTAAAAAAGAATGTTATTCAACAATATGATCCGATTGTTGAATAACATTCTTCATAAGATGAACATCCGTTATATACGTCCAATAAAAAAAATCAACTCAAAAGAATAACTTAAGAGATGATTTTTATCAAACTTTATTTTAAATAATCAATCTTTATGTCAAATGATTAATCCCACTTGCTCAATTCAATTTCATCTATTTAAATGTTCTATAGCTCTCGAGTTCATTAATGCATCTACTTCATCTATACCCATATCAAACATGACGCTAGTGTTTGTTACAGGCTGGAAATAGTAGTCTACTTTATGCTTACCAAATTGCTGTACTAATTCTTCCCATTGTACTGTTGGTAGCAATGCAAAAGCTAAAGTATCATTGCCTAATGATTCCATAAACCAACGAATTTGATATTGAGGGGAAAGCATTTCCTGCATAGCTCGAATTGCGCTATCTCTATCAGTCACATCATCGGCAAAGGGAATCGTCATCTTTTTTTCTTGGGAGGATAGAACAATATCCACACCTCTAGGCTTGTCTATTTCAACAATTTCACAATCAATTCGATCTGGCTCAGGCAATTGCTCGTTAAAGTAATCTATTAAGTCTTCCTCAGCTTCTCGCCAATCTATCCAAATGAGCAGATCACTTTGATCATATATTTCTTCAAGTGTTAAATTGTTTAAGAACTCCGCAATCTTCTGTTGATTCGTCATTTCCCTCACTCCTCGTCAATGTTTTTACTCTCCGTGCTGTTTCAGCTATGCCCAATGATCAGTGTTTCTTTTATATTCTTTTAGTTTACCATAGTAATGATCCTACAAGGTGATGCTTTTTGGAAGATGTGATACGAGATTTGAAATTACCACCAAAATGCAATTAGGTGTCTAGGGTTTTACCTTCTTTTTTACCAACTATTCATTTCTCCATGGATCACCCTCATCACTATCCAACCATGAAAGAAAATTATCAGTTATATCATTTTCGGTGGGTACACAATATCCATCACTTACTAATTGGAAATTAACAGCATCCTCTACTGCTCTCATTAAAAGATGATATCCACCATTATCATTGCCAACAGAAACATAGCCTGGTGCATATCTTTGCACTTCATACGTTTTATTCATTTCAATTAATCCATTTGTTGAATATAGCTGAGCTAAATTACCATGCATTCCGTTTGATACACTTAAAAACTCTTTATATACTTTCGGTAGCACTATTTGTAGCTCTTTCTCAACCTGCTGGATTTCTTCTATAGTTGCTGCTTCATACAAATCAATAGCCCATTCCTTGGCATGAAACGCTGTTCTATGCTTTTTAATCATTTATACCTCCAAAATGTAATATATTATTTTGCTTAACAACAATGTCGCTATATGTTTGTATCAAAATCAATTACAACCCTGATCCAACAAAAAATAAAGCGAATATATGGCTTCTTCCACTTGCTTTATTGTAATTGGTGAAGTGAGTTCAGCTTCCTCATTTATATTTAAAAATTGTATAGGTTAATAAAAGATTGGATCTTCTGCTCTTGACGATTTAAGAGTCAACCATACATTTCATTTCACTCTGTGATAGCAATCTATCTCTACAATTTTTCCCTTACGCTACGTTTTTCGCAATCACTACGATTCACCTTGCTAACATCATAACACTATCGCAGAAATCACTGAATTGACGTAAAAAAACTGTATACACTCGCTATCATCCGAGTTTGTATACAGTCTAAAAATTTTGCTTATTATGCCGAGCACGAACAAGATCCGCCTGAACCACAGCCCCCAGCACATGAAGAACCAGATGCGAAGAAAGGATTACTTACAGGCACCTTTACTGCTTCTGATACTGTTTTTCCTATAAGTAGGCTTATCTCGTCGAGCAAATCTTGAAAATCGTTTTCAGCTATTTTTAAGGCTGAAACCTTTTCATTTAGATCGAGTGCGCGCTTTTGCTGACGAATCGATTTCATAATTGTATGATAGTCCGGATGATATTTTCCGAAACGTTGTACATCTTCGTACTGCTCTTTCATGCGATTAAAAGCGTGTATAGCTTCGATTAACTGAACATCGCTATAAACAGCATCATAAGCTTGTTGCAGCATTTTCGCAGGCTCAGAGGAAAGGATCATCTCACAAAGCGCATCGGCCTCATCCAATATGATTACCCAGTCAGAGGTCATCATCATAGTTAATTCCCCCAATCTCTTACCCATCATAACAGATTTTGTGGTAATTTTACATTATTGATATTTTTACATGAAGGAGTTTTTATATTGGCTACATCATCAAAAGAACAAATCGAAGAATTACTAGCAAATATTTTACAAGAAAGCACTGCTGAAGATGAAGAGGTTTTATTGCATTTATTATCAGGGCTTCATGCAAAACAACACGGGGTATATCGTCGATATATCAATGCAGCCTTGCATATGGTGGGTAAATTTGAGCCAGAAATTAGTGAGGTTCGAATTCCAATTACACCAGTTATCCATAATACGATTAAGGTCCCACATGGAGGAATTATCGCAACAATAGCAGATGCAGCGATGGGAGGATTGGCTTCTCGTTCTGTACCAGAAGGCTTTAATGTGGTCACAACAAATATGAATGTCTCTTATATTGCTACAACTACAAATAAAGAGCTAATTGCACGTGGACGCTTTGTACATAAAGGGCGTCAAACACTTGTAATGGAATGTGATATCGAGGATGAAACTGGACGCAAGCTTGCTATTGCAACTGGATCATTTTTTGTCATTCAACGCCGCTCTCAGGCATAAGATTTAGAAAATAATCACGGACACATTGTTGATCGGAAAAAGGGAATTTTTCATTTTTTATTTGTTGAGTTTGTTCATGCCCTTTTCCGGCAACAAGGACAATATCACCTTTTTCGGCTTTTTCTAATGCCTTATGAATTGCAACCTTGCGATCTAAATAAATTTCATAATATTGCTGTTCCGTAAAACCTGCTATGATACTTTCATTAATTAGGATTGGATCCTCATCACGTGGATTATCAGTTGTTAAAAAAATAATATCTGCATACTTACTGGCTACAGCACCCATCGCAAAACGTTTTGCCTTATCCCGATTTCCTCCACAGCTAAATACTAGATAAAGTGTCCTCGATCGATCAAATGTTTGTAAAACAGCCTGTAATGCCTCTGCAGTATGCGCATAATCCACATACACATCAATACCAAATGCATTATCGATTTTCTCAAGTCTGCCTTCTGGTAGCCTTAATGACCACATATGCTCGGCTATCTCCTCAATTGAAAAACCTAAGCGCCATATAGCCATCAACGCAGCTACTGCATTTTGCACATGATATTTCCCAATGAAGGGAATTTCTACGATATGCTCACTTGATGATGTTTGTAGACAGAGTACCGTTTTGCCAATGGATTCACTGACAATTTGGATATGTAAGTCATTGTGATTGTCAAAGCCAAATGAGCAGGATTTTTTCTTATCATAAATACCAACAGAACGACAGAAATTATCATCTCCATTTAACACTAGCTTTTTAGATAAGTCTGCCAATCTCTTTTTCGCTCGCTTATACGCCTCAAGCCCTCCATGATCCTCTAAATGGTCCTCAGATAAATTTAAAAAGACACCACAATCAATATCACAATGATCTAATCGATGCTGCTGTAAACCCATTGATGAAGCCTCTAAAACAACATGTGTAACACCATTTCGCGCACATTGCTTTAAAATCGGATGCAATTCCTTAGCCTGTAATGTCGTTAATTGCTCATATATAGTTTGTTGTTTTTGTCCATTTATAAAAAATCCAACAGTCCCAATAACAGCTACATTTTTATGTAAAGCTCTTAGCAATTGGCTTACAAAATGGCTCACTGTTGTTTTTCCATTTGTCCCAGTTATAGCTATTACCGTCAATGCTTCTGCTGGAAAGGCCGCAAGCTTTGCACTTGCATACGATAAAAATAAGGCTGTATTTGGAACCCAAACAAAAGGAATATTTTGATCAGTAATAGGTAGTGAGAGACTTTCCTCTGAAACAATGGCTACAGCCCCACGAGCCAATGCCTCTTTTACAAAGCGACTACCAGACGTTTTCTTGCCCTTTCTTACTATAAAAATATCTCCTGGTTTTACAGCCTGTGCATAGTCCTCAACACCTGTAACAATAGTTCGAATAGACCCACCAGTCACACTACATGGCCAATCCTTTAAAAGCTCAGCTAATTGCATGCCTCACTCCCCCTTTCAGTTCTCTATCATATGACGGCGTCTGTAACGGTGTGACGAAAAATGTAGGTAGAGGCTTTACTCTCAACAGATCGATTAGAAAATAAAAAAACTGAAGTTCAACTCGGGTGACCAAGTTAATCTTCAGTTACAGATGCTATTTTATTGTGTGGATTCATCGATAGTCTCTACAGGTTCATCAGCGTCAATATTCTCACTATCCTTCTTTTGTGAGGAAGGCTCAATAAAAATTTGTGTATAATAATTTAAAAAGACACCAGAGCCAACTGTTGCATATTTTTCATTCAAAATAACTTTTCGATGCTCAGCAGAATTGAGCCAACCGTGCATGGCTTCTATAGCATCAAAATAAGCCGTCGCTAGATTCTCATTTGCCTCACTATATTCAATTCCTTGTGTTTCTAATCTCTTTTTTAAATCCCCATTTGTAGGTGATTCATGCCCAATAAAGTTTTGAACTTTCATATCCTCACTATGCATTTTTGCTGCTTCTTCTAGTGTTACATCAACTTGTAGGGGAAGTAGATTATGATGTATCCTAGTTACATTCAGTAAATCGTCAAGCTGTTCAGCATTTGCTTCATTGATTTCCTGCTGTAAAAAAGAAGACGGTGGTGTAGGTATAACAAGCTCACCTTGATAAGTCATTTCATATGGTTGATGAAGAACAAGTGTTTCGCTATTAGTGAAGCGTATACCCTGTAGCTCACTAGTTTCTCTATCTATATAAAGCTGTGCAAAAAGTCCATCGAATTTCACAAGTAAACGAGTCTGCATATCTTCTTCACTCATTGAAAAAACAAAAATATTATCATCAACATTTGCCGCTACTTCATAATCAATGATTGTCATTCGATAAATCTCATCACGTTTTTGTCCAACTTTAAAAGGATAAGCGTCTAAATCTTCTCCAGCTATGTAAACTTGCGTAACTATATTATTTTGTACTCCTACCATAAAAAATGTAGCGGCACTCGTATTATAGACCCACCAATCATATCCAAAGGACGATGGTTCCTTTCGTGCTGGCTCTCCGTATTGCTTCACAACTGCTTGTACACCTTGACCAATGAATGTCGATAATCCAGTTTCTGGCCTTGTCATTGCTCCAACTTCCGGCTGCTTTAATTCTGTTTTTGGTATAATATTAGAATTCGCATTTGGTCCTTCAAGTGGCTCATTTTCACGTGGTGTATTAAAAAACATAAAGCCGATTAATGCTATTGCAGCACATGCCATAAGAATACGGAATAAAGCTTTCATACATGACTCCTTTTCATCACCATTATTGTAAGTTATTATATCAATTGTAATTGGGTTGACACAATGTTGTCATTGCAACAATGTCGAATATGCTCTATTATAAAAATGAGCGTATACTTTGTACGAGAACCTAAAGGAGGATTTTACATGTATTTTGAAAATACTAACCTTGAAAATTTAACAGCTGATCAAGAACTTATTGAAAGCATTATGAAAAAAAATGGTTTAGAATGTGATGGCGGCTGGGACTATGAACGTATGACATTTGATAAGCGTTTCGATACTCGTGAAGGTCGTTATTACCTTCGTGTATTCGCATATGCAATTTCTGGTGACGTTGGTGCACACGACGCAATCCTAACGTTAATGAAACCAGCACTTGGTAAATACTATTACCCACATGGTGTTGAATATGGTGACGATGAAGTGTATCCAGCACACCTTGTAAAAAAATGTGAAGAAATCTTAAAAAAGGTTAAATTAGACTTAGATGAATTCGCAATCCAAACGACAAATAAAAACAATATTGAACCTGTTAAAGCACGCTAATCTATATTTTTAGTGACAGCTATGTTCCTCATTTAGGAAATGGGAAGAATCCAACTCTCCACTGCGACAACAGCTTCAAATATCGTTTTGAAAAGACTGGTGGTCCAGTCTTTTTTATTTTGAGTAAAAATATTTTTTCGTCTCATACTAATGATATCTTTCAATAGGATGTAGGTGAGATTAAATGCTACAATTTTTAAAACATCCCTTTTTTCGCCACCCAATAATTGTTATTGCATTAGGAATAGCACTTCTTTGGTTTATATCGTTATCATTACCAATATTACTTGCCTACGTCACCGCCATATTATTAGAGCCTATCATCATGCGTATTAGCAAACGATTCCGAAAAAAACGGAAAATTACTGTATCCATTTTTTTTATATTCTTTTTAAGTATAACCATATTATTATGTAGCCTCATAATATTTATAGCCTGGAAACAATTTTCAACATTTATCATTCACATTCCTGAGTATCTCAATCAACTGTCAGCACTATGGATTCAAATGCAATCCAAGCTTTCTAACTATACGTATCATTTACCAGTAGATCTTGTCATCCAAATTCAACTACTCATTTCACGGGCATTAACATCCATTGAAAAATTTGCCCTGTCTTTAACAAACGTGAATGTTTGGTCATCACTGCTTACCTATATTCCTTCACGTTTGTTTGATATATTTGTTTATTGGATTGTGCTATACATGTTACTTTTAGAGCTGCCAGCCATCAATCGTAAAATGTTAGCCCCCTTTCCCTTTCACTATCACCAAAAAATATTATTTATTGGGCAACGAGTGAAACTTGCTTTGTTCGGCTTTATAAAAGCTCAATTTTTAGTTGGTATTTGCATTTTTGCAATAGCCTTTGGAACGTTTTTTATACTAAAAACACCATTCCCACTTATATTAGCACTTTTGCTTGTGATTTTAGATGTTATTCCTTTTTTAGATTCATTTATATTGCTTCTACCTTGGGCGATTTATAAAGCCTTTACAGGTGACTATGTCTTTGCTATAGCACTAGTGGTGCTAACCATTGTCTTATTTTTGGTTCGACGTATGATTGAACCTAGAGTTATTGGCAATAAAGTTGGCCTTTCCTCTCTTACAACATTTATCGCCATGTTTATCGGCTTTAAAATATTCGGATTTCTCGGAATTTTAATTGGCCCTTTACTAGTTGTTGTTGTTCTTTCTTTATTGAATCAGACACCCATAAAAAATCTCCCACCTTCTCAATAAAAAGTGGGAGATTTTTGTTAAACCCCTAAAATAGCTTTAATAACAGAAGTTGTTTCGCCTGGTTCAAATAAAACATAAAGTAAAACGTACACTAACACCCCAGTAATAGCTACAAAGAACCAAATAATACTTGTAATCGGACCAATACGACGGTGAAGCTTAATATTCATTTTTAAGCCAGAAATAATGCTCACAATTCCAAACACAGCTCCAGTAGTCGCTAAAATAATGTGGAAAATTAAGAAGAAAGTATAATATGGTTTTAAATCTTCTCCACCACCAAATGCTGTATTTCCAATAAATACTGTACGTGAAGCATAAATGATAAAGAAAATAAGTGCCGCAACACCAGCAGCTAACATTACTTTTTTATGTGCTTCAACTTTTCTTTTTATAATTAAGCCCCAGCCAATCGCTACAAGTACTGCACTGATCACGATGAATGAAGTACTTAGAGTTGGTAAAATTTGCAGTTCCATTCACAAAACTCCTTATAGAAAATTTCTACTTTCAATTAATGTTGCTGTTGACTTTCCCATTTTTGTTGGTGCGCCTTTAATGCATCGGCAGTAATTTTATCTGGATCCTTTTGTTCTGAGCGATACCATTTTATAAAGATTGATCCAAGTAATACACCAAAAATAAGCTCTTGTAAAATTTTCATCAAAACACCGCCCAACTGTTGATCGGCAACAGGCTTCATATCTGTAAAGAGCTCTGGTCCTGATAGAGATAAGCCAGATAAAGTAGAGGCTGGTACACAAAGTTCCATTGCTTTTAACCATGCCTCACCATTTGTATAGGTTTCATACATGGCATCAGGGGCAAAAATGATTAATGCACATGCAGGTGTAATTAATACCGCATTAGCAATTATATAAGCTAATTTGTACAAAGGCTTCATTTGTGAACAATTAGGCATATTTTGAATTAATGGCCAATACATAAAAACAGCAGATACAAATAACACAAATGTATATGTACCGTGTAAAGTTTCGTTTAGTTTAATGTAATCTAAAACTGATGGTAAATGGTAGAAAGAAAATAATCCGATAAAGACAAATACTGCTACAACAGGTAACGTACACACTTTAAATATTTTTCTAGCAACAGGTGCTTCTATTGCAACTTTCCATACCCACCAAGGAATTCCCTTAATTATGAAAATTGGAACAAGCAATAATAAAATAGCCATTTGCACCATATGCATTGTAAACATAATGTGCGCCATTAAATCTATTGGAGATCCCTTAATAATATAAATCGTTACCATTGCCAGCACAAAATAAATTGCCTCTCCCTTTTTCAGAGGCTCACTTTCTTTAAAATCCTTGCGCCATTTTGTTGTGATTAAAAAATAGATGACTGTTATGAAAACGAGAACCCCTATTAAATATGGGCTCCATAAAGCTTGGAAACCAAATATACTAAGTGGCATATAGAACGCACTCCTTTAACTTCAGTACTCCTATTATAGAACGCTTACAATTATACTGCAATGAACGAAAGGTGAACAAATTACTATTGATAGTCTAGGCACATACATACTAGCGATAAATAGATTGAAAGCCTTATATTTTAAATCCAATTAGTCAACAAGAAAAGCACGTTCCTACATAATGTAGAGAACGTGCTTCTTTGGTGATTACCACCAAATGATAGTTAAGAATGCTAAGAAGAATGTAAATGCGATTAAAATTCCCATCCACATGAAGAAACCAATTACACCACCAAAGTGAGTTTTTTTGTCTTCTAAGTGCATGAAAGAGTAAAGTTGAAGAACAACTTGCACTCCAGCAAGCAATAATACGAATGGCATGATTAAGTATTTAGAAAAATCGGCTGCAACTACTGCGAACGCGATAAATGTAAAGAAAATCATAATCGCAAAGTTGATTACTTGTTTACGCATATGAACGGCATTATGATGACGATCATACTCGTATTGTGCCTGTGACTTAGCAACTATAGGTGTATCGTGTGATGACATTATCCGATCACTCCCATCAAGTATACTACTGTAAAGATGAATACCCAAACTACGTCAATAAAGTGCCAATATAAAGCAGCTACGAAGAATTTAGGTGCATTGTACAAGTTTAAACCACGTTTAGCATTACGGATCATTAATGTTGAAATCCATACAAGTCCTAAACATACGTGGAAACCATGTGTACCAACTAATGAATAAAACGCAGTTGCGAATGCAGATTGGTTAAATGTAAAACCAAGACCTACATAATGTTGGAATTCATAGATTTCAAGTGCTAGGAATCCCAGACCTAAAGCTAATGTAATTGCTAACCAAGTTTGCATGCCTTTAAAGTTAAAGTTACGCATATGGTAAATCGCATATACAGATGTTAGGGATGATGTTAAAAGTAACATCGTCATAGCAAATGCTAAAGGTAATTCAAATAAACCTTGTGTTGTGAACTCCATGCCCGCAGGACCTTTGTTCTTAAGCGCTAAGTAAGTAGCGAATAAACTTGCGAAAAGTACAACTTCACAGGCAAGGAAAATCCAGAAACCAACGACTTTATTTTTACCTTCCATCGTAGCTTGTTCAGGATGATCTGGCCAAGTATGAGGAGTAAATTTAGTATTGAAATCCATTATTTATTTCCTCCTTTGCCGTAAAGTTTTTCTTCAATTTCAATAATTTCTTCTTTGTGTAAGTGGAAACCATGATCGTCCTTAATAGAACGGAAAATCATAGCACCGAATGTGATAGCAAGACCACCAATTAAGATATAGATTGACCATGGTTTATCTGCATCTGGATTGTAAAGAGCACCGAATGCTGCGATAAACATACCTAAAGAAATAACGAATGGGATAGCTGAGTTGTTTGGCATATGGATATCACCTAATGGCTCAGCAAATGTAACTTCTTTATTACCTTCTTGTTTTTCAATCCACCATGGATCTAAACCACGTACAAGTGGTGTTTGGCGGAAGTTATAGAATGGAATTGGTTGTGGAATTGACCATTCTAGTGTACGTCCATCGCCCCATGGGTCGCGACCTGCTGGTTTACCTTTAATGGACATTAAGCAGTTGATTACCATCATGATAACCCCAACACCCATCATTGCTGCACCAATTGTTGAAATATAGTTGAACTGATCCCAACCTTGACCTTCCATGTAAGTGAATACGCGACGTGGCATACCCATCAGGCCTAGGAAATGTTGTACGAAGAATGTTAAATGGAATCCAATGAAGAATACCCAGAAAGTCCATTTCCCTAATGTTTCGTTTAACATACGGTTGAAGAAAATTGGCCAGTAGAAGTGCGCTGAACCAAATAAAGCTGTTACGATACCACCTACGATTACGTAGTGGAAGTGAGCAACGATAAAGTAAGAATCGTGTAATTGGTAGTCAAGAGGTGCAGATGCTTGCATGACCCCTGTAACACCACCCGCAACGAATGACGGGATGAAACCAAGTGCATAAAGCATTGGTGTTGTAACTTTAATAGATCCGCCCCAAATAGTTAAGATCCAGTTGAATACTTTCATACCTGTTGGTACGGCAATTGCCATTGTTGCAACGGCAAAGATTGCGTTTGCTGTTGGCCCAAGACCAACTGTAAACATATGGTGAGCCCAAACCATGAACCCTAAGAAACCGATTAAAATTGTTGCGAATACCATTGATGAGTATCCGAATAAACGCTTACGAGAGAACGCTGGAATAATCTCAGAGAATAACCCGAATGCTGGTAATACTAAGATATAAACCTCTGGGTGCCCGAAGATCCAGAATAAGTGTTCCCAAATAATTGTGTTACCACCCATAGTATGGTCAAAGAAGTTACCACCAAACATACGGTCAAATAACATCATTAATAAACCGATTGTAAGTGGAGGGAATGCGAATAAAATTAAAGCACTTGATACAAGCGATGTCCAAGTGAATAATGGCATACGCATGAATGTCATACCAGGAGCACGCATTGTAATAATCGTAACGATAAAGTTAAGACCTGAAATTAATGTACCTGCCCCTGAAATTTGTAAACCAAGTACATAGAAGTCAATACCATGTCCTGGAGAGTATAATGATAATGATGCATAAGAAGTCCAGCCCGCATCAGGAGCGCCACCCATAAAGAATGACAGGTGAAGGAATACTGCACCTAGGAAGAATAACCAGAACCCTAAAGAGTTCAGGAATGGGAATGCAACGTCACGCGCACCAATTTGTAATGGTACTAGCATGTTCATAAATGCGAATAGTAATGGAGTCGCTGCTAGGAATAACATTGTCGTTCCGTGCATTGTTAATAATTCATTGAAAAAACCTGCTGATATGAAATCGTTATTTGGTTTCATTAATTGAATACGCATTAATAACGCTTCAAAACCAGCGATAGCGAAGAACAATGTACCGGCTAATAAATACATCACTGCTAATTTTTTATGGTCAACAGTAGTAATGTAATCCCAGACAGTTGCTCCAAAGCCCTTTTTCTGTGTGTATGAGCTCACAACTTTTACCTCCCTCAAAGTTTGTTACATAAAACTTAAAATTATTTTTCAACAGATAAGCTCATGATGTATGTTGCAAGAGCATCGATTTCTTCATCAGTAAGTTCACCATATTTTCCTGTCATTAAGTTACCTGGTTTAAATTGTTCAGGGTCCTTAATCCAAGCTTTTAGGCTTTCTTCATCATGTTTTAAGAAACCAGCAACACGGTTACGGTCACCAAATGTTGTTAAGTTAGGACCTGGTGCACCACTAACGCCCGTACCAGAAATTGCGTGACAGCCTAAACAGCTGTTAGCAAATGTTGCTTCTCCAAGATCTGTTGAAGCTTTGTCAGCAACTTTACCCTCTGTTGCTTTCATTGCAGTTACCCATGCATCAAATGCTTCTGGGCTTAAAGCTTTAACTTTGAAGTCCATTAATGCGTGTGAAGGACCACATAACTCAGCACATTTACCATAGAAAACGCCATCTTTAAGGTCTTTCGATTCTTTATCGAATTCTAAGTAGAATTTGTTTAAGTTTTCTACGTTCGTATCCATTTTACCGCCCACAGCAGGAATCCAGAATGAGTGCTTTACATCGGCAGCTTTTAAGTTAAAGTAAACCTTTTGACCTGTTGGTACAACTAATTCTTGTGAAGTTACAATACCTTGGTTAGGGTATTCGAACTCCCACCAATATAATTTTGCAGTTACATTTACTGTAAGTGCTGTTTTGTTACCATCTTCATCTACTATATCCATTGCAGCAACATCTGCGAATTTATAAGTAGCAGTAACAACTGGTACAGCTAAGATTAATAATAAAATAATTGGAATAACTGTCCAAATCACTTCAAGAGTGTGACTTCCTTCTACTTGCTTAGGAATCACATTTTCGCCAACTTTTGAACGGCGGAATTTTAAGAATGCAAGTAAATAGATAACAGATACGACTACTACTACTAACGTCATAATTCCAGTAGCTAACATTAATAGATTGAATTGTTCTTTACCTACTTGACCAGATGGTTTTAGTGCAGAAATATAATCTTCACCACAACCGGAAAGGAAAACCATCATCACTGCTAGAAGTGAAAAAAGACGCCATTTTTTAAGCCCTTTCATCATAGCTTAATTAAACCCCTCTTTCTTTGTTGTATTTTCATGTGTACCTAGGACATTAGTGCTGTCTATTTGAATTCTTTAGGAAAAGAAAGAATTCCTAAAATTAGCTAAACAACGCAAAAATAATGATGGATACAAATAGTATTGTCATATGATTCAACGAATAGATAAACATTTTATTTGCCCATTTCATATCATCTTTTGTGGTAAAGCCTTTAAAAGCTAGAATTAACCAGCCCAAGTTCAATGCAGTTGCAGTAATTAAGAAGCCAACCCCAAGCTCTGGTAAAAGGAAAGGTAACGGTAATAATAAAAGAATCCAGAATAACATCGAGTATTTCGTTCGTTTAAATCCCTTTACGACAGGTAGCATCGGTATATTAGCAGCACGATATTCTTCAGTACGTTTCATCGCAAGCGCATAAAAATGCGGTGGCTGCCATGCAAACATGATCAGAAATAAAGCAAGTGCTCCTGGACCTAATGCAGGTTCAACAGCTGCAAACCCAATAACTGGTGGAATTGCTCCTGAAATACTTCCTACAACCGTGTTACTAACATGCTTCCTTTTAGACCACATTGAATATAGAACAACATAAGCAAATATTCCTACTAGTCCCCACATGCCGGCCGCAAACGATGCCGCAAATAACAAAATTTCACCTACAATTAAAAATGAGAGGGCAATGGTCAATACAAAATTCGGCTTAAATCTACCTGTTACTGTCGGTCTTGCCTTCGTTCGTTTCATGATTGGATCTATATCCTGGTCAATGAAGTTATTCATTGCTCCTGAACCACCAATTATGAGTGCCGCTCCCAGCATGGTAAACAATATGACATCTAATTCTTGCAAGAAATGTCTACTAGTAAATTGAAATGCCAGCCACATCCCTGTAAACGTTGTGACAAGATTCGAGTTAACGATTCCAATTTTAATCAGAGCTAAGAAATCTTTTACAACAGATGTTGATGCTGGTCCAGTATTTCTAGTAGCCGACAATGCACGACCGTTTGACATGTTACCTCTCCTTTCATTTTTGTAAGCATATTCCGCTAACAATTACTATAGCGAAATTTGCGATTGATTTCTAGACATTAAGTGAAATTTAGATGAAGTTGTAAAAATTAGCTTTGTCTAGAAATATAATTAAAAACAACATATCTATAGTAAAACATTTTCTAAAATCAATTGTGAAGGTTAAAGCACGAAATTATGAACAATTTGTGAAATGGATTCGACATCTAAAACTCCGTTCTCTTTACAAGTTGTTTTTTACCTGTATTTTAGATATTATCTAGTAGCAGAAACATTACTTTCATGTAATGTTGATAGATAAAGTAGGTGACTCATTTTATGCAACACAACAGGTTTATGAAGTGGTTTGCTGTTGCCGCTACGGTTGGAATGCTCCTTATTTTACTTGGTGGAGCTCTTGTTACCAAAACAGATAGTGGCTTAGGCTGTGGTCGAAATTGGCCTGATTGCAATGGTTCTCTTATTCCAAAAGAAATTACACCAGAAGTCTTAATTGAATTCTCACACCGTCTTGTAACTGGGGTCGTATCTATTTCAATTCTTGTGTTAACAATTTGGACATGGCGTAAACTCGGTCATATTCGTGAAGTAAAACTATTAGGTTTCCTAGCGATGTTCTTCTTAATCGCTCAGGCTCTCATTGGCGCAGCTCAGGTATTGTGGGGACAAGGTGACTTTATATTAGCCCTCCACTTTGGAATTTCTTTGATTTCTTTTGCTGCAGTTCTTCTTCTCTCTATGATTGTATTTGAAGTGGATCGAAAATTTGATGCCGATAAAGTTTTTATTGGAAAAAAGTTACGTTGGCACACAATTGCTGTCACAATTTATTCTTATTTGGTCGTTTATACAGGTGCGCTTGTACGCCATACGGATTCTAGTTTAATATGTCCTGATTGGCCACTCTGTTACAACGATACACCTTTAGCCCCTCTAAATAATATGTATGAATGGGTGCAGATGGGGCATCGCTTAGCTGTTCTAATCTTTTTCATTTGGATTGCATACATAACTTGGCACGCTGTAAAAGAATATAAAAATCAACGCGTTATTTACTATGGTTGGGTGATTGCCTTTATTATAGTAATCTTACAGGTAATTGCTGGTATGTTAGTAGTCCTAACTAAATTGAATTTAATTGTCGCATTATTACATTCATTATTTATCTCAATTTTATTCGGTCTACTTTGCTACATGATATTGCTAGTTGCACGTAGCAATTATAATGAAAAAAATAAATAACTCTAGAAAAGATTCGTGCTATTTAAGACGAATCTTTTTTGTTTTTCTATCTAAAATATCCACCTAAATCATTTCCTCACTTCAGCGAATGAATCAAATAAAATGGTCAAAAAATAGACATAAAGACATAAAAAAGGGTAATAGATAGCTAGTAAAAGCTTTCTATTAACCCTTTTTTATTAACGATTATTCTATTTCAATTAACAAATCACCCGTGGAAATTGCATCGCCTGCACTTGCATAAACCTCTTTTACAATACCGTCTTTGGGTGCTTGGACAGTTGTTTCCATTTTCATCGCTTCGGTAATTAATAGGTGGTCTCCTCGTTTCACTTGACTGCCCTTCGATACCACTACCTTTAACACAGTTCCCGGCATCGTGGCGCCGATTTGGTTTGGATTGCTTGGGTCTGCCTTTAAGGCCAAGCTACCATCCACCTCCACCGTCATATCTTGAATCACCAGCTCACGGGATTGACCGTTTAGCTCAAAGTACATCACACGAGTCCCATCGTGCTGTGGCTCTCCAATGGAAACTAGTTTAATAATCAGCGTTTTTCCTTTTTCAATTTCGACCTCGATCTCTTCCCCTAGCTTTAGCCCGTATAGGAAGGTCGGTGTATCCAATACTGAAATATTGCCAAAGGAGTTCACTGTTTTGGCGTATTCCTCAAACACTTTTGGATAGAGTGCATAAGCGAGTATATCCTTCTTTGTGACTGGACGATTTAATTTGTCCTCTAGCACTGCCTCCAGCTGCTCAAAATGGATAGGCTCTAGTAGTTCACCAGGGCGTACTGTAATGGCTTCACGGTCCTTTAATACAACCTTTTGCAACGCCTCAGGGAAACCTCCGTGTGGTTGTCCTAAATATCCCTGGAAGAACTCAATAACAGAGTCTGGGAAGTCAATCGTTTGTCCTCTTGTTAAGACGGACTGTTCGTCTAATTCATTTTGCACCATAAATAATGCCATATCCCCGACTACCTTTGAGGATGGGGTTACTTTGACAATATCACCAAATAGAAGGTTCACGCGAGAATACATGCGCTTCACTTCCTCCCATCTATCGCCAAGGCCAACTGCTTTTGCCTGCTGCTGAAGATTACTGTACTGACCACCTGGCATTTCATGCACATAAATTTCAGAATGCGGGCTCATCATGCCACTTTCAAAATCCTTATAATAATGGCGTACATCCTCCCAGTAGTAGGATAGCTTTTCTAGTGCTTCAATATCAGCACGTACCTTACGCTGACTGCCCTTCGTCGCATAATACAGAGAATTCGCACTTGGCTGTGATGTTAAGCCTGCCATCGAACCGAGGGCTGTATCGATAATATCTACACCTGCTTCAATGGCTTTGGCATATAGATAAATGCCATTTCCACTTGTGTCATGTGTATGCAAGTGGATTGGTAGACTTGACGTCTCTTTTAACTCGGAAACCAAACGATATGCGGCTTCCGGTTTTAATAAACCAGCCATATCTTTAATGGCCAAAATATGAGCACCGGCTGCCTCTAGTTCCCTTGCCATGTCCTTATAGTACTGCACTGAATACTTGGCACGTGTGTCATCCAAAATATCACCTGTGTAACAGATGGCTGCCTCGGCAATTTTCCCTGATTGACGGGCCGCATCAATGGCTACTTCCATGCCTTTTATCCAGTTTAAGCTATCGAAAATACGGAACACATCAATCCCTGATGCTGCTGATTCTGCGATAAATTCACGGATTAAATTATCCGGGTAGTTCGTATAGCCTACCGCATTTGCTCCGCGCAGTAACATCTGGAATAGCACATTTGGCACCTGTTCACGTAGCTTTGCAAGGCGCTCCCATGGGTCTTCCTTTAAGAAACGGTAGGCCACATCAAACGTCGCCCCTCCCCACATTTCGAGCGAGAAGAAATTATGCAGCAAGTGAGCTGTGGCATCGGCAATTTGGAACATATCCTGTGAACGTACACGTGTTGCCAGTAGGGATTGGTGTGCATCTCGGAACGTTGTATCTGTAAGCAGTACATCCTCCTGTGCCTGAATCCATTTCACAAGCCCTTCTGCTCCTTGGGCATCTAAAATTTGCTTTGTACCTGCTGGTGGCACGATAAATGGGTCCACTTTCGGCATGCTTGGCTGTACAAAAATGGGCTTTGCCTTCTTCTCTACCCCTGGGAAGCCATTTAATGTCACATTACCAATATAGCTTAACAGCTTTGTCCCTCGGTCCTTGCGCACAGGGAAATTAAATAGTTCTGGCGTCGTATCGATAAAGCTTGTATCGAAGGCACCTGTTAAAAATTTCTCATGTGTCACGACATTATTTAAAAACGGAATATTCGTTTTAACCCCACGAATACGGAATTCTTTTAAGTTACGGTCCATTTTCGCAGCAGCTTCTTGAAACGACATTCCTGATGTTGAGATTTTCACCAATAAGGAATCGTAGTACGGTGTCACAACAGCACCCTGGAAGCCATTCCCTGCATCTAAACGAACCCCAAAGCCACCACTCGAACGATACACCATCAGCTTACCTGTATCAGGCATAAAATCATTGGCAGGGTCTTCTGTTGTGACACGTGCCTGGATCGCATAGCCAATCATCGGCATCTCTTCCTGCTTTGGCAGATGAATTTCTTCACTGTGCAGCGCATAGCCTGCCGCCACCTTAATTTGAGTGTGCACAATATCGATACCCGTAATCATTTCCGTAATGGTATGCTCCACTTGAATACGAGGGTTCACCTCAATGAAATAAAAATCCTCACCTGCTACTAGAAATTCCACTGTCCCTGCATTTATGTACGAGACATTTTTCATGAGCTGCACGGCCGCCTCACAAATCCGATTTCTTAAATTTTCTGAAATAGAATGCGAAGGAGCGATTTCAACGACCTTTTGATGGCGACGTTGAATCGAACAATCACGCTCATAGAGATGCACGATATTGCCCTGCTGATCGCCAATAATTTGAACCTCAATATGCTTCGGCTTGATAATCGCCTTCTCAACATACACCTCATCCGAGCCAAAAGCAGCCTTTGCCTCCGATTTAGCTCGTTCATAAGAAGAAGCAAGCTCCTCTGGTGTATGGACCAGGCGCATCCCACGGCCTCCACCCCCAAGTGCTGCCTTAATCATAACTGGATAGCCATAGGTGCTAGCAAATGCCTCTACCTCTGCTAAATCAGCAACAGGACCATCTGTACCAGGAATAACAGGGATTCCAGCGGCAATAGCTTGCGAACGAGCTTTGACCTTATCTCCAAACATATCTAAATGTTCAGAAGTAGGACCAATAAACACAATGCCCTCCTGTTCACAACGACGTGCAAATTCTACGTTTTCCGATAAAAAACCATACCCCGGATGAATGGCATCTACGCCCGCATCTTTAGCAATCGCTATAATACCCTCAATATCTAAATAAGCATCAATTGGCTTTTTACCAGCCCCTACTAAATAGGCCTCATCTGCTTTAAAGCGATGGAAGGCGCCACTATCCTCTCGTGAATAAATGGCTACCGTTTGGATATGAAGCTCCGTGCAGGCACGGAAAATACGAATCGCAATTTCTCCCCGATTGGCTACGAGAATTTTGTTGATTGACACCATTGATATCCCCCTTTATGATTGTGATTTTTTCCTTTCTACCTTTTCAAACATGGAAACATTAATCAATATCCCCATAGCTAAAGATAGAATAATTATAGATGTCCCGCCATAGCTAATAAAAGGTAGCGTTACACCGGTTAACGGGATTAACCCAGTTACACCCCCAAGATTGATAAAGGACTGAAAACCAATCCAGCTTGCAATACCAGCCGCAATCATACGCGCCAGTGGATCTTTCGTGCGCAATGCAATCGAGAATCCTTTATATATAATAAATCCAAGACCACCTAAGACGATTAGCACTCCCCAAATACCTAGCTCTTCCATAATAATCGCCATAATAAAATCGGTTTGTGGTTCAGGCAAATACCCTAATTTTTGAATGGATTGACCTAGTCCCCTTCCTTCTAAGCCGCCTCCACCAATTGCATAATAACTGTTAACAACTTGATGACCACTACCATTTTCATACTCAAACGGGTTTATGAATGATTTAATACGGCCCATACGATTATCCGTTAACATATCCCCTTTAAACAGCATTAGTATACAAAAGATGACGCCTCCAAAAGCGCCTAATACCCCAAAAAACTTCCAAAACGTTTTAAAAGGAATGCCACTCGCTGCAACAACACAAACAGCAATTCCACACAGAATAATACTTGCTCCCAAGTCGGTTTCAAATGCTACACCAGCAACAACAAGAATCCAGAGGAAAATTGGATAAAATATTTCTGTTGGTTGTAGCTTTTCAAACGTATGCTTTTGCGCTTTCCGATAAAAAGCAGCAGCAAAATATAAAATGATAAATAGCTTCGCATATTCAGAAGGTTGAAAGTTACCTAAACCAGGGACATGAATCCAACTTTTTGCCCCTATTCCTGCTTCTTCATTACCAGCAACTTTTACCCAAGTAAAAAGGACAACTAGCACAGCCGTCAATAACAACATAACTTTTTTATTCGCATAATGCTTATACGGGAAAAATGCTGCTACTAAAAACCCAAGAAAAGCTACAATTAAATTGATTACTTGCTTGTGATAATAGTGATCTGTGGCATATTCCTTCCGAATTGCCACCATCATACTTGCACTATAAATCATCACCAAACCAAATAAGCTTAGCAATAGGACCGTAAAAAATAATGGGTAATCAAAATTTTGTGCATAACGTTTTAAGTATTGTTTCATCGAAAAACCTCGTTCTAGAAAAAAAACTCAAATCGCAGATTGCGTTTGAGTTTTTTCTTTTTATTTGTCTGTATACGCGTCATGTAGTACAGAAAGTTCTTTCTCGAGTGAATCGAGAATTTCTTTGCCTTTTTCGCGCTCAATCAGTCCAAGCTTCACAGCAAAGTCAATTTCACGTGAAAGGCCGAACATTTGTGTATCTAATACTTCTTCATATAAAGGGCATTGTGGCATTGTTAAATGATCCATTTGTACTCGAATAAGGCGAGCAATTTTGTCTGCATCAGCAACTAATAGCTCCAAAG